>Ga0080013_1004879_pt1 | contig 12909 bp, 8 predicted proteins | sample ETNvirenome_6_85_FD_69236 | JGI IMG/M metagenome (GOLD analysis project Ga0080013, IMG submission 69236) | Marine viral communities from the Pacific Ocean - ETNP_6_85 (SPADES assembly) (version 2) | ecosystem: Environmental > Aquatic > Marine > Oceanic | place: Pacific Ocean | collected 2013-06-19 | reverse complement strand
TGAGTAATTGTTGCGGAGCTTCCTTCACATTTCCAGGCTGGCCCGACAGTGATATGTGTAGTCAATGTAAAGAACACGCTGATGCGGTAGATCACAAGGATAACAACATACACAGATCTTCTACAGTGCATTATCCAGATAATGAAATCGAAGAAAGTGAGGTGAAATTATGAAAGCAATTAATAGACACTTGGGATTAGATATTTGCAGACAGAATATAAAAGTAGATGGAATGAAACAATCGCCATATTTCATTCCTGTCTTGCGAAAATGTGCTTATTCAATTAAAGATGCAAAGCGAATAATAGAAGCATATAAAGAAAGCGAAGTAGCGTAATGGCTGAATATTGGACTTGTATCGAATGTGAAAATCTCTACGACGATAGTGATGGAGATACCGACGAAAGAATGTGTAACAAATGTTTAAATTCCAAATATGAATATAATCTAAAACAAAGAGCTTTTTATCTTGGTAAAAAGATGTATTGGAAAGGATTTCAATTTTGTATTCCAATAGGTATAATAATTGGAATAGTAATTGGATATTTAATAGGAATAATAAAGTAAGGAAAATAACATGACAGACATTACACTAGGTTCATGGATTGTAGAATTTCCCGAAGAAATGGATAAATCAGAAATCAATCGAATTATAATTAAAGTATTTAGGATACTAGAATCTGATGGTATAACTATTACTCAAAAAAATACAAAAGATAAACAAACAAGTACGGAGATTATTAATGAAAGATGAAAATTTTACTAAAGATAATGAAGGTAATATTATTGGGTGCCCTGCTTGTGGAGCAAGATCCTTAAAAAAAGATGGCTTTGCTCATTATGCAAACAACAAAGAGAAAAGACAAACATGGTTTTGTGGTAGTTGTTCTCGAAAAACAGTAAACCCTACAATTATAACTTTAAACCCTTTTTCTGTAGAAGAAAGAGATCCAGATTCTGTTCCTATTACTGAACTTATAGATTTCAGAAAAAAACAGTTCAAATTAAAGAAACAGGCAAAGGATAAAAGCAAATTAATTAACATAAAAATTAATATTGATGGTCCAATAGGAATAGCACATTTTGGAGACCCTCATATTGATGATGATGGAACTGATATATCAAAAATTATTCATTATTCAGATATTATCAATAAAACTGAAGGAATGTTTGCTGGAAATTTAGGAGACATTCAAAATAACTGGATAGGTCGTTTAGCTCATTTATACGGTCAACAAAGTTCTTCAGCTAAAGAATCTTGGAGATTAACTGAATATTTTGTTAATAAACTCAATTGGTTATACTTAATAGCAGGAAATCATGATGTTTGGAGTGGTGAAGGTGATCCACTTGATTTTATTATGAGAGATCAGCAAGGTTTGTATCAGAAATGGGGAGCAAGAATGAATTTGAATTTTCCTAATGGTAGGGAAGTAAGAATTAACGCAAGGCATTATTTTAAAGGAAGTTCAATTTGGAATACAGCTCATGCTGTTTCAAGAGCAGTTCAAACTGGATGGCGAGATCACATATTGACTTGTGGACATATTCATACATCAGGATATCAAGTTTTAAAGGATCCAGCTTCTGGATTAGTTAGTCATGCTTTACAAGTAGCATCATTTAAAGTTATAGACAAATTTGCAGATAAAATGGGACTGGATAATAAGAATATCTTTAATTGTCCAGTAACAATCATAGATCCTCAATATGATGATGATGATAATAGGTTAATTACTACAATTTTTGATCCAGAAGAAGGATCAGAATATTTAACATGGAAAAGAAATAAAAAATAAATTTGGTTCAGTCACCGATGAGTCAAAAGATAAGACCTATGTCCTTAACGGGAGTCTTGTGTTCTTATCCTTTGGTAAAATTGCTAGGAGTTATAAAATCCATATTTGCCAGCTGGAAATGTGGTCACTTGGACTTATAAACCCACACGGTTAACATCCTGATAGCGGGATGAGGGGCTAGCTGAATCATTAACTTAAGAAAGGAAGAAAATGACTAGTAGAAAATATGATTGGAAAACCTCTTATAATAAAGGTTGGCCTTATGAAGGAGATATAGATAATCCTAAATATATTAAAGATCGTAGTAAACTATTTGAAGAAAATGGAAATGGTTGGTGGATATATCAAGGATATACCTTAAGAAAACATACAATAATAGTGAAAGAAGGTAATAATGACTCATCCAAGCAAAGCTAAAGGTAACAGATTTGAAAGATTAGTGGTAAATATGGCTTCTGATGCTGGTTTAACATCAAAGCGAGCATATGCATCAAATGGGATGTCTTTAGGCCTAGAAGAGGACGTAGACTGCCTTGTAGGTGGTTATAAGGTTCAATGCAAAACCAGGGCAAGGATAGCTAAATGGATTAAAGTTCCTGAATCCTGCGATGTGACTGCAGTTAAAGAAGATAGAGGCGATACGTATATAGTAATACGTTATGAAGACTGGTTAAAACTTATAAATAGAAAAGGAAAATAAATATGACTGTTAAATTACAAAAAACAAGATATAATGAAAATAAATGGGAAAAACTTTTATACAAACTTGAAGCTTTAGTAGATAAATTTGAAAAGTTGCTTGGAAGATTTAAATCCTAATCGAAAAGAAGGTTTTGGGGAGGCGTAAGCTTCCCTATAAACCTGTTAGTGCTTCAACAGCAGCTTCTCTCTGATTTCCTGATAAAGTTTTTTTAATTAACTTCTTACGTTTCTTAGGTTTCTTTGCCCAAGGTATCCAATCTCTATATAATTTCCTATGTTCTTTAGATGGAAATAATCCAAACTCAAGTTGACCAATATCCGCTAGGCTTCCACCGCCTTTGATTAATTTCCATGTATAAACTCCACTTCTTGCAGCTTGAGAATTAATCAAAGCTATCTTTTTATATAGTTCCTGATTTTCATCTTTTTTGATAGATTTATGTACAGAATCTTCATATAAAAACTCAGTTCTCGGATCTTTAACTTTTGATGCGTTTGGTTCGGCATGATTGAAAAGTTCATAAGCTCCTGCTAGTATTTGTACATTAGGCCCTAACAAAGACCAACCACCAGCACCATATGTTACTCTTCTAAGCTTTTCTTCTGTTTCTGGACTAACTGATCCCTCAGTTAAAAGCTCTCTTTTAGATGTTAGCCATGTATACATAGCCTCTCCTGTTTGTATTACATCATTAGGAGCTAGTTTTGCAAAATTTGTTCTGCCAGCTATTGTGGCTCCCCATATGCTAGCTTGTAATAATGCAAATCTTAAAGGTCTTATTGCTTCCTGACTAGTAAAATCTAAAGCTCTGTAAGATAAACCAGCTTCTGTTGCCCACTTGTTCATTATATTTACCATATTAAATTTATAATGAGCAAACTGTCCAAGACCTACTTTAACAAATGCAGCTGCTCTACTATCGTCATCATTAGCTTTAATTGCTGAAGCTTTAGCCCATTTAGCATATTCAAAATGAAGATCTAATGTTCCATTATAAGATATTTGTCCAGCTGTATTTTCTATCCAATTATTAATTGTTGATTGTGTATCTTTTCCATATATATCTACAAGATCTTTATAACCAACTGAATAATCCTTTCCCTTTCTTTCTTTTATCTTATCTATACCTTCTTTGCCTAAAATTTTTCTTGCTTGCCAAGATTTATTAGTGGACTGTAAATTTTGTGAAGCTAAAGCAAAAGCTACTTTAAAAGTTTTACCTCTATTCCAATCTTCAACTATCCTGTGAAGAGTTCCTGCTCCTCTTGCAACACTACCTGTAACTCTTGCAGCTTTTTCAGATATTCTATCTCCTCCTTTTATAGTAAGTTCTCCATCAGCTGTTATATACAGTTCTTTGTCCATCATATAAGCATCTTCAAGAGCACCTCTTGTACCTTCACTTATCTTTGCTTTTCCTCCCCCTTTGATAGAATCCCAAGCATTAGAAGTTTTAGTCTTTCCGTCAAACCACTGTAATCCAAACCTCTTTAACTGTTTGTTTAACTTGCCCTGATTAACTTCAGATAATCCAGATTGATTATAAAATTTTCTTGAGTCTATCAAACTCGCCTTTAAACCAAAATCTATCCATTCATACATTCGTTGCGTACCATTTCTAAGTGCAGATCGTATATTTCCACCCATAAGCCTAAAATAAGTAATAGAAGTCATAAGTCTCATCATGTCTGATGAAAAACCTTCTTTAGTAGGATCCTTAGTTTGAATTTCATCATAAACATCCTTTATAACTTTCAACATTGATTCTGCAGCTTCTTGCACATTTTTATTTCCTGCTTCTTTTGCAGGATCTAGATGCTCCATTATAATAGCATCAGTAGCTTTTTTGAATGTGCTTTTAACATGAGCTTTGTAATTAAATATCCCTACATCACTTGCATATTTTCTAATGAAAAAATAAGGATCATTGTCATACACAGGATTTATAATTGGATTTCTTTTCTTAGCTACATTTACAATAGAATCCCAACTATCAAGTTCATTTCTAATTTCTTCAGTTAATGATAATTCCCTATTATCAACAGCTTTTTCCAACTTTTTAATTGTCTTTAATATTCCAAGCGTATACTGAGACATATAATTTTTAGAAAATGAAACTTCTCCCTTTTTAGTTACATATCTGTCAGCAGGATTCTTTGTTTCAAATCCTAATGTGAGAAAATCTCTTTCACTTTGTAAATACTTATATTCAGTTACTTTTCCATTTTCATCAATTACATGCTGAAACTCTATTGCTTTTATAAGTGAATTTATCCTTTTAACTGTGCTATCCACCCATTCAAGATCTTTATCTTTAGCCATAGATCTAATTTTCTCAAGTCCTCTGATTAAACCAGTAACACCAGATTTTCTTATTTCTACATAGTTATCCTTTATCTTATTCAAATGTGTACGCTGCTGATTTGTAAGATCTGAAATACTTTCTATATCTGCACCCTGAAGAACACTATTGATTATTTTAAAAGCTTTTCCTGATCCACTTTCATAAAAAGCTATAATATCAGCTCTATTCTTTCTAAGATCTGCACTTAACTTAGCTTGTACTCTTGGATCTGTTGTTGCCTGTAATTTCTGTGTGAGAATGTCATATTCTTTCTGAACTGTTCTCAAACGTTTTTGACCTGCACTTCCAAGTCCCCTTATAGTTATAAATTTCTCTCCTGTTAAAAGTGAAAAACTTTTGAAATTGTCAAGAATCTCATTTACTTGTTTGCCTGTCTGTATACTATAATCCCTGAAAAACGAATTTTCATTTATCAATTCAGTTTCAAACCTCTTTAATTCTGGAATATTCTGCATAGCTGCTCTTGGCAAATGAAATTTAGACGCAAAAAATCCTTGTGGCTTAGCTACCAACTTATCATAATATTGTAAACCATATTCAAATTTCCTTATATCTCTAAAATTTGCAGGAAACTCACTAAAATCAAAAGGTTTATGGGTATACTTTTCATATAGCCATTCAAATGTATCAAAGTTATTCCATTTAGCATCTTTAACATTTTTGTATTCCCCAGATTGCCAATTTTGTGCAAGCAAAGACATCTTATTAGCAATACGCTCCTTATTTTCTGGAGTAATATCATCTTTTCTTTTCTTAGCAAATGCTTTTAATCCACACAATACACCATACATTATAATTTCCTCCTATAAGATTTCAAAATTTTATGTGTAGGGTAGGGCACCTTTTTTAAATCAATTTGAAAGTCTGATATATATGAGATAACTTTTTCGTTATTTTTCATTTTACTAATCTATAGCAATCTATTATACTTTTAACTCTATTAACTGTTGATTCTTCAACACCACCACGTTCACCCAGATCTTTTCTTCTTAATGATTCTATTTCAGGTACAAGTACTGCTTTTATACCAAATTCACGAACAGTTCCATCTTCATTTGTAAGATATTCCCTTCTACCCCATTGTTCACGAATAGGTATATTTCTTTTAGACATCTCCTTGGAAGCCTTATATAATATAACAGGATCAATGATTCCCTTGCCTGTAGCATAATCTATCATTACTTTAGCTGCATCTCTTGTAATTTCATTTTGAGCTTCCTGTTGTTGAAACACATCTCTTGATAGATATTTTTCTTGAGTCATCATTCCATCTAGACTAGCAGGTTCTGTATACATTCTTGATGATAATAAATCAATATCTATATGAGGATTCTGTGTAGTTATAAGAGCAGCATTCTTTAGAAAAGTAATCTCATCTAATACTTCTGATGCCCATTCTTTTTTGCCTTCATGTTCACCTGAAGATATTTTAGCAAGCAAAGATACAATAGGTTCACTTAATGCATTCTCTCTGTATATATAATCATAAACAGCCTGTTTGTTTGAACCCTCATTAACACTTCTAACTGATATTATATTATCAGAGACAGATGGAATAAGCATTCTTAAAATTAATGCTTTTTGAAGTGGTGAATCGTCACGCACTTTCGGATTATTAAACAGAGCATCGTATAGAATACGCTCACGTTCAGCAGCATATTTTGCAAGAGAAGGTCTCTTTCCACCTCTCAATACATTTGTTCTAGGATCAACTTCAAGTATTCTTTTTAAATCAATTATCTGTGCTATGATACGTTTATAATCCTTCTCAACAAAATTTCTCATCTCATAACTGCTAAACTTCGTCCAACTTGCATCTCTTCCTTCTCCCACTTTAATCATAGGCAGTCCACTAAAAGCCTCAAATAAAATTCTTAATCCTTTTTGTTGTTCTCCGTCCGTAACTTCAAATCTTTTACCATTTTCTATTAATTTATCTGACTGATAGATTGGCTGCTCATTTGTTCTGCCTTTGAGAATTACTTCTTTAATCTTACCTGCCCTATCAATAACAACAACAGGTTTATTTCTTGCTGTATAGACTCCAGATTTATATCCTGGATTATATAAAGTCTTAGGGAGATCAGCAGGATCATTTTTAAAATAATATGTTAATGCTTCTTCCATACTTGTCTTCAATTCCTGAATTCTATCAAGTTTAGCCTCAAGATTTCTTATGTTTTCAGTTTGCTCATTATTTTTTAGAAATTGTTTTTCCTTTTCTATCTGAAATATAAGACTCTTTTCCTGCTTACCAAGATCAACAAGCCTGAGCATTCTAGCTTCATCGTGAACGTATTCACGAAGAGCCTTATTAAATACTCTATTATGTACTGCTTCTCGTGATTGCCCAACAAATGCTTCGTATCCACCCTCAATATAATCTATAATTTCCTGTTCAATAGGACGGCCTTTACCATAAGACCCCTGTTCTTTCAATGTAGTCTGCTTATTATATACCTGATGCAACCCTCTCATTGCAATATCATATGGATTTCTCGAATCTGCAAAATAATTTACAGCAGCTTTAATTCCAGCTTCCATATTTATTCTTTTATCCACTCCCCAATCATTACTGGGATCTAAAGACAATTTTAACAATCTATCATATGCATGTGCATAGTTTTCAAGAGTTGCTTTAGATTCCATACCTGTAGGATCTGTTTCAAGACCTCTATTGTAAACCAGATATTTATTGATAGGTAATATTAATCTTCTATTTATAGCATCTCTTACATGTTCATATCGGGGATCATTCAAATCATGTGCTATAGTCCTTACCTTATTTGGGTCATGAATGCTACTATATTGAATTTCAAATATTCCATCTCTAAACTGACCAGATCCATCAACGTATCCAAATAATATTTCATTTTGAATTTTTGTCACATCCTTTACAGACATTTTAGATGGTAAGTTTTTATTTACATCAATATATCTTGATACCATTTTAGATATATTATCAACAACAGTAGGCATTCTTCCTTTAGAATTCAATACCACTTGCTGTATCTTATTTGCTCCCTCAATAAAAGTACTTTCAAACTCTAATACAGTAGGATATCTCCTAAAAATATTTGCCAGATAAGTAACAGTTTGATGCATCTTTACAAACCTTCCTCTTGCCATCTCTACTTCATACATTACCTGATCATTAGTAAAGTCTCCTCCTAATAAATCTGCTATTGTTTTAGCAAATGCTCCTTCATTAACATTAGGATCAAATAGCCTATCAAACACATCAGGCATACTCTCTCTGGTAACATGTCCAGCAAGCCTATTAGCCTCTCTCCAGAATAAACCTGGGGCAGCTACATAATTAAATGACTTATCAAAGTCAAAATCAGCATCTTGAGGTTTAATAGCATCAACATAGTTCATCCTACTTATATTACCTGATGCTTCATCTACATGTGCTCTGCGAGTACCATCAGATCCTTCTACAATAGCCATTTTACTTACAACAATATCACCCATCATATTTCTAGGCTGCCTGCTATTTAACATCCCAATACTTAATTTCTTAGGCTCAAGCCATAAAGCTGCATCTGCAAGTGTCACAAGATCACCATAAGATTTAAGAATTTCCAATCCTTCATTCTGAAGACTCCGAGCTTGTAAAAATGCTCTCTTATTTTTTGTTCTTGCTCCTTTATCTAAATTAGGAATATTCTCAAAAGTATCCAGATCTCTTAAATATCCATCCTTATCAATAAATCTTCCTTCTACCTGCAAGTAACTTTTTCCGCCAATATTAACCATATATGCATCAGCACTTCTATTGTCTCCTGACTCGGCCCAATAATTTACACGCTGAATTAGCACATTATGTACACCATTAAGTTCTTGTCCAGGATGCTTAAAATATTTCTGAGCTGCATAATATGACGGAAGATACTCACCAAAATACTGAACTGTAGGTCTATCTCCAATCTCAGAACGTATACTTATAGCAAGATTTCCCATGTCAGCAGTCATTATATCTAAAGATCCATCAGGAACTACTCCTCCAGCTATAGCTCCATTATTCATATAATAGTTTATCATACTTTCTTCAAGTCTTTTTTGAGCCCAAGGTTCAACAATAATCCCATCTCTTAAAAGAACTGCACTCATAGCACTATTCACTATGGCTGGATCACCTGCTTCTGCTCTTGCTCCAAAGATTCTTTGAGCTAAAGCAGTTCTGTAATATACATTAGTATACATAGATGCAAGTCCACCTTGATATTGATCTATCTTTGTTTCCAAACCTATCCAATCAGCTACTCCATTATCATGATTCATATGAACACCAGCATTTGCACCTACAAGAACATCATGTTCCCTCGACACCCCACGCAAGCTCATAGCCTCCAAAGGAATCTCTACTACTACATTACGCCCTATAAGATTATCAGGATTTGCTAAATACCGATCCCATCTCATTGTTCTTGCATTATTATTCTGGACATCAGCAGAGTTAGGATTCAATGTAGCATATTGATCTACATGTCCCATTCCAACTCCTACCTTTAAACTATTAATCTTATTTGCAGACTTAAATGTAATAGCATCTACACCATAGGTAGCCATAAGTTGATCCATAAATGGATTATGTTTAAATGCGGTCTTACCAAACCATTCCTGCACCCTGCCATAACTAGTACTATTTCTATCAAAATCTACATCAATGAAAGTTATAGTAGGCTTTAAAGCTCCAGACTTAAAACCTGTAACCTGATTATTATGATCAGTAATTACCATATCAGGATGCAATCCTACCATAGCCATATGTGCCAACATAGGATCCATTGCAAGAAACATCTCTCCATCCAGTATAGATTTCTTAGCAGCTTCAATTTCTCTAATATTCTTATCATAAGTAGCTTGATCAATATCCTTGACAACATTTAATCGGTTTTCCAATTCAACTTTTGCTCTTGCTAAAGAATTAAGTGGATTTTCAAGTTCTCTTCCTTGGCTATCTCTTAATACACCTACATCATCTATTGAAATTGTTCTTAGTTTTCTGTATTGACCCGTATTAGGATCTGGCTCAAGCCAACTTTGAACTTGATTATATACATTCTGATACAATTCAGAACTAGAATTCCTATAAATCATTGCTGTCTTTGCTCTATTTGCATCTGTAGGTAAATACCCATTCTTTGTTTCAACAAGTAAATCTCTTTTATATCTTTCTTTTATGTAAGAATGATCAAGATTAATTACACCATTATCAATAACACGAGAAATAGCTCCTGGCATATTTAGTATCAATCTGGTAAGTTTTATACCTTCAGTTATATCCCCTTCATTTTCAGCTCTCCTAACTGCAGTTAAAACATCTCTAATGACTCTATGTTGTGGTGTATCCAATGATAAATCACCATCATAAATAGCTTCCAATCTCCTAAACATTTCTCCACCAAGATCACCAGCAACATTAGGATTAGGAGCTCTATACTGTCTGCGTATCTGTTCATGAATAGAACCAGTATACTTATCCATTCTTACAATAAGAGAAGTGTTCCAGTTAATAGGCATAACTTTAAACATGTCTCCCTGTAAAGACAAATCACGATTAACATCTCCCATCTTACTGGGATCACCATGTCTATAATAATCAGTTAAACCTTGAGGGCTATCTATCCTAAAATTGCCTCCCTTAAGTGCAGAATTAATGTCATTTAAATCAAACCCATTTATATTCCTGATAACATTACCTTTTGCATCTATACCTGAAAGCTCAGCAAGATATAAATGATTCTGATTAGGATCTAAAGCATGTAGAATGCCTGTTAAGCCACGGTTTAATGATTCACCCACAGTCTTATAGCTTTGAATCAAAGTATTGCTGCTAAGGTCTATTTTTAGAGTTTTTACGGGTACTTTAGAAAAGTATCCAGATGTAATAGCATACAAATCAACATCCATATCCACTGAACTAGGTCTTATACCTGGTTCCATTGTTAAAGCCTGAGCTTCCATTCTCATTCTTAACGGAGCTGCTACAAACCTTTGAAAATTTTGAGGGTTAAGAACAACATCTCCAGATAATCCGCTTAATGTCTGGACAAGCTGATTTATATTAGCCTGTACTGCTGTATTTTGTACACTTTGAGGATTATCATAATAGTCACCAAGAACTTTTTCAGCAAATCCCCTTATATCTTTAGCACTTTTCTGTGAACTTCTATCAACTTCAAATATCTGATCAAGATCACGAATAGCCACTCTATATTTATTAGAAAATTGAGAAGTAGTCATCCTCATGATAACATCATCTACATCTTTATCTGGTATAGTAAACTGAGACATTTGTTCTCTTATAAAATCAGAAATAGTACTTTCATTCAAAGCTTGAAAATGAGCCTGGTCTTGTATATCCTTATGTATTTGAAGTAAAGCTTCACGATAAGACGATTTATCAGAATGAAATGGATCCTTTGCCAAAGCTTCTATGGCTTTTTGAATACTGCCTTCATTTCTAGCAACTGCTCTAAGTATATAAGGATCTCTATCTTTTAATGCTGTCTTTATCATAGTTGATAATCCAAGGGTTTGATCTCTACTATCAACAAGATCCTGTACCTGTGCAGCATGTTTCTCTCTATTTTCAGGTGTAAGAGTATCAGCTCCAAGCTTAATTTGTGTTAAGAGCATATCAAATCTTTCTGCTTCGGTATCAAGAAATACTGATGCTCTTCTTGCTCTATCTCCTGCCATTTCATCCATAACCATTAATCCATTAGCACGAGATTTTGTAATAGCTTTCTGCCAGTCACCAGATGATTGCTCTACTGCATTCTCCACAAACTCTATAGGAGCACGTGATCTACTAACAGAATCATACATCTCTGTATAATGTTTTAAAAGTTCATCATGAGTCTCCCTGCTTATTGTTTTATGATCCAGAGCTGTCTGCAAAGTATCTCTTACACTTTTAAGATCTGGAAGCCTAGTTTTGGATCCTTCTGCCTGGCTATTAATAGTAGCATCCTGCACTAAAGTCCATAAACTGGCTTTAGTATCAATACCAGTAACCATGTCATTCATACCCATCCTGCTCATAGATTTATTAAATATATAATATTCAAATTTCTTAGCATTCTCAGGATTTGTAAGAAGATCACCTGTGACTTCTCTTACCGACTGCATCAAAGAACTGGCTTGTTCCTGTGTCATAACTACAGGTTCTTTTCCAATAACATCTGGATTTAGAGCAGAAATTGTTCTATGCAGGTTACCTATGAATTCATCTATCTCACCATAATTCTCCTTATCTTTATCGCCTTTTTCAACCTTGGGTCTTGACTTTGTACGTATAAACTTGTCAACAGCATCACGTATATCTCTAGCTTTTGCTGCAGTTGTATTATGTTCAGTCCCATCAGTAAAGAGTTCATAAGCAGTATATCTCTGTCTTTGAAGTATTAAATCATTATGAGTTAATGCCCATACATCATTAACAAGAATTGAATTATCTACTTCGTGTGCTTTTCTCCAATTCTCACCATGTACAAGTGACATCATCTGATCAACAGAATTATCAAATATCTCCCTAGCCTTCCTCTGATGTTCTCCTGTAAACTTAAGCAGATCACTTGAAACAGATCCTCCCTCTTCTATCCAATTATTACGCACCCCCATCTTGTATAGATAATTCAAAGATTCATTAACTTCTCCATCACCAAGATCTATTTTTTTCCATATATTCGGAGCCTTTATTGGCCCTTTCTCATTTAACTCATATGGTATATCAAGGGCTTCATAAGTCTTTACTAAATATTCCTTTAGAATATTCTGAGGTTGAAGAACAGCCTTTTCTACAATCCCTTCCATCCAACCTTCAATTTGAGTAGTGGGATCATTTTTGGTAATAAACTTCCCTCCAAACTTTATAGTACTTATCTTATTTGCTATATCAAAAGCTTCTGCAGGAGTATAACTATCTACATTAACCTTAGCACTAGTATTAGCATTATATATATCAATAATTTTTTCAGCAACAAATAATCTATCATACAAAGGCAATGACTCTTCATAAGTCATGTCGC
>Ga0080013_1004878_pt1 | contig 12910 bp, 14 predicted proteins | sample ETNvirenome_6_85_FD_69236 | JGI IMG/M metagenome (GOLD analysis project Ga0080013, IMG submission 69236) | Marine viral communities from the Pacific Ocean - ETNP_6_85 (SPADES assembly) (version 2) | ecosystem: Environmental > Aquatic > Marine > Oceanic | place: Pacific Ocean | collected 2013-06-19 | reverse complement strand
CCGAACTGGCCTAGTGATATTCTCTGAGATTCTGCTACTGTATATAATGCCATCTTGTTTCTCCTATATCTACAATGCCTTACCGAGCTTGACAATTCTCATGGGCATTTTTGTTGTTGTTAATTTACACTAATTAAAATTGTTATTCAAAGCTTTTGTTTTAACCTAAATCTTCCCAGTTTTCTGGATATAAAGATGATGTTGTTAAATCTTCCCAATTAATGTCATCAAATCCTTCCCAAAATATGAATCCCAAAGCAACAGATTCAAGTGAGTACCATGAAGCAGCCACTTCTCCACTTGATTGTGACCATGTAACTGAAACTTCATCGGGACTATGAGACCATGTCGCTGATACTTCATCAGGTGAGTGTGACCAAGTAGTCATACATTTACCTTACTGCATATGGATTAGAAGGAAAAGACATAGAAATCTTACGTTTATTACTTTCATTGTCTCCAGCCTTCTTCCAAAACTCTCTCATATAATATTCCTTCTTTTCTATCTCTCCACCAAGGTCTGCTAACATGGCTTTGATATAATCAACCACTGCCAATGATAACATTCTACTTAAATTAACATGCGAAGTTTCAGTTGCTGTCTCGGACGTTAATGTAGGATTATCATTACCTGAAAGTTCATTTGGATCAGCTCCAATAAAAGCCTCAATAAAAGCAGTACCTTCAAATCTTAGCCCATTGGTAATACTTTCATCTGGGTATATTAACTGATTTCCATAATATTCTCCAGGTAACCTTATCCTATATCCAGCAAGGGTATCTGTAGCAGCTCCATCTAAATATTGCCATAAATGAATATTCCTACCTGAAAGCCTATAAAGCCACGTTCTATGTGTATCGTAACTCACAGACCCATTCTACCTTTTACTTTACCTACATCATTAGACAACTCTTCTACCTGTAACTCTAGTGATTCTAAATCCAACTTATGCGCATCTAAAATATCATATATTATATCAACTTTATCTGATACTCCTTGAGAGCCGTTCTTTTTTTCTTTTTTCTTTTCAGCCATTATGCAAGTGTTCCTTTCTTTAGTTTCTTTTGTTGTTTTCTATTCCACTCTTCTCTATAAGCCCTACTATGTTGATTTATACATTTTGATCTATCTGGCTCTTTTAACTTTGCACATACACCTAATATCTGAGTTCTAACTCCTTCAGGCGTCTCTCGTATATCAGCTCCCGGTAACTTTCGTCTACTAGTTTGTTTCTTTTGCCCCATTATTCTGGGTCTGTGTCCTCTGTTACTGTAGGTTCATTTGCCAATCTACGAATCTTTTTATATTTAGAATCAGTAGTGTCTTTAATGGATACTGACTTCAATGCTATCATATTAGCAGGGAAAGGATATTCTCTAGTCCCATCAGTAATATCTGTTTTCCACGTAGCTATATTATCACCATATTGAGACTGTATTAAGTGTATAGCATCTTTTATCCACGCTATTGAAAGCGAAGTTTCAGTCATACCACTTCTTTCCATTATTTCCTGTACTGTCATTTATGCACCTACTGCTAAAAATTCTACTGCAATAGTATTTGCCCCTATAGTTCCATCATAATTTGTACCATCTGTCGAAGCAACAAGTATTTTAGTTCCATCCACCACTAACGAATGGTCAGCTACTGTCGCCTTAGACCTTATTGGTAAAACTATTGCTTCTCCAGCTTTTAATCTAGCTATTGTTACATATTGGTCTGCTGCAAAAGCAGCTAAGACACTCAATATATCGGCAGTATTCGCATCTCCTAGTGCAGTTGCACTACTAAACTCGAAACCTGTATGCTTAATATATAGAAACTCAATTCCAGTAGTTGCATCCATTACTCCAAGGTCATTATCGGTTACAGTATTAGTTGCATTATCTTCTGCTATTGCAGTAGCTGATTGATAATATTTAGTTCCATCATCATATCCATCTCCAGCTCCAGCTCCACTAATTATATCTAACCCTGTTACTTCACCGCTACCACCGCCAGAACCATATGCTTCAGATGCTGATATAAAATTTTGAGCTGAACCTTCTCCGCTAGCACCAACCATTTCACATGGGGTCATGCTAACTGCAAATTGAATTTTGTCGTCCGCCATTTTCTATCTCCTTTGTTGTTGTGCAGCTTGTGCTGCAATTGTTTTATTAATCATTTTGCTATTATTCTGAATATACACTTGCACTTCTGCATTTGCCCACTGATAATACTTATCAGCCTCTTTAGAATAATACGCTGCATTTTGCGTTGCTGATCCTACTTTTGCAGTTTTTTCTCCAATTTCAGCTTGGTATTTCTGCAGATTAGAATTATACAACGCAACTTTGCTTTGGTATTCTTGTGATTCTTTTTGTAATGTATTCACAAAATCTTGTATTTCTTTATTTATATCTTGCTGGTACTGATTTAACTCAGCGCTATATTTTTGTATCTTTTGACCTTCCTCAGCACTCTCTAGTTGAGCATCTTGTATAGAAGCCTGTATCTGAGCTTGATATATCTGAGCATCCTTATTGAACTCATTTAATTCATTTTGAATATTAGACGAATATGATTGTAAATCACTTTGAATATTAGTATTCCAAATAGCTAACTCTTTTTGTATTTCATTAATTGTGTATTCTTGTACCTGCTTATTCACATCTTGTTGGTAAGATTGTACCTCACTACCATACTTTTGTAACTTAGCTGAATACTCCTGAGCGTCTTTAGTTTGCTGGTTAGTAGCTGTCTGTATATCCAATTGCAACTCATTCTGAAATACAGCTTGTTCTTTGTTAAACTCATTAAGTTCATTTTGTATGTTTGATTGATACTCTGAAATTTTGGATTGATTTTCAGCTTGATATACTTGGAGGTTCTTTTGAAAGTTATTGGTAAACTGCTGTACTTCTTTATTTACTTGATTCTGATAATCTTGTAATTGACTTGCATACTTTTGTAACTCTTGAGATTCATCTTGAGAATCTAATTGAGCATCTTGAATACTAATTTGCAACTGCGCTTGATATTCAGCACTATCTTTATTAAAACTATTTAACTCGTTTTGTATATCGGTACTATATTTTTGTACAAGTACATTATTTCTCTGTTGCCATTCTTGTAACTGAGCCTGATTATCTGTAATTACCTTATTAACCTGAGCTTGATAAGAGTTTAACTCAGCACTAAACTTCTGTATTTGTAACCCATCACCAGCACTTGATAAATCTGCATTTTTTAATGCAATCTGTAACGTAGCCTGATATTCAGCTGAATCTTCATTGAACTCATTCAAATTATTTTGAGCTTCTGATTGATACCTCGAAATTTTATCAGTTTCTTCCTTCTGCCACGCTTGCAATGAAGTTGTTAACTCTAATTGGTACTGTGCAACCTTTTGAGAATATTCTTGTACTTCCTTTGATACGTCAGCTTGATATTTACTAACTTCAGCTTGAAACTTTTGCAATTTAGAAGCATACTCTTGTTGTTCTTTTTGCAATACTACACTAACTTCTTGTATCGATTGCTGTAATAATGCTTGATACTCAGTATTTTCTTTAGTGAATTGAGCTTGAGCCTCTTGTAATTTAGCACTATACTCACCTACTTTAGATTGTATCTCCTGTACTCTTGAAGATAACATTTCACTATCCTCTTCAGTGCTAATCCATGTATTTGTATCAGACCAATCAGGTGATGACATAATTGGAGGAGTAAATGTAGGCACCTTTGCACCTGATGGGTTAAATATCGATGAAATATCAGGTGTTGTAAAACTTGGACTAGAAGGAGCAACTGGAGCAACAGATGATATACTCAAAACACCAGGGTCTAGCTCACTTAATCCACTCGTATAAGAACTAAATGCAGTTCTCGCTTCTATAACTGGGGATAAATATACAGGAGCAGAAGATAGTAATTCACTATCAACAACTATACCACCACTTGAAGACCCATCCCATGTAGTTAAATTAGATGTTGTAGCTGCTATAGTCGGAGCCACTGGAGCTGCTGGGTAACTATAAGTAAGAGTTGGAAACGACGTTAATGATAATGTAGGTTTAACATAACTTGGAGCACTTGTGCTAAAAGAAACAGAACTACTACTTAAAGAAGGAGCTGTTGGTGAAACTGCACTTACAGATAAATCGCTTATACTTGAAAGAGTCGATAATGATAATACGGGTTTAGTATATGTAGGAGCACTTGAACTAATCGATATAGCACCAGCATTATAAGAAGGAGACTCAGGAGATACTGGTATTGCTGCACTAATATCTAAATCTGTTATACTTGGATTAGAAGTTACAGTTAAAACTGGTTTTGTGTAAGAAGGTGAAGTCCATCCACTTGTATCTACTGTAGAAGCCGTTATTGTAGGGGCTACAGGAGATGAAGAACTAATACTTAAATCACTTCCAAAACTAGGAGCTGGAGGAGCTACTGGAAGAGTTAAATCACTCCAATCAGTAACTTTACTAGTTGCTAATTTCTCAAATTCAGCCGCAGAAGATCGATATATAACTGCATTTCTTAAATCACAATCATCATCTATAAGTGAATAATCTACATAAAACACATATCCTGCATTACTTCCATCTGTAACAGGTGCAAAATGAATTGCTCCCTGCTTATGGTAAAAAACTGGGTGTTTGGCAGTTGCATATCTTAAACTTGTACTATCTAATACCCATACAGCATCACTCATCGATATCTCTCTACAACTATATCCATTCCTTTGAACATCTGTAATAGAGTCATTTACTGAAAAACTAATTGCACTCCCATCAGTGGATGATGAAGATACTTTTTGAGCAAACAATAATAATTCTTTAGGGATACTGGCAACCACAAACTTCTGGGCATCCTCCACTGTATTAGCAGAGGGACTCACCCCTGTAAGGTTGCTTACCGTTGTCTGTATGTCTGTCACTGCCATAATTTTAGTAGTGTAGGGAGGTATCGAGCCGCCCTACACTTTATCCGTATATCGAGCTATTACCTCTCGAATTTAAGATTTATCAGTCAGCAAGTGCTTGTGATACAGGTATATCAACTAAGCTAGCTGGAGCAAGAGCTCCTAGCTTACTGCAATGTACAAGTAGTCTTACTTTACCAGCGCTTGCGACAGTATTGATATCAATATCAATAGTATCAGCAGCAACATAATAACGACCACTTTGAACACCAGCGCCTGCACCAGGACAATCAATGATTGAACCTAATGCCAAAGCCCCAGTAGCAGCTGCCCATCCATCATAGAAACGATCTGCATCGTCACCATCACCAATGTCAATATCCATAGAGCCTGCAGTAATTGCCGCAGTCACAAGGATTTGAACGGAATGAACATAAGTACCAGCTGGAACTTCAAGCACTGGATAAACAGCAGCGGTTGATGTTAAATCCAACTGAGCACTAATTGCTATCTTAGGGGCACTTTGTAATGCACTATCAGCTTTGTTTTGTCCGTATAGAGGATTAGCCATAATTCAAACTCCTATTTCCACACAGCATGGGATTCTGGCATCTGCCATTCCATACCGGCTTCGGTTTGAATTAGGTCAACTCTACGGTCAACACCACTATTTTCTAGTGTTTGAACGCCAACATAAATCGCAGTATCACGATTTAATCCATTACCAACAAGCGGTCTGTATTTGCAATTCCGCATATTACAGGCAAGCATCTTAATAGTAGTTCCATCTAAGTGAACATTACGAGACACATTCATAACTCCATAAGGAGTATAAATCTGTGTAATGTCTACACCATAAACATTTTTCTTACCACCAACACTAAAGTTAGCACGACCAAGAGAATCCCCCTGTGTACCAACTTGTTTAATATTAGCAGAAAAATATCCACTAAGTTTATGTAACCAGTTATATACATCTGTCGAAACCATGAACAATGTTGCATTAGCATTATTGTATCTTGGGTCAACAAAGTTGCTTAAATCATCAAGAAAATCATCTTGAGACTTTGTGCCAGTAGAACCCATTTGAGAACCGTCAAAGATATTGCCATAATTGATAATAAAATCAACAGCTCCTTGGGTATAATTTACACTACTAACGCTACCTTGCGATCCAAATAACAATGATGTTTCAATATCCCACTTGTGTTCAATCAGTTTTTCACGCCAGATTCGAGCAAACTCATTTGGTTCATACTTAAGCACGGTAGCACGAGTCGTGTTATCCATTGCCATAGATGTTTTCCAAATTTGAGTCATTCCAAAACCAGTTGAGAAAGGTTGATCTTTCCAAGTTTCAGGATATCCAGTTCCTTGTCCATGCGCACTACCTACTACATATGATCTAGCAGATTCAAGTACCAATGCGATACTTTTATCAGCAACAACTTCATCACCCGCTGAATCACCAGAAGGGCTAAAGTTGTTAGTATGCCAACCAGCAAGTTCTCCACCACTATCATCAGCTTTGATGACAGTCATGGTTACGCGAACGTTTTCTTTACTATCTACATCAGTTGAATCATCAACTGCTGTTACTTTTCCAAGAATGTAGAATTTTCCCCAAAGAGTACCATCGGTGGCACTCGTCATAGGAATTTTAACTAATTGACCTGGAAGAAAGAAAGCTGGTCTTGTGCCTGTACCACCGACAGACCAATCATTCGCTGTGTTTCCGTACACATTCTGAAGATTACCAGAAGACTTATAATCTCCTGCAAAGTACACTTTGATAGTATCGCCTTGTGCCACTGAGGTACCTGCTCCACCATCATTTGTAGCTATAATTTCAGAATCGCCAAAAACATCACTACCTGCTGAGTTAACAAACCCGCATGCATATGCATATCGCTTGTGATAAGAAGGACGTCTTTCAGTAAACTTGAACTCAGGGTCGTCTGTGGGCTTCTTGGCTACTTTTGATACAAATCTAAAGAATGGGTCTTGAGCGATAGCTAATTCAGAGACACGGTCTCCAAAATTATACTTTCGTCGAAGATCACCAGTATCTTTAGAAGTTCCATCAGAAGAATAAGATGCTACATCAGAATAAGTTCCAAGACTAAAAATATCAGCCATTTTTAATCACCTTTTTGTTAATTGTTAAAAGCTAAAGGTACTATTACATACCAAAAGCTTTTTCTAATTCACTGTCAGACCCTAATATAGCTTCAAATACTCGGTCATCAGGAGATTCCTCGACCTGTGTTCCGCCTGTAGTAGCAAGTGAACTTGGAAGTTTTTCAACTTCACGCATTTTATCATGAACTTCTTGTCTTGCACTACTAGCTATTTTCTCATCTCGATTACTGCGATTCATTAGATAATAAATATCTTCAAGCTCTAGTGACTTGGATTTTGCAAAGTCTACAAAAACATCCCATTCATCATCAGAAATATTATGTTTCTGACGAAATGAAGTTTCTTTTGCCAACTTCTGATTTTCTGTACGTTGACCTCTAAGCTCTTTTCCAAGCCTTCGTTGGACAATGCCATCAATCGTAGCCCCAAGCACCTTTGCCGAATCCGAATCTGGAGTCGAAAAAGCGTCATCAGCGTCAAACACGAAATCCTCTGGAAGTTTGAGTTTTTCTGCCATATTCTGAGGTGTCTGACCACCACCCTCAAAATAATTACGAACATGTGTAATTAAATTGGGGTCGTCACGCATAGCTTCAAGCACAGGCATATAAGGTTTCAGCTCTTGAAGTTTGCTGTTTAACCTTTTTGCCTCTCTACTTGAGTCACTATACCTTTTTTGTATAGTCTCAACATTATTGTTAGAGACTTCTGATTGAACTTCACTTGGGCTCGATAGTGTATTACCACCGTTTTTGTCCGAGGTTGACAGCGAAGATTCGTCTATTATACCGGAATTAACACTTTCATCTAATGCAGCAAAAAAGTCATTAGATACACTGTTATCTCCGAATTGAGAGCTATTACTTTCGGGGGCCATGTCAGCGTTGCCTACTTGTTCTTGACTCATATGTGATTTCCTTTCACTTTACTAAGTTATAACAAAAACAATTAAGATGAAACACTTAATCTTACATATGTCTTTGTTTTTTTATTACAATTATTCTTTGTTATTTTAAACTTTTTCTTTCCCTTTAGCCTCAGCCACTTCAAAGGATGCTTTCATTTCAGCTTTCATCTTCTCAAATTCACCTTTCATTAAACCTCTCATCAGTTTCTGTTGAGCTTCAGTTTCAAGAACATCCTTTCTTATTTCAGTACCAGCCTCACCTATCTTCATTTTAATACCAGCCTGCACTAATTGACGTTCTAATGTTTCAATAGTCCCTTCTTTATCTTTCATAGCTTCTTCCATCTGAGATATCTGTCCTTGCATTTGAGAATACATAGACTTTCTTTCAATAACACTTTTCTTATTTCTAATATCTGTTTCTGCTATCATTGCGATATCATCTATTAAACCAGCCTGGAACCATCTAAAGTACTCTTCAAGTAAAGCCCATCTGTTAACAGGCATCGTAGCACCGGCTATAATCCTTACATCAAATCTTGCACTAGCATAATTCCTATATTTTCCTATTGCTTCACCATAATCATTATATATAGGTATGTTAATCTTTACTTCTTTTTCTTGTTCTTGAGGTGTTTGGCCTGCTTCTGGTTGTACTATTCTAAATACCTTTTCTACTGAATAATGTTTTTGAGCCATCGACTGAAACACTTTCCCTAAGTGTTCTAAACATGGTTCTACTATGCTTCCCATCCATGCTTTTAACCTTCTTGTTCCAAATTCATCATTTGCAAGTAGACCTCTATATGTTTCAGGCTGTTCTTTCGTAAACCCCATCATTGAAGACGGAACACCACTTATATATTCAGCGTCCGATTTGCCTTCTTGTGTAATTGAATAAAAAGCATTGTTGATAGGAGCTGGTAATACAGGAGTCGGAGGAGTAAATCCCTGTCTATACTTTAATAAAGCCCCCGGAGATGAAGAATACTGTTCCCATTCATCTTCTGGCACCGAACCTTCTTCATACATCCATCTTAAGTTAGAAGCTAGGTTAGCATTATGTAACATAATCTGATGAGCTTTGTTTATTTCTTGTTGTTTACCAATAAGAGGAACAACTGCGCTCATTGGATATGGAGTTCCACTATACATATAAGAAATAGGAACTATAGGATATTCATTAACTGGAAGTTGATATTCATATAAAAATACATCATCACCAACAGTACAAGTTATAATAATCCTATTTTCATAAAACTTTATAGCATCGACAATATTCTTTTTTACATCTTTATTTGAAGATAATATTTGAAAGTCTTCCTCAGTCATTACCTGATTTGTAATAGTGGTAGCAGCTTCTTGAGCTTGAGACATCATTTCCATTTCATGTTCTTTTACTGACTGGGCAGCCATTTTATGGGCTCTTTCTAACTCAAGTTTTGCTCTCTCTGGTATCATTTCACCAGATTCTACAGCTTGCTGTAACTGAATTTGTTTTTCAGCTAAACCAACTTCAATCTCTTTACGAAATTCATCAATCTGTTCTTCTACTTGTTCTTTTAATAAACTAATCTCAGCTGGAGTTGGATTGACTGTCATAAAAACATTTCGATAAGCTAACTTCTTTTTAGTATAAGTTTCATAGTATGGAATAATATCCTCATCTTCAGCCTCTAAATTAACACCCATCGTAATATCTTCAGGTTGAGTACTAAATGATTCATTTATATCTCTTTGTGAATAAGACACAACTTCTGTGCTCCGGGAAACTTTCTTTATTTTAGCTTCATGTTCAGGAAGCATATTTATTAAACTTGATCTTGAAAGATTCTTTTTTATAGTTATAAATGTAGCATCTCTAAATAAGAAGTCTCTACTGGCAGGGTCTACATACACATCATATGGATCAACTCTTTTAAACATTACCTCACCCATGCCACGGTCAGAATCTCTATCTATATCTACAAGAAAATATCCAATTCCTTTAGTAAGAGCGTCAAGAGCAATCTGACTATATAAAGATTTTCCATTAGATAAATACCAACAATAGTCAGCAATATCAGAATGAACCTGAGCTGTGTCCACATCATCACCAGTTGCTCCTACTGCTTTCCATCTTGGACTATTAGCAGTTACGAAATACTTCATTATTTCAACAATAGGGGTTACTCTATTAATAATAAATGTAGGCATACCGGCTTCTTCCAAACTATCTACTTCACTTTTTGAAAGTTGCTCGTTTAAATAAAAATCAAATCCTTTCTGGCTGAGAGTTTGCCATCTTTGCCTATGGCTATTATTTGCTTTTTCCCAAAGCTGTTTATTAACCTGTGCTCTTTTCTTATTTGTTAATCTTGCCATTATTCTCTTATCTCTATATGAACTAAATCATCAAAATTATTATCTTTAATTTCACCATCACTGTCCCAGTCTCCACCCCATCTTGCTTTAACTCCTAACTGTTGTGCAATACCACGAAGCATACCACCCATATAATGGAATCTTTCTCTATCTTCCCAATCAATAGGATAAGGAGCTAAATCAACTGCCTTACCATCGATATGTTTAGAGAACCTTGTCTTGGTTGCACCTTTAGAGAGCAACTCTTCTTGCCTCTCTTTTGTTCTTACACCCTCGATTATAGTAACATCCATAATCTTTACTAACTCATTAAGAATATTAACAAGTTTAGCATCTACGCCTACAAGCCGAGACCGTGAACGCTTACCGAATTTCGGCATTAATTATACTAAAATCACTTAGGAAGGGCCTGTCGGCATCTTCTTTGCAGCTTTTGAAATTCTTGCCAATTTTTGTTTCTTAGTAGGCTGAGCTCTTTTACAACTATATGAACGACCGTCCCAATTAAAAGAACCTGATTCAGAACTTCCACAACCCTTTTTAAAAGCTGCTTTAAAAGAACCTGCTGCTTTTGACTTCTTTTCATACTTTGGATATACTTTACCAGGAGCTTTCTTACCAGTGAGTTCAACTCCTTTAACACCTTTACGAACCTTGCCAGATTCTCTAAGAGTTGCCGGATTAACTGTAATACCAGCTTTTTTAAGTTGTTTACCTGATTTTCTAGCAGTATACCTTTTTCTACCTGCCTTAGAAAATTTTTCACCTAATACCCACTTGTTTTCAGCCTTTCTCTTTTTTCTGCGCTCTTTGAGTTTATCTCCAATTGCCATTTTTATTCCTTATTAATTATGCGACGAGCCAGTGCCTGGCCTTTCGCTTTGGTTTTATCCATTGTTTTTTCTCTTTATCACGCTTCATATTCGGAGGGAACGCGTGCACTTGAGCATAATAAAGACTCTCTATTGTATCGTCATGGGACATTTTAGGCCCAAAAGTAACAATTTCGTTGATCAAATCAAACATATTTTTCCTTAAACGTACCGTTCCTGTACTAAATCTACCACTTAAACCACTATAAATGCGATTCCTTTTATTAGTTCCGCCTGGTTTCTCAGGTATTACTGCAATATCATAGCGATTTAACCGCCTTCTTTCATCATTTAGTGCTTGAAATATACTTCTATTCATCGCAACATCCTCAACAGTTGATGATATACAATGATATTTTTCGTGGAGTTCCATAATATAATCAACAACACCCTTCTTTCCAATAATCTCACCATTGTCTGGGGCTTTACTCCCTATTGTTGGTATACTTCTATGTCTTTCATACTCTAAAACATATAATTCATTATTTGCGTCAATGGCAATAACCATAATAACGCTAAAGTCAGCATGCTTGGTATCTATATCTGTGGCAGGGTCACATCCTATAAACGTATTAACTGGGGTTTGTTCCCCGTCTTTTACAATATAATTCACACCATCTTCATGTTGATAATACCCATCCCAATAAATAAGATGTCTTCGAGTCCAAACTGCATCCTCATCACTCATTACTTCCATCATATATTCCTGATAGAACTTATGAGGTTGTCCTGAATCAGAATAAAACTTTTTCTTTTCTTTTAATTTCTTATCATTAAAAAAAGACTCCCATAAAGGAGACCCGCTATCCGTTATCGCTTTATAAGTAATTACATTCCATGCAAATTTTTCATTTTCCTTGACAGACTTAGCATGCCTTGTAAGAAGGTTGTTAATAAAACTGTCATAGTGCACAGGAGTACCATTAACACGCAAACGACCAGTATGAGGCTCCAAAGCAGGATATACAACGGCAGTAACAAGATTCGCATTTTTATCCCTCGCTTCTCTAGTTATTGTATTTTGTTCATGTTCAAAATCATCTAATACGATTAAGTCATATCTTTTATGAAGTTTTGCACCTCCACGAATACCAGCAACATTACTCTTGGATATTAGTTTACAACCATTAGTTAATTCAATATCCTCTTCAGTCCACTTCTTTCCTCTCATATTTCCAAAGTAGTATTTGATTCTATCATTATAATCCAAATGATGTTTTATATAATCCATATTTCCCACTGACAATTTCTGAGTTGCAGATACCCAAGCATAGAATAAAAAATCACCCTGACTTGTATCACAAAAGAGAAAGTCCTTTAATATCGAAGCCTTAGTCAATACAGTCTTACCGTGACCACGAGGAATAATGATGGCAACTTGTTTTATTGACCTATCATCAATCACATCTGCCATTTCATAATGAAAGAAAGGAGTCTCACTACGCATAAAGTCCTCATGCAAAAACAACTTACCAAAAGCAATTAAATCCTTACTTGCCACCTTTAAAGCATTCTCAGCTTCACTTACATTCTGACTATTTATATTCACTATAATTCTTTATATCCCTTAGTGTTACTATCTATAAGTCGTCTGATTTCATGTTGATGCTTTAATTCTTTCTGGTATTTCCATACCTTCTATTATTGCAGATATTGTTTCTATTAAATAAACATGTCTCGATGTCATTAAATAAAGATTAGAAGGGAGT
>Ga0080013_1004877_pt1 | contig 12910 bp, 12 predicted proteins | sample ETNvirenome_6_85_FD_69236 | JGI IMG/M metagenome (GOLD analysis project Ga0080013, IMG submission 69236) | Marine viral communities from the Pacific Ocean - ETNP_6_85 (SPADES assembly) (version 2) | ecosystem: Environmental > Aquatic > Marine > Oceanic | place: Pacific Ocean | collected 2013-06-19 | reverse complement strand
AGCCGAACTCCCATTGAATGCTCTTACTACTGTAAGGTCATTGGTTGAAACTCCTGTTACTACCATATGTTCGCTAGCTGTAGCATTAGAAACACATAACACTTGTCCTGCAGAAAAATGAGCTCCATTATCTACAGTAACTGTTGTATCTGTAGTATTAGCTATTGCTCCATTTAATAATGACCCTGATGGAGCCATATTTGAAATATGCATTATTTCATTAGTATCTTTTCCTAAAGCAAATTTCTGTTGTGACCTATCTCTTTTAATATGATAAATACTTCTTTCTGAAACTTCTTCATATAAAGAGTCAGCCAAACTAGGAAAAAGAATATTTAAAGTAGTATTCTTTTTAACTGCTTCAATACTTGTATTTAATACCCCTTCTATATCTTTAAATATTAATCTAGAAATTACATAATCTGTATCTACATTTACAAGATCATTCTTTATTCTAATTAAATCTCCTACTCTAATAGGAACATGAATTTTTACAAACTGCCCTGCAGCTAAAGCTGTATCATCTGTCCATTCTTCTGTCGTTCTTCCATTTATTTGAATCCCCTGAATTGATCCTGAAGCAATAGCTGTTTTATCTGTTCTATCATCTAATACATCTGAAATATACGCATAAGGCCAAGCTTCTTCTACGACAACTCCTACTGCATGAGCATCATCTGGAGTATATGTATGAGCTTCATTTCTTTGAACTCCTGTAAAAGTATCCGATGTTTTACCACTATAATCAAATAATTCATTATTTATTTGTAAAGTTCCAGAAGATGGAAAATTTTCAGTAGAATTTACATCTATAATACCTGATCCTGTCATAGCTGTAGAAGAAGATATAGCACTCCTTAAAACAGTTTTAGAAGGATTTTTTGTAAAATTAATATCTTCATATTTTTCTATAGCCATTCCTGTTTTTATTCCCCATTCTCTAGGGTCTATATAATGAGCTGAATTTGATAATAAAGCTATATCAACTCCATGTCCTGTCGAAAGATTACTAGTTTTACCTACTATAGTAGAATAAGGATATTTAGATATAGAAAATACTCCTCTAGGTTTTTCATTTTGATGACTATTTTTTAAACTCATAGTTATAGATTCTCTTATATCTTTTTTAGAATTTATATTACCTAATCTAACTCTTCTTACTCTAGGCATTCCATATTTTTCTCTAAGTCTATCTTCGCTTGATTTTATATAAGAAGTTATTCCTGAAGTATTTCCTACCATTTTAGTTAATAAATATACTTTAGTATCATCGTCATGAGCTGCTGCTACTGTAGAACCTACTCCTCTTGTACAACCTGTTAAATTTTCACTACTTATACCTGTATAAGTTATGATTTCATTGTCGACTAATATAGCTCCCCCAGCACTTGGTAAGTCACTAGCATCATCTAAAGTGATAGTAGTCTCACTAGTATCTAAATCTTCGTTTAATTGTTGTTGTATTGGTGGGAAAAAGATTAACTCTACTCTAGAGCCTGCTGCATGTTCAGTCGCATTAGTTCCATTAGCCCCTCTTTTAGCTACTGTATATGTTCTAGTGCTTAAAGAACTTACAATTATATCTTCTTTTCCTATTCTTAACATACAATGTAAGTTTGGAAAATCATCTCCATCATATAAAGTAGCATCTTTTAATACTACCGAACTAGCACTTGATGTTAAATCAGTATTTAAAGTTGTTGATACTCTAGGTATATCTGAAATTAATACATATCCATTGGTTGCTGCTGTTATACTTGTTTGATGCTGTACTCTACATATTTCATTTGTAGCTGATCCTAAATATCCCCCAAGTCCTGATGAAGCAGGGGATTGAATTATTTCCCATTTTTTCACACTAATAAAATTACTTCCATTATCATAAGATAATTTTAAAAATTCAGGGGCTTTCTTTATAGTAATTGTAGCATTATCTGAATGAGTTGCAGCAGTAGTACCATTATAATCTCTTACCACAGTTAATACATTGCCTCCACCAATATTAGTTACTAACATCTCTTCGCTATCAATTTTAATGACATCTCCTGCCTGAAAAGCATCTGCCCTATCTACAGTTACATCTGTTTCACTATCATCTAAAGCTTCAGCTAATAAAGTACCACCTGCACTTATAAACTCGTCTCCTTCAAATAATAAATCTCTCCAATGATATTCACCACTAATTTCTCTTGCATACAATAATTCAAAAGTTTTATGTTTTGTATGTCCTGCTGGAATAGATGTATCAGCAAGGCCGGTTTCTGGATAATAAACAACCGATTCAGTATATAATTCCCCTTTATCTTCGCCAAAAACAAAGCTTGGATGCATTATATCTGTTGCTTTTGATACAGAATAGACAGTTTTACCATGAGTATGAACTGCTGCTGTAGTTCCTACTATATAAACTACTGTATTATCATCGTGAGTCACAGCTGTAGTACCATCGTATGCTCTAGTTACAGTTAAAGTGTTTGTTGATATGCCTGTTACAAACATTCTTTCATCTTTAACTTGTATTACATTTCCTTGAGCAAAGTCTGATCCATCATCTACATCTATTCCTGTTTCTGAAGCATCTAAAGCTTCTGCTAGTAAGGAACCTGAAGCTGTTTTAGGCATAGAATCTGCTCCTGACCCCCTTACACAACTAGATAATGTAGCAGGAGTTTGTCTATTATGTGATCCATATTCAATATATTCATTATCTATATAAATAACCCCCCCATCGCTTGGAAAATTAGTAGCATTAACTACCTGAATCTCAGTCGCATCATAAGTAATGGCTCCATGTAAAGTTGTTGCTGTAGATTGATTTTGACTATTATGATCAGTAGCTGAATAACCAGAGTCTGTTGTATATGCTACAGTAAGGCTTTTAGCTTTTAATGGGGCTCCACCTGCATTAGTAGAAGGTCTAGTATTCCTTTGAAAATAATTTAAAGTTTGTGGGGGAGCAGGAACATTTTGTTGTGCTGTTTTTACATTAGGGTCTACATAATAATTAAATCCATGATTTCCTTCAAATAACAATTTAACTACATCATTATCACTATGTGAAGCTGCTGTAGTATTATCAGAACCTCTTACACAACCTGTAAAACTTGTACCTAATGTAAGTCCTGTATATTGAATTATCTCTGTTCCTATTAATATTTTCCCTGCTGTTGGGAATCCTGAAGTATCTTCTACTACAATAGTAGCTACAGATGTGTTAATTCCAGCTGTTAAAGCTGTTGTATGAGAATGTGGTTCAGAGACAGCTAATTTAGTTAATGTTTTTAATAAAGAACTAGAATCTTTTGTAAGATCAATTTTATTGCTACTTCCCATAAGAGTAGGAGATTTAGTAAATTTAGCACTAGAATTTTTTACAAATTCATGGTCACTATTTATTGAGTCTTCAATATCAATAATTCCAGCATTTCTAATTGCTCTATTTATTACATCTGATCTTTTAGTTAAATCATCTGAAAATCCTTCTAAATTATCAGCTGTATGTCTCCAAGAATCTGTTTGAAAATCTATTAATTGTCGTAAAGAATCTGCACAGGATAAAGTTAATTTAGGGCCTGCTCCTTCTGAAGTATTTTCTTCAATTTCATATATTTTTCCTGCAAACATTATAGAATTATTTTCAGTATTAATTATTCGTACATCCATAAATTCAGAAAAGGTTGAACTAAAATACCCCAATCTGTCAGAAGCAGTAGTAGAAAATGAATTTAAGGGAGTATTTGCAATAGTCGCTGCTAAAAATCTGTGTTTCCCTACGTCTTCTTCAATAACACATCCTAAATAAGCGTTTTGACCTTCTCTAATTGGCATTTTCCAACTAGAGCCATCCCAATATTGTAATTTAGTTAATCCTGCCATTATTTATCCTTATGGGGCTCCTCCATCATCTACTAAACCGGGTGGGCCTGTATATCCAAGATCACCTTGTTCGTTAATTGCTTTCCCTTGTAGAAACCCAATGTCATATCCAGAAGGAGCATATTTAGGATTGAGTCCATCAGCCCTTTTCTTTTGATCTAATCTAGTTGTTGCTACTAAGGCCATAGAAAAAGCATATCTGTCTTCTTTAGTAGCTTCCATATTAAAACTTACGTTTTGAATTGCTACATTATATATAGCTCCTCCTGTATGAAATTCTCCTGTAGGTATAGTATGATAACGCTTTCCTGATTTAGCTTCAGGGGGTGGGGCTTTGGGGCCTAAAATCTCTAATTGAAGAGGTGTAGAATCTTCATTATAAAGAACATAATATAAAAAATCTTCTAAAACATTTTTATATGGAATATAATAAGTTCTAGTAGAAACAAGGTCTGTTGTAGGAGTATTATATAATTTATAAGTTAAAGAATCCATATAATAAGATGTAGCATCTTCAGTCTGATTAAGTCCTACAGCATCTATAGTTCCTGATATTGATATATTAGGTCTGACTGAACCTATATCTATTAACATAGGTCTCTGTTGAGGTATAGGAACTTGTATAGGAGTTCTTGCCACAGTAATACTTACTCTATCTGCTAATAACGCAAATCTAGTAACGGCTGATTTTTCAGTTCCTCCATGATTTCCATCTCTTAATAATACACCTAAACTCATTTAAACTCCTTACATATCTGCGAGACCAGCCCCTCCAAATCCTTCTGAGGGCTCTCTCATATCTTTGATCATTTTTTGATCCATTTTAATACTATCTAAAGTGTCTATTGAGATATTAGTATGAAACTGATACTTACCTCCCACATAATTATTTGACGGGTCTGCTGCATATTTTGTTAAGTCAGCAGCAGTTATATCTAAATAGCCTGCTATTTGTTCTGATTTAAGTTTGCTTTTTGTTAAATCTCTTCCACCTATTAGTTCTGATATTTTATCTATATCTATTCCTAGAGTATGCTTAAGAATACCTTTTGCTACTCCTCCCAAACCACCGGTAATCCAATCTCCAAATCTATTAAATATATCTACCCAATACTGTTTACTAGTAATCAGTATTACAAAACTATCTAACCATTCCATATCAAGGAATTCCTTTATCTTTGGTTTACCTGTATTTCTCCACCAATCAAATCCCTCTAGAAATCCCTTTAAAGCATTAACTCCCATACCAATAGCTGAAACTATTCCTATTAGTAATTTTGCTGTTATTGGGGCCAATTTCATAGAAATATCGAACATTGTTTTAAATGCTTTTAGAAAAATAGGCATAACAGGAGCCAAAAGAATATCTGCAACTGCTCCAACCATCTGAAAGAATATACCAAAAGTAGATGTAAATACCTGTGATTGTTTTAAAAAAGCTCCCCAACCTACACTTACTCCAATTTTTTTGGCCGTTTTCATAAGAAAATTGCTACTAGTAAGTTTTTTTGCTGATGAAGCTGTATCTTTTTGAAGTTTTGCTGCTCCTTTTCCTCCTGCTGCTGCTGAACCACTTTCACCTAAAGAAGACGCAACTGATGATGGAGCTCCACCTCCTACAGTTTTATTCATAATTGTAATTAAATTTTCTACCATTTACATACCTTTCATTTGTTCTTCATTTCTTCGGTCATCTATTATACCTTGAACTGTTAGTAAAGACTCAACTTCTTCAGTACTTAATTTATCTATAGTCTCGTAAGGTATTCCAATTTCCAACAATCTAATTTTAGTAAGCCAATAATTTAAAAAAGCCCCTTCATCAAGAGTGGTTTTACGAGCTTTCATATTCCATGCTATTCTTTTTTTTTATCTTCTGGTATACCCTCATTCTCGAAAGCAGATGGAACTAATTGTTCTAAAGCAGTACCCAATCTAGCATCAATAGATATTAAGAATGTTTCTGATGTTTTACCCCAAGGGGCTTCTACAATCATTTCTTTTAAACATTCTCTTACATATCCATCTCCATCAAAAGACGAGACTCCATCTTCAGCCCATTTTACATATCTTGAAACAAGTTGATTTTTCTTACTCCAAGATAGAGGTTTTACTTTTACTGTAAATTCTTCATCTGTTCCTTCTATCTTTACTGTTTCAGTTCTTATATTAGTTCCAATTACATATTTACTATAATCGAAAGCTTCTTTAGCTTCGCTTGTCATTTATACTCCTTTTTATGGATAGAGCAAGGCACTATCATTTATTTGTATTTTCATATCTCTAAAAATTATATTAGCATCTACTGAAAGAATTCCACTTCCACCTACATTGTGTGTAGCACTTGTTATAAAGGCTCCTTGTTGATTTCCACCTTTAGCTGAGATACCATCTGAAGGAATTGTAAATGTTATATCATCATTAGTTCCTCTAGTAAAAGTTAAAGTTATATTAAATCCTGAATGATTTGGAACTGTAGCAGTACCATAATCTCCTTCAAGCAATAATTCTTTAAATAAAGTTACATCGCTTGAAGTTGCAGTAGTACTATCAGGTAAAGCTAATGTAGCTGTCATAGAATAGCTTCTTTGTCCTTCTCTAATTTCACTCGGCCCTCTTTGTAGCTTTCCATGTCTAGTATTTATATAATATCTAGATTCAACAGAATTGTCAATACTCATATTGAAATCTGATACTCTAGCAAAAGTTCTTCCAAATATAGAAACAGTACCTTCACTAAAGAAATATGGGTTAGTTTGTGGATAACTTCTATCTCTTAAAGCATAAGAAGAGGCATTGTCAGCTATTGTTCGTGCTAAATCTGTATCATCTATTGTCTGCACTAAACCAGCACCGGGTACATCTTTAACTATATGAATTGCTGTATTATCATCATGAGCTATAGCTGTAGTACTATTATACCCCCTAGTTACAGTTAAAACATTTGTACTTGTATTTACTCCTGTTACTAACATATGTTCATCATCAATCCTAATTACATCATTTACAGTAAAAGAATCTCCATCATCTACAGTTACATCTGTTTCAGAAGAATCAAAACCTGATTCAGCTAATAACTCATAAGCTGTACTGTTTGTATTTGCTACTCGTATATTAGTTTTACTTTGATTATGACTCATTCCTAAAAATGGAACTGAATCCCAACTCATAGTTAGCATACCTTCTTCAGTAGCTGCTATACTAGCTGATCCTATTTTACCCCCATAATATCTTCTAATTATATCATTAGCTGCAGTACCTGCACTATCTCTAAGCAACACATTCCAAGATACTGTATCTAAATCTGTTGTTTCCCAAATATCATGTTGATAATATAATCCTGCAGCAGTTTCATCAACTTCTTGAATTTGACTAGTTGCTGCTACTATTTCATGATCAAACTGTAAAGGATAATTAAGTCGTATGTCATTTGTAGATACAGCTACAATACGTCTTAATTCACAAATATGTGAAGAATCTGGAGTAGTTTGAGGGTCTATAGCAATTATATCATTTACTGCAAGACCTGAACCGGCACCACTATTTACAGCTATCCAATAATCTCCTTTCTTAGCAGCAGCTGAAAAATATGTTCTTACTGATAATGGGGAAGAATCTGCTTTTGCAATTGAAGTTATTTTTCCTATTGGAAATCTTAAAGGCCAACCATTTAATAATGTAAAGGTTCCAACTCCTCCGGTATAAGTTTGAGAAGATTTATAAGCAGCATAGAAATTTCTATTTGAAGAAGTTCCTAATAAATATTTTGGGTCGACATTCATTTCTGGGTCAGGCACATCAATACCTTCATATACACCGGGAGTAAAAGTCATAAATTTATCTTCATCTGTATCAGTAACAGCTGTTATAACCTCAATATTAGTATTATAAGGATGAAAAAAGGCAGTAGGAGCATTTAAATGTATAACATCTGTTCCTTCTACAAATTCTACTGTTCTTACTTCGGCTTCATTAACAGTACCAGAACCCCCTACTTCAGGCCCAATTTGAATATGTTGTCCTGCAGTTAGATTGGAAGACATAACTGATATACTTTGTGACCCTGCAGGTACACCACTTTGTGATTTTGTTCTGGCTGATCCTCCATTATCTGTAACTGTCGTAGCTCCTTCAGGTATACCACCTTGAGCTGCTTCAGTTCCAAAAGACATGACTGCTTTATCTGCTCTGTATATTGCCATAATTATTTTCTCCTATTTTATTATACTAGAAATCCTTACGTTTCTAACGTGATTGCATAATTTTGAAGTTCTATTGTTATATTCCCACTCCAAAGATTTACTTGTTCAGTAGTAAGTTCTCCAAAATTCATAAATTGAATTCTTTGAAAATTAGTTAAGCTACTTGCTCTAGCATGACAAAGTCTTCTTATTTCCTGCATTAAGTTATATAATCTTTGACGACTATTTAAAGTATGAACTTCTAATTCAATAGTATAAAATCTATTTCCATAAGTCCAATTTCCAATCGGTTCTTCTCTCAAAGCTGGACTTCCAGCTCTTCCTATGACATGATCTGCCCTATTTAAATTAAATCTGATTGGTTCACTAGCTCCTGTGACCTCAATAAATTCTGGTTCTGTTACATTGCTAGCATTCCATTGGCTATCAAAGTCAGCTAATATTTCGTTTACAGGTAAGGGTTCGTTTGCCATTAAAACACCTCAAATGCTTTTAAACTATCTAATATATTATCAATCTCTCTTTCATAAGTAGATATTTTATCACTCATTTGTACTCTATCCATCCCACTTACTGCTAATCCTCCGAAGTCTGATGTTGTTAAAACATCTATAGCTACCAGCTTCTTACAAATATCAGTAACAATGGCTCCTTCTCTAGTATCTGTAGCTATATTTTCTCCATATAAGTATGAAACTTTAACAGGCATTACAAATTCTCCACCTCCCCATCTCCAAACAGGAGCATTATAAGATGTAAATCTTGCTGGAAGTAGAAAATATCTGGAGAAATGAACCATTCCTGTGTCTGGGACAAAGAAATAATCATTTTTTCTTCCTTGAGTCTTAGAATCCCAACTTCCACCACTCCAAACTTCCAATTCATTCAGTTTATAAACAGGAAATCGATCTAATTTAAATCCATTTAGATTAAATTCGTGATATTCATTCCAAATTATATTTGGTCTCCACGATTTTCTGGTTATATAATCAATTTTTGATTGGGCTTCCATAATATATCCTTCTACAGTATTTAAAGTAGGAGTTGTTGCAGTTGTAAAATCGGTTGTTCCTGTCACATTTCCCAATTGTAATAATTGAAACACATCTTTTGTAGTACAATAAGCCTGATATGATCTCATTTGTATTCTTTTTATTGTTGGAGCAGTAGCAACACTTGTAGGTGAAGAAATTCGTACCCAATATTTTGAAACACTATTTATTGTAGTTGCTGCCCAATCAGCAGATAATATATTACTTGGGAATATTTCTCCTCCATCTTTAGAAAAATCATATTGAGAACCCTCATTATCATTTGGGTCTAATTGATACCTAGCCGATGAAGGTGTAAACTCTGTCCATGCTGAACCATTGTAGTATTCATACTTTAAAGCTCCCAAACTTCCTGCAGTATCTACATCAAAAGTTGCCATATCAAATTTAATGGAATCTCCCAAATATAAAAAATGGGAAGTTCCACCTAAAATGGAAAAAGATGTTCCTGCTGGAGACTGAGCCTCTAGAGTAGCATCTGTAAAACTACTTCCATTGTAAGTGAATACTTTATCAAAATCTGATTTAGCTAAAGTTGCCATTTAAAAATTCCTTTATTAGTTAGATTTTTCTTCTTTTTCCGACTTTTCCTCTTCTTTAGCTTCTTCTTGTTGCTTGGTTTTTAAATATGCTATTGCTCCATTCAATTGTTGAATGTCTGCAACAGTTTGTTGTCTTTGACCATCTAATTCTTTTAAATTATCTAGTAAAGCTACGCCTTTTTCTTGAAGATTTTTTATATCTTCTTCTGGATTAATAGTTGTCATTATAACTCCTCTGAACTTTTATATATCCTACTTACTATTATACTTAAAAGTATGATAAATATCAATAATTTTATCATACTAATTAAGGTTTTGGATACTTGTCTTTGACTATTTTAATTTGTACCTTCCAAGCATCAAGACCATTGTGGTAAATATAATCTAATTGATCGTAAACATCTCCTAATAAAGAAATATAAGCATCTTTTCTTATTTGCTTATAATCAGCATGAGTACCACCATCATTAACTATAGTGTCTTTTGCCTGTTGGTTTGTCATATTAGTTGCCCATTCTTCTATCTGAGCATTGTATTCATCATCTGTTAATTGAACACGAACTCCATTAACACTCTTGTATAATTCTGAGTCTGCATTTTTTAATGTTGTTTTATTCTCTTCTAAAGTTGCCATAATTTCTCCTTATTTTTTAACTCCATAAACACATACTTCTCCACTTGCTATATTTCCACTACTTGCATATATTGAAAATCCATCATATGTTGTGGCATCATCTAATTGACCCCAAAGTTGATTGAAATAAGTTTCAGAATTATCAATAACAAATAAACTATCATTAAAATTATATTTAATATTTGCACTTCTTGGAAATAAATACATTACTGAATTTAAAGCATCTCTTGTTGCATCTGTTCCAAAATCATAATTGGTAATAGCATTGTAATCAGTAAAACTTTCATTAGTTCCATAACCTGTGGCATTTTCTGTAATACCCCTACCCAAATAACTTGCGTAATATGTTCCTGTTATATCACTTCCACTATTTCTCCACTTGAATAACACCTGTACCCCACTTGCAGTAGACATAGTTACATCATATAAAGTTACCCAATACTCACTAAAGGTATCATCAAAAATACCATCAAATGTTATAGATGATACTGCTGATGATATAGGGTCTTTGCCTAATAACACGGGATTTCCTTTTTGTTCTGCTCCCAAATATTTACTCATCCTGCCTTCCATATATTCTTACAGTTCCACTTTCAAAATTACCTGCACTCCAATAAAATCTTATTCCATTGTAAGCAGTAGTCTTTGTTGTGTAATCAGATATACTATGCCATGTTCTTGTTCTTGAATCATTGTCTGATGACATCTGCCCTATCCCTTTCCCTATTAATGATTTCGCATTTGTTGATTGTGGATTACAATGGAATATACTTGTTGCACTTTCCCTTGTATCTGTTCCTGTATTATTAGTTAATATTGCTATACTTTGGTCGCCAACTTGACCACTAGCACTTTGTCCTAATCCATCTTGATACCAATATGCAGTATTATAAGTTCCTGTTTGTGGAGTTGAATCAACTAACCAATAAAAGAAAAGATTCTTTTTATCTGTTGAAGGTCGCATATCTTCTGCAACAATTCTATATAAATCATATTTACTACTAAAACATTCCTGAAATTCCATGCTAGATGCCCCATCACTAGCAGTAGCTTCAGTAATTAGTACCCAACCTTGCCCATCTGTTTTGTTTGAATTTCCTATGTAATTGGACTCAACAAAATTGGTTGTTCTGTTAGCTTGATTTATAGATTTTAAATTATTAAGCCTTTTTCCTAATCCATAAATTCTGAACTCCCCACTCATATTTCCACTATCAGTTTTAAAATCTAACCCATTACATAAAGTTGCTGATTCCAATGTCATACCTTGTATGTTATGTTGTATTATCCCACCTGCATCCATACCAGCCACTTCTAATCCCATCATTTTATTATTTGCAGTTTGTGGTACAATCCAACCAAATAGCCAAACACCTTCCCCACTTGCATTACCAACATTGCCTGTTCCACTTATTTCAGCAACAGTATCATTCCAAGTTGGAAGATATGCAAAATCATATTCAGAATATTGGTAAAAACCACCCCTGTTAATAGTTCCACTTATAACAGAACCATCAGCAGTAAAGTCAAAGAATAAACTATTTCCATCTGTTCCCTGTTCGTAATCATATATTTCAAAAAAATATATATCATATTCAGATGAAAATACATTATCAAAAGCAACAGAAGTCACTCCACTTATAGTGGAATTTGCAAGAAGAACCAATCCTTCCTGTGGTCTTGTTCCAATATAATTCATATTACTCCTTATTACGCATCATCAAATAATTCCCAGCACATGAACAAATTAATATCATTTGCAGTTCCACCACCACCAGCAACCAATGAATCATCTTCCATTAAATAAATTGGGTTATCAATAACTTGTATAGTTGTATTTGCTGGAACACTAACTGTTGTTAACAAACTTGGTGTTGTAGTGGTATCAGTTACAAAACTTGTTCCAACACCGGTTGCACCAATTCCTGATAATGACAAATTAACTGTTTCATCACTTGCCTGTGTATTACATAAATAAATTGCATTTATTTTTGCAACTTTGTGTGTATCAACTGTAAAAATTGCAGTTGCACTTCCTACTGCATCTAACTGCCAACCCCCATTCTGCATAACGATTGAACTTACATTTACTAAATTTACTGCTCCCATTTTATTCTCCTTTTAATTTAAAATACTATTGAAAAAGCAATTGCTTTTCCTGCTGACACACCACCTGCTGCTTCCCATCCTACTCCACTACCTGTAGAAGTTAATACTTCTCCATCAGAACCTTGTGCTCCACCAATAGTTATATTATCTAATTCGGCAGTTCCTTCTACATCTAGGTCTGTACCTACATATAGTTTTTTAGCTATACTTGCTCCACCTTCTGTTCGTAATGCTCCGGTATCACCTGTAGCATCAGAAGAATCTGTAGCATCTGTAATATCTAATACTCCACTAAAGGTAGCATTCTGAGCAAAGGTAACTCCACCACCATCAGCAATGGTCATGGATAGGTCACCATCACTATAATCAATGGTTCTTATCTGCATACTTCCTGTACTAGTAAGAGTGTTAGAACCAAGGTCAACGGCCCCAGCAAATGTTGCACTTAAATCATCACTTAATGTAAGGGCTGTAGCTAAAGCGTTTAAAGAACTT
>Ga0080013_1004875_pt1 | contig 12911 bp, 13 predicted proteins | sample ETNvirenome_6_85_FD_69236 | JGI IMG/M metagenome (GOLD analysis project Ga0080013, IMG submission 69236) | Marine viral communities from the Pacific Ocean - ETNP_6_85 (SPADES assembly) (version 2) | ecosystem: Environmental > Aquatic > Marine > Oceanic | place: Pacific Ocean | collected 2013-06-19 | reverse complement strand
CGTAGATATGCTTGGGCATATCGGGGGGGATGATGAGGATGTTGGTCGCGTCCTTCTTCGCGTGAGCCACCATGGCCCGCGCCAGCCAGTCCACCACCTTGGCACCCTTGCCGACCTGCTCGATGGGGTCCCTGGTGGCGAATGCGCTCCAGGGAGACAGGTCAATAGGGCTGATGAAGTTGGATCGAAGCCTCCCATCGCTCAACCTGCCGGCGATGTTGTTCCGCACGCTGGTTGTTGGCGTGAGCCTGGCTTCGTTTCCCGTCTGGTTTGGAGCTTCATAGAAGTTCGCACCGTCCTCGCATGTGAAACAAGCCCCCTCCCCGTTGTTCAGGTTCATGCACCCTGTCAGGCCGTAGCCCCCGCAGCACCCCGACATTTCCCGGTCAAAGGCGCTCACCCAGGGGAGCAGCTTTCCTTCTCGCACCAGCCTCGAGGCCGGATGGCCGTGGGTGCGGGGCGGGAGCTTCTTGAGCACCTTGGCCCAGGGAGCGCCCTTCGGCCATGCGACCACCCAGGCTCGGACCCGGTTCTGGGGAGTGCCATAGTCGGGAGCGTAGAGAATCCAGTAGTGGCCTTCGTAGCCCAGCGCGTCGAGGTTCCTCCACCAGTTGACGAAGAAGTTGTAGATCTCCAGGCTCCGATCAGTGTTCCCGGGAATGCCGGGAGCTGCGATGATCCGGCTTCCTCGCTCAGAAGCAGGCTGGCTGACGGCCACCGCCCCGGAGTTCTCCAGCAGCACCACCCGGGGCTGGGTATCCGCAATCCAGTCGAGGACCTTGGGGTACATGTTGCGGGCAGAGCTTGCGCCCAGGTAGTTTCCGCCCCCCAGGGCGCGGGCCTGGGTGAAGTCCTTACAGGGAGGGCCCCCAGTCAATAAATCGAGTCCACCATCCGGGGAATAGGGCTCCCACTTCAAAGCGTCTCTCTCTCTGGCTTCGGTGTGGAGGTTCACCTGGAGCGTCTTGATGGCCTTGGCGTTGAGCTCGCACATCTGGTTGACGTAGACGCCCTCCACCCACAGCGCGATCTCGTAGAGGCCGCCTCCACTGAAAGCCTCCGCAGCGATGGGCCGATTCACAAGCTGGTCCGTCCCGTAGTTGATGATCCCCCGGCGCCCCTGCTTGAGTACCTTCCGCAAGGTCCTGCTCTTCGGCGGGTAGGCCAGGGGGGTCGAGGGCTGGTCGAGCAGCCCTTTTCGGGCGTACTGGAGCACCAGGCCCGGGTTGGCCTCGATCCACTTTCGGACCTCCCCGCTCCGCACCTTCTTTCGCGCCCCAGCGAGCACCCTGGACGGACGCCGGTCGTCGGCCTTCACCCCCTTCCTGTTCATGCGCTGGATGAGGGGGTCGAGGATTCGCCTGACGGGAACGGGCACCTCGCCTACCTGGGTCTTCGCCAGAGCTTGCCGCTTCATGCGGGCAAGCCCAGCCAAGAGGTCAGAGGACCTGGGCGCCGGTTGCGCCTGTGACCTCTGTTGTTTCATCCTGGCCACGCGAGCCAGGATCTCGGCTGCGCGGCTCATGTTTTCTCCAGGGGGTAGAAGTCTATGGACTTCTGCGAACCGGGCCCGGAGCCGATGGTTTTCCCAATGGCGGGACCTCGGCCATCATCCTGGGATTCGAGCCACGCCCGTAGGTTCTTTCGCATTCCGCCCCAGCCCTTTCCTCCCAGGCGTTCTATTTTGAGCCCCGCTGCCTCCAGGGCTTCAGCGTAGATCTTGGGACCTGCAAAGTAGATGCGCCGAGACTTGAGCGCACTGATCGACCGAAGAGGGGGAATCGCCTCATCCTCTACGCCTGACTTTAACTGGCTCTTCAAGAGCTTCACAAAGGCGCTGAAGTTGTCCTTGGTGAGCTGCTCGTCGTAGGGCTTGATGTTCCGAAACTGGCTCATCAAGCCGTACTTTGCGGACACGATCCACACATTCACCATCGGGGGCCGGAACTTGTACCCTCCCCTCCAGGCGACTGGAGCCCAGCTTGGCATCTTCCTGTATCCCCCGGCGTCTCGACTGGCGTAGGAAAGACCGGCCCAGGCTCGATAGGTAGTCCAGAGTGGACCCTTGTAGATGTCCCATCCTCTGTAGTAGGTGCCAGTAGCAGGCTCTTTCGACTTGCTACATGCAATGATGAGGACCGGACGCTCGCTCTCCCGCGCCCATGCCTCCGCAATGCGTCTGGTCTCATAGATGTATGCGACGAGAAGCTGGCCTTGGCTCATGCCGCGCAAGCACCAACCTCCACCCAACCCTTTGCTGGTGGCCCCCCACCGGGGAGGACGAGGGGGGTCCCGGAACAGCTTGAGCTGCTCTACTCGGGCCAGGATCTCGGCGGCTCTGCTCATACCGCTACGGCTTCATGCAGGGTGCTCCATCGAGGCAGAGTGTCAGTGATCTCCGCTGACGGATCTGGCCGGTCGCGGATCTCCCGAAGCTGCCAGGAAGCCGTGTTGTTCTGCCACTCCACTCCTTTCGTTTCCGGCGCGGCAAGCTCGTACCCTCGCTGACGCAGACAGTTCGCTGCGCCAGCCCGGGTTTGGGCGCCCACATCGTAGGGGAGAGAGAGCTGGTTGATCTTCCGCTCGATTTCCTCGAGTCGGGTCTTTGGGTCTTTGGCCCAGGTCCCGGGAAACTTCACGGGCCAATGCTTGGAGTCGAGCAGACGGGAGGACCCGTACAGGACCGGGGGGTCATCTCCGGTTGGCTGTGGGTCCACGATCCCAAGCAACGGAACGTAGCGCCAGCGCGTCCCCAGGTAGGGTATCGGAGAGTTCCCCAATTCCTCCCAGCGCATGCAGTCGAAATAGTCCCACTTTCCCCACTCTCCGACGCAGGCCAGGACGTTCCAGTCATCCCACGCCCCAATCTGATCGCTCCAACGGTGTTCCCATGCCGACCGGATGTGACCACAGACGCCAACCAGGTATTCCCAGACCCAGCGCATGTCTTCCGACACGACTTCGTGGCGTCCCACCAGCAATACTTTCGGGTATTCAATCATGGCATCTTCTCCAGGTGGGACACATAGGTGTCCAGGTCGCGTTGCTCCAGTTCTTCTACGAGCTTCTTCCGAAAGCGGTCGTAGATCTTCATCGCTTCTGCGTTCTGTTGGGGTCGGGGTCGTTCGTACCGCTTGCGGTCGAACACAGCGATGTGGGGGCGTATCGATCCCTTCTTGACTTGAATCGGTTTCTGGTCGAACTGGTCGGCGGTAATGTCCACCTGGTACTCACCGACCCGATTCCAGTAGTGGGAAATGTCGTTGACCTCCCCGTAGAGGATCTCCCCTCCCAGGAGGTCCTGTACAGCCAGCGCGGCCATAAAGCAGTGACCTGCGGAGGGATACTTCGGCCACTTGCAATCCCCAAACACGGTGTCGCAAGAAAAGACTGGGTCCATGGCCTTGCGGAGCGCCACTACCTCGTCCTTCATCCACGATGTTGAGCGGTTCGCCGCTCCTACCAGGGCTTGTTCCAGGGGAGTCTGTCTGCGAGCCCTCGCCTGTTCAAGGGCTGCGGTAGCTTTCAGCAGTCGCGCCTTGGCCGCCAGCTCTGGCCCACGGCTGCGTCCGCTTGCCCTGGCCCGGCTCGCCTTTGCCTCTTCCCGGAGGGCCTCGTACTCTGCGAGCTTCCCCTGGTGGTCCGGTTCCTTCCGCATCTCCTTGATACGTTTTTTGCCGGCGGGCGATGGCGTCTCGCTGCGATAGGAGCCGGCAATCAGCCAGCCCGCGTTGATCAAGTTCCCTTTGCAGATCCCAAACGCACGATCAAAGGCTTCGTGAACCGGAAGACCGGAATCGATTCCCTGGAGTGTGACGCTTCGGACGCATCGGTGCAATTGGTCCTTGTCGGGCATGCATCACTCCACCTGGTCAATCGCCTGCTGGAGGAGGTCGGTACTCTGCATTCCCTGGCGCTGCTGGCGCTGCCGCTTGCGTGGCGCCTGCTGGCTCGCTGGGGCTGCCGCAGTCACTCCACCACGGATGACGAAGGACAAGAGCCAGAGAGCAGCGATCCCCACCCCAGCAAAGGCCACAGGCGTCAGGGCCTCCAATGCGTCTGCCCCGGCACCCGTGGTGCCTACGGGTTTCTTGCAGGCCTTCAGCAGTCCTGCGGCAGCCTTCTTGGCCAGGGGGGTGGAGTCTGGGTTGTGGAGAATACCCATCGCCTCGGTGCAGTGCTTGAGCTGCTGGTTGATGATCTCGTTGCGAGCTTCTTGGAAGTTCACCACCTCCCTGGCCACGACGATGATGGCCGCAGCCACGGACCCCGTCACAACAATGGCAACCGTGCCCTTGATGATGAGAGGGTTCCCGAAGGAATCCCGGGACTTGTCCCGACGCATTCGGTTTGCTGATCCCCATCCGTTGTTCTCGAGGAGTGCGATAGGCTGGGCGTATTCGACCAGGGCAATGTCCGTCCGATGGAGAACGCCCGCATCAGACTGGTAGGGCACAGTCTTGGTGGCGGAAAGGTACGCCTTTAGATCAGTGTTCGCCGTCTCGATCTGTTTGTAGAAGGCAAAGGCCCGGGAAGCATCTTCGACTTCCTGGGGAGCCATCCCGGCAGGAATGAATCCTCCCGATCCGCCGCCTCCGCGGCTCTCGCCTTCCCCGCCTGCCCCTGGCGGGAACCCAGGGGCCGCGAACTCGACGGCTCCTCCAATCTCGATCCCAGTCCCCGGCGTGCCTCCCAGCTCGGCAAGCTCGGTCCAGGGGGCATCTCCCTGCGGGTATTCCTCGCTGACTTCCTGCTTGAGCTCCGTACCAGTCATCTCTCCGCTGGAGAGCGCCTCGGTGCCGGGAACCCGCTGGAGGCCCCGGGGGGCCCCGCATCGCCGCCCCGATTCATCCTTGACCATGGCGCTCCTGCCCCCCACACAAGTGAGCAGCCAGAGCGGGGAGCCGGCACCCACCTCAACGGGGGGGGTCATCTTTTCTGGTCGAATGAACCGCTGGACCCAGCCAGCTTCCCGCGCCGTGGCGGTGATTGGTTCGACGGCAAAGCCCTTCCCCCGGAAGTGTTGCGCGACTGCTTCAGTGACCACTACCGCACCGCCGCCCGTACCAGCCGCGTAGATGCGAGGCGGGGTAGTGGAAGGGTCGTACTTGGTCACCCCCATAGTGATGACCCCAAAAGCACCGTGTCTCATTGCTCTTCTCCTCTTGGCCTGCTCCGAAAATAGCTCCCCACCGCAAGCAGGCCAGCGACGGCCACGCTACCCTTGACCATCGTGTCCCAGTCAATCGAACCAAAGGGGTTCGACGGTTCCATAAGGTCCTTGCAGCCCCGAACCACTTCCAGGGCGGCAGCCTTCTGCACTGGGGTGGCCTGGGGGTCGTGCAGGGTCGCGTTGGCGGTCTTGCAAAACTCCAGCTTCGCCGCGTCATTGGCCGCCCAGAGCCGCGCCATCTCCGCAAGCTTGGAAGCGCAATAGGCCACCGCCGCTGCTGTGGTGGCGACCACCACGATCACCACCACCGCTGTCAGGACGGTCACCCCAAAGCGAGGACGGATGATCTTGCCTGCCTGGGTGCTCCCCATGCTGCTGCCGGTGAGCTTTGCTACCGGTTGAGCTGCTTCGGCCAACATGACCTGGTCCCGGGCCAACAGGTTCTGCAACGTAAGCGGCAGAGTCCATCCCGGCGTGGCCGACATCGCCTCGGAGTAGGCCGACATTGTTCGATAGAACTCCTCGGTCCTGCGATAGAGAGTGACGAACTGGTCAGCACTGCTCCGGGAGCCGCCCTCGCCCGTGCCCTCTCCGTAGACACGCACACTGCCGATCTCGGCCTCCGTGACAAAGCCCAGTGCAGGCTCCAGGCTCTGTGGGTTGGCTTGGGCTGGGGGTTTCGATTCCACCAGTGACAGACCGGGAGGTGCCGTGCAGTAGATCGTCCCGTCCCCCGTCTGGGTTGCAATGCCAGCGCACGTCACCAGATAGGCCGCTTCTCCCGCAGAGCGAGGCTGGAGGCTCATGCGGGTAAGGTAGGCCGCCTCCTTTTCTGTGAGATTGACCAGACTTACGGAATACCCGCGCCTCTTGAGCTCTCTCGCCGCTTCCGGGACGTAGACAATGCCCCCCCCGGTTCGCATGGTCTGGTAGATCCGGGGAGGCTGGGCGGTCGGGTCCGCAACGATAGAGGACAGGGTGTAGGAAGAAGGACTCCGCTCCTGTCCAAAAGCAAGTAGATAGCGATTCATTGGGTGGCACTCCGTATAAATGTTCCAAGCAGCAGCGCACCTACCGCTCCGAGTGCCACCTTCTGGCCGGTGGTCATCCCCTGGGCTCGCCGTTGAACCGCGGGGCTATGAGTTCGCTCGTAGCCGGCCAACATGGCCCTGGCCTCGATGCCTTGAGGTGTGCCAGCGAAGTTCGTGGCAATGTAGTCGAGACTCAGGGTGGCCCCCGTCACATCCCCAACCCACAGGTACAGGGCGGCTGCCCGACATAGGGGGAAGAGTTCGCTGGTGGCGATGCCGGCGTCGAGCCACGCTCGACCCGCCTGGAGAGCGAGGGTTACCTGCTCTGGAGTCAGGTCTGTACTGCGGAGCCTTTCGGGGTTCATGGCCCTTAGCTGGGAGTCGATGGCCGGGAGATTCTGTGGTCCTCCATGGACCCTGGCCAGATCCGGGTGCCCGGCTAGGAATCCCCGAGTATTCACGCCGTCAGGATCTGCGCCATACGCTGCGAGCCCTACGTCAAACTCTCCCGCGTGGACCTGCCGCGGTGGGGGGTAAAGCTCGTCCGCTGTCTTGGCTCTGGCTTGCGCGGCCAGCTCCTTGTTGGCCGGTCGCTCCACCCAGATGGTAAAGGGAACAGACCAGTCGTGGACGGAGGTGGGGGCGACCTGCGCCTCCTGGCGGATGGGTCCCGAGAAGCGGCGGATCTGACGCTGAACCGAATCGGACACGATGGCGCTGTTTAGGATCGGGTTTTCGAGTTCCTCCGCTTGTCGCCCGTGCCCCAGGCCTCCCGAGATATTGAGCTGGAAGAGCCCGACCGAATTCTCGGCACCAGCACTGGCCTTGGCCGGGCGCAAGCCGCTCTCGTAAAATGCATTGACTACAGCACCTCGAACGAGCTGCTGAAGAGCGCGAACCTCGCAGCCGTATCCAGCCAACTGGGTAGCATTGGTGATGCCATCGAGCGCACACAGACCAGGCCCCGAAACGGGGATGGCATCGTTGCCCTCCACGTTGCCCCCGAACTTCTGAATGAAGACGCCCTGGATAATGTCGGCCATGAGGAGCTGCTGGTCGTCCAGCACTACCGTCTCTACGAGTGAGCCATCGTGGCGATACCGGTTGACCGCCTTCCCGCGAAGCTCCGTTGAGACGGGGGTGGGAGATAGCACCACGATGGTCCCGTCCCCCACGCGCCCCTCGGTTGGGGCGGGTTCTGCTACGGACAGCCACAGGTCGTACTCATGCCCTTCATTGGTGAAGCGGAACCCCAGGTATCCGTCCTGCGGGATTGACTCGACCGATTGGTTCTGGTTGAGCTGTCCCTCATCGTTCGTCGCCCAGTACGACTGGCCGACCCTCAACACAGTGGCGCGGATCCAGCCTTCCCTCGGCGTCTTGATGGCGATGGCTTCCCCACCTTTTAGCGACTCCACGATCTTCGGAGCCGCATAGACCTCCACCCGCTGCGCCCGCTCCCCCTCGTCGGCGTTGTTGGCGCTTCCGATGGACGAGAATCCCTTCTTTGAAAGTTCTTTCCGCAGCTTTCGGGCTCTCTGCTGGAGAGCCCCTCGGTCGTGGGCTCCCAGGTAGCTGCGGGAGATGTCCCGTACCTCTTTTGCCACACCCTGGAAGTAGGTCCGCTGTGCGGCTTGGTGTGCAAGGCTCACCGCCTCTTCAGCCAAGGCCTCCGTCGTCAACAGATGCTTCCGAATGCAATCGGGGCAGTGCTTAGGGGGCTGAATGATGTGGTCCTCAAGGAGGGTGAGCTGCTTTGCCATCTCTCGAGCGTTGTGCAAGGGCTCGAAAATGGGCAGCATGGGCTCCACCGGCTGGGTTCGGGAGCCGGGGGACGGCGTAGGGCGAAGAGTGGAGAGCAGTCCCGACTGCTTTCCACCTGTTCGCTGCTGAAAAGCGATGTTCCGGGTCACCCGGTCGATCTCCAGACCAGCCTTCTGGAACCGTCTTCGCTGGTGCCTCCGCTTGGCCTCTGCTCGGAGAGCTTGCTGCGCGAGGGTATCCACATCCTCGTCTGACTCAAAGAGGAGTAGCTCGAGGTTATCGTCGGGATCGCTCGGGTCGGAGTAGGGGGAACGCGGTGGGTCCGAAAACCAGTGGGGGTCAGGCTTCATGGGGCACCTTGAGATCTGGTGAGCATAGGGGGAACCAGCAAGACGGCAGACGCCAGGAGGAGTACCAGGCCCACGCGCTCACTTCCTCTATCGTCTGCCATCACCCCCTTCATGCGAGTGACGGACATTCGGTTGAAGCTGGGGGCGCCAGTCTTTTGCGGGCCAAGCTGCCGGCGCAGGGTCCGCTCGTTGGTTCCGGGTTTCGCAGCCGCCATGAGGCTGGCCAGCTTGCGGGGTGGGTCTGGATCGCTCGCCAGGGCTCTACCAAGCTGCGTTGCGTTCATGCCCAGTGCGGGGAGCAACTTCTGCTGCACCCAGCGTGTCTCCACCGGATAGGTGGGTCGGTGCTCGTCACTCGAGCGTTTGAGCTCCTGGGCAATGGACTCCGTCAGGCCCTCCGCAACGAATCGGGAGAGCCTGTCGGAGTTCACCCCAGCCCTGTGGATCAGCTCATGGAGAACCGTCCACGGAGCAGAGTCCAGGACGTAGACCTGCTCGTCCACCTGGAAGCCAACCACCCCGGCAGAGTCATTGCGTGACCATCCTGCACCCTGCATGACCTTCGCCATGCCCTGCCGATCTACGATGCTGCATGAAACCCGATCAAGGGCCACACCCAGCGCCTGCTGGATGCGACCCACGAACTCGGCTTGCTTGTAGCACTTGCGGATCATGGAGACTCATGCCGAGATGGATGGGGATCAGGTACTGGTGTCGATCATATAGAAGATCGAAGGGTTGGTTCCCGTTGCCACCGGGGCACCAGCGTTGTCAAGCGCAGTGATGACGAGGTTGCCACCCGTGATCTCGGCACTGTACATGACGACGGCCACCGCGGTGTTGGTCACCGCCGTGTTGGGACTAACGAAGACCCGGTCGCCATTGCTTGCGCCGGTAGGCATCGCGATGCTCACATTGGTGGCGGGACTGGTGATGACGGCAGTCCCAGTGATGAACCGGCCAGTCACGTTGTTGCCTGTGCTCGCCAGAGCCGTCCAGACAGTGGCCAGACGCTGGTACACCCCAGTAGGGGTGACAGCGATAGAGCCGTTGATGGCCGAATCAGCGGACGCTTCGCCATCCACGGGGGGGGCAGTAGGAGCGCCAGCGATGTTGAAGCCGGTGCTCGCTACGCGATTGAGGACCAGGTTGGGTCCGAAAGTATTCTTGGGCATGGTGTCTCCATTGAGTGAGAGAGGGTGAGGGTGGGGATCAGGTAGAGGTGTCGATCATGTAGAACAAGGTCGTGTTGTTGGTGACGGTCTGGACCGTACCGTTGCTCTGGAGGGCGATGAGGTTGAGGTTGTCACCCACGATCTCGCCTCCGTACATGACGACACCCGTGTTGGCGTTTGTGGTGTCCGAGTTCGCCGTGATGAAGACCCGGTCACCGTTGGCCACGCCAGCCGGCAATGTGGCCACCGCAATGACAACCCTGCTCTGGCCATTGAGAATAGTGCCGTTGCCGGTGACGAATCGCCCATCCGCTGTGTTCGCCGTACTCGAGATCGCCGTCCAGGTGCCTGCAAGGCGCTGGAACACGTTCGTCGGCGTAACGCAGAGGGAGCCATTCACCTCAGTGTCTGCGGACGGGGCGCCGTCAACGGGGGGCGCCGCAATCGTACCGGAGGGAGCTCCAGAGATGTTGAAGCCGGTGCTGGCTACGCGATTGAGGACCAAGTTGGGTCCGAAACGATTCTTGGACATGGGTATCTCCAGGGGGTGGGAGGGCTATTGATAAACGGCTTCGATCTCGGTGAGACTAATATCACCCGCGACATACCGTTCTTTCAACTGCTCGAGAGCTGTGAAGTCGGCCTTCTTGGCCTCGGGATGGTGAAGCAAAGCGGTGTAGATCTCTCCGAAGATCTCGTTGGCCTTGTTCCCCATGTTGGAGGAACCGGGAGCCGCGGCGGTCGCAACCCCTGGAGCAGGCACTCCGTACTCGGATGCCTTCGCTACCCAGGCCGCACCCGCGAGGGGCACCATCAGAATGGCAGAGCCGGGGAAGGGGAAGCCTGGGGTCACCGCATCGCCTGCGGCCAGGACAGTCAGTCCGCCAACGAGCCACCAGGGGATGTTCTTGCGCTCGGCCTCAGCCATCGAGCCCATGCCGGGGATCGCCCCGCGCTTGTTTGCGATGTAGAGGCCTGACCCGAGGATGGCCAGGACGCCGGCTCCGACCAGTCCTTTCTTGAGGGGAGTATCGAGGGTAGCGGTGCCGGCGTTGGTGGAACCGCCCCGGCTGCCCGCCTGGAGCGGATTGGCGATAGCTCGACGTGATGCCTGGGATACGGGCCCGCTCCATCCACCGGTCGGCCTACACGTCCATCCACCGTCAAGCGGTTCGTCGCAGTGATAGATCGGAAAGTGCGAGCCCTGCACATCGCAAAGTACGCGAGCGGACTGGGTGGCGCGTGCCACGCCTGCGCCAAAGTGAGAGAGGTGGGGTGCTTGGCTCATTCTTGACTCCGTTCCACGGGGCGAGTCCACAGAGTCACTTCGCCACGACTGTCCTGCCTACCATTTACAACGACCAGGCGCTTCCTTCCAGAGAGATCACGATATTCTACCAGCCATCCGTCCTTCAGTTTCCGTATGGCACGCTCTGAACCGTACTCCATGTCGCCCAGGTGCTCCCGGAGCTTGGCCATCACCGACCACTTGGACGCCTTGGCCTTGGAGCCCCGAGACTCCTTTTCGACGGTCCAGCCAAAGTCCTTCCACCGTTGCTTCGTGGGTGGACGGGGCCCCACGCACCGCACCGACCGCCTGGGAAGGAAAGTCTGGGGTAGGATCTGCATGTGCCACGCCTTGGGACGCTTGCCGATCACTGGAGGCGGGAAAGCGATGGCTTCGTCTTGTTTGACAACGGAACAGGAGTCGTACCGAAGCATATCGCGAGGGAACCCACCCTTTCCCGTCACCGTGAAGTGGTAGAGCTTCTTCTTGGCTTTCGAGCCACGCCCGCCCCATTCTCCCACCAGGACCCGCATCTCTTCTTCATGGGCATCGATGCCATTGTGGACGGACGATAGGCTCGTTGGGTCGGACAGGTAGCCCGCCATGAAGCCATGCTCGCCCGTCACCCACAGCTCTCCGTTGGCATAGGACGCATAGGTGGTTTTGCCCAACACCGGGTCCTCGTTCACCACAACATGCAGGGCCTTCGTAGTGGGTTGGCCTTCCGCCTTCTTCCTCCCAGGGTTGGAGCTCCCGCGACCGCCACGCACAAGACCTGCCACGGCCAGGGCCCCAATGGTGCCCAGCGTGAGGATGGTTCCGTCCTGGCGGTTGCGCTCGGCCACTACCCGGCCCTCCCCCGCCAAAGACCAGCCAATGCGAGGATCCCCACGGCGCCCAGCGTAAGGATGGTTCCGTCATTGAGGAGCATCTTGGTATTCGTGGCGAGAGCGCCCGTGGATAGCCTCGCCTGGGAACCAGCCCTGGCCGCCTTGGCGAGAAGGTAGGCCTCGTGTTCCTCGGAGATTTCATCTGGGGAGGGAGCACCTTCCTTCCAGGGTTCTCCGTGAACGGCCTCCCAAGGGTCAAGCCAAGTGAGGGGGGGCCGCCCGCTCTCTATCCACTCCAGGCGAAAGGCTTCCCTACCGGCAAGGGTGTTCGGGTGACTAGCCGGGTCGGGGCCCCGGTAAGCGTCAGTAGGTAGCAAAGGCATCAGTCGTACTCCTCAAGGTCGTCAATATCTATGTCAGATGGCGAGCGGTAGTCAGTCTCATCGACCCAGTGGACGCCAGTGCCCTCCTCGACCATCTGGTCAGCCTTCTCGTAAGCGGCCCCCTCGTCTCCGCTCGGAGAGTCGAACTGGAGACGGGCCCGGCTCACGACAACTTCTCGCCTCCTGGCCTCCGCTCCCCATCGAGCCCCGCTCCCCTTGCGGTTCGACACCAATCCCATGACTGCGAGGACCCCGACTGTGCCCAGCGCGAGGATGTTGCCATCGTTCACTACGGCAGGACCCGACAGGTCCAGGTTCCAGTCGGACCAGCCGCCTTTCCCTTTCCGCCATCCGGGTCGCTTCATTCGTGGTTGTCTTGCCATTGGGCCCCTTAGAAACTGTGATGGGGAAGCTCAAGGCCCAGCGAGTTCGCGGCCTTGAAGAGGTTGTTGGTGAGCAATGCGACCGACCCGTTGGGCGCGTTTCGCACGATCATCTGGAGTCGCTTGACCGCTTGCATTTCGCTGTCGTTGAGCTCGAGCTTGCTCTCGAGCACCTCCATGACCTGGCGCAGCACTTCAAGGTTCGTTCCCGAAGGGTCCGACTTTGCAACATGGCGAATGGCGGCACCCACCGCCTGCTGGCCACCCAGCATTTCCACAAGCACATGATGACCGTGGTTCATCGAGCCCGACTTGAAGGGTTCTGCCAGTGCCCAGTTGAACTCCTTGACTGATTCGTCCCCGTAACCAGGGGTCCAATCCACCCCGTCCACCCGATACCGCCCGCTCGCCATGCCGTTACCAAAGGCCTTGAGCGTCACATGACGGCCAGCCACGGTTGCGTTCGCGCCCCACCACTTGTTCTTGTTCCGCAACCGGACACGGCGCACTTCCTTGCTGAAGTCATCGAACGTG
>Ga0080013_1004874_pt1 | contig 12912 bp, 21 predicted proteins | sample ETNvirenome_6_85_FD_69236 | JGI IMG/M metagenome (GOLD analysis project Ga0080013, IMG submission 69236) | Marine viral communities from the Pacific Ocean - ETNP_6_85 (SPADES assembly) (version 2) | ecosystem: Environmental > Aquatic > Marine > Oceanic | place: Pacific Ocean | collected 2013-06-19 | reverse complement strand
TCTTCCATGTCAAGCGGTTCAAGCGCCTTGGAGAACGGCGGGGCTTCACAACCCGTCGTCGTCAATATCTACGATGGAACCGGGCAGAAAATTTCTGAATATGACAGCGCAATTCGAGTTGAGGTCCAAACGAAGGCGGAACGTATGGGAATGCCTAAAGTCGCAGAGTTGTTAGCGGCATGACGCAAACCATCACGGTGAAAATGACCATATCAGGATCAGATTACTATATGTCCACGGAAGGTTTCAGCGGGTCCAATTATTATTACCCGTATGTTGATAAACTACCGAAGATTGAATGGTCAGGTGAGGGATTTTTAAAAACACGTTCAGGGCAATTGTCATTGATAAATGCTCCAGATAAAACGAACCATCCTTTCGGGTATTCAACAAACTGGAGTAGTTTAATCACCAATCCAGACCAACAGTTTATAACAGTTATAAATCCTGGCGAACCTGACGGGGACAAAGTCGCATTGTGGTATGGATATGCAGTTGTAAGAAATATTTCAGAAAATACTTTGATTTTTGATCTGTTTGAATTTGCAAAATATTCAGCATTAAGCAACCAGAGGTCAATTGGAAGCTGGTCTGTTTCAACATTAACGGCAGGAGATCCGACAGTACTAACCATAGACAATCGAGAAATGGGTTCCAATACAGCATCAGATTGGATTGCAGTCGGGGATTTCATAACTGTCAATAATACCTTTTCTCCTGTCATTGCAAATACTCAATATCTGGTGACTGCAACATCAGGAAACGATATCAGCATCAACCTGGATTCCACATCTGCATCCTTTGCAACACCCAGGGTGGTCACCAATACCTATAATTCAGGGTCAGGAACACAGTGTGTTTTAAACAAGGTTTTAACTGTTCCCTATGTTGCATTTTCCACTGGTTCAACGAAAAGGGAAATACCTAGAAATCACTATTATCAGGATGGGTTTTATGGACATTACTTTTTCACCCCATTCAATAACTGGTATCCTGCGACGGGATCAAATTTCAAAATTTACATTGATGGGGTAGATGAAACATCCAACTTCACACTGGCTACAAAGTCATATAAACGATCCGATGGGGCCGCCTATGATGGGACTATTACTGTCGAAACTGTGGTGACATATAAAACAGTTTTTGATCTGGTTGACCTTCTTTATTCCCCATGCACTGCAACCAAGGCACCTAACTCTGATGATAGTGTTCTTGCAGGGTTAATGATCGAATATTCAGAAGATACAACCATTGAGGATTTCTTGGATTTTGTTTGTAAAAATACGAATTACCAGTTCTATGTCAGATATACATCTGCAACAGATTCTGCATTGAATTCCTATCTTATTGACAGGGGAAACATTCCTTCTGCAACTGCCCTGGATAATTATGAAATAACAGATGCAAGCTATACTTTTAAAAACCCGATAAAGGCAGTTGTCTGTACCTTTAAAACAAGGAATGAATCAGGAACCCTTGCTGGTGATAATTACCAATACATCGAAAGTGAAAAGACTTTGGGCATTTTAAATTCTAATTTGCCAACTGGTTCCATCATCCAGGTTGAGCAGGTACATGATTCAACTGGTCAGCAGTTGAATTATTTGACATCCATCCTTGATGTTGAAAAGAAGATTTATCTGACAGTGACAGTGGACAATATAAACACAACCATCCTTCCAGGGGATAATCTTTCATTCACCAGAAACGACGACAAAGTGACTGTGGATCAATTGCTGGTAAGAAAAATCATTTATGATTTAAATAGCCAAAAAAGCACTTTCTGTGGTGATGGAACAATCACCCTGATCGAAAAGGCATAGATGGAATTCATTCAATCAGACAACATCACAAGCACTTCAGTTTCCACTGGTGCCTTGTCAGGTTATGGGGTTGCAAACATTGAAGATGACCACCCAGGCAAACCCTTCATTTCTTCAGGGACATCTGAAACCATTACCATTTCTTATTCCACTGGAGCAAAGGCAGTGTTTCTTTTTGGTCTGATGGCAGATGTTGGAGTTCTGACCATTGCAGATGATGTGGCAATTGGAACATCTACAGAATTGAATGTTGATCCTTATTCCAGCATTGATTTTTTAAAACTGGGAACAACAAACCTGCTTCCACCTGAATATTTAAAAGCATCAATTGGAGGGTTTTCAGGAACTGTTTTATCCAGCCCTTTGACCACAGACACAACTTGCACGGATACAATAACAGGGGCACCCAACACCCTGGAACTTCAAGCCAACATCACCATTGGTGATGGACAATCCAACAATCAGGAACTGGTCATTGGATTGGATACTGATGCCACAGTTCAATTTAATGGTTCTGGAACTGTGCTGAATGCAGGATCTGCAACGATTCAATTGACATCATCAACTGACAGAAAAGATTCTGCAGTCAGTGGGGATACTATCGGATATTGGACCCAGGACAGTGGGGCAACTGGCAGGTTTTCAAAGGATGCCACGGAAGCAAGTGCATCCAATTTTGTCAATGTCAACAATCATGGGTCTGTTCTGCTTGGTTCCCATGTCAAAATTGGGGGGACATCCTACCAGATTACCAAAATAGTGGGGGATGGAACTTCTTCTGGTGCAATTACATTATCCAGTTCTGTTTCAACTGGTGCAGTGACTGAAATTCTAAATCCAATAAAATTGGGAATCTTCAAAGTCGGATCTGTTCTGAATGTTTCCAATCCACAGTTTGGGATGCAAAAATCCTTTGCAGATTTTTCCTACAAAAGACCCCTGATTGATGGGGGATATGTGCAGACTCCCAGGAATGTCACACAAATCTATGTAGTATCTTTGATCCTGGCAAGGTCTGAAGCAGAATCAGTGGTGAATCATTTCAGAGCATACAGATCAAAACCATTCCCAATTCTGGTGCTGGATTCCATGCCTTCAGGACAATCAGAAAAAACCAAATACAGTGGATTTTGCTTCATGCCAGAACCACCAAAAATCAGATATTCAGCATCAGAAGCAGAATACCAAAATCTGAACTTCAGACTTCAGGAGATCACATAAAATGGCAGATAGAATTGTTAAACCAGACACAGGAAATGATCTTGTAATCCAGAATGATGATGCATCTGCAAAGATCGAGGTGAATGAAGATGGAACCATTGTCATCACCCCAGGAACTTCAACTTCCATTGTTCTTGGCAGTGATGCAGGGGATGATCTGAATATCGGATCAGGAAAGCTTCTGGTTGAAGGTGATACATCCCTGGTTTCAATCACAGGAGATATCAAAGTTGGCGGAAATAACATTGAAGATAGTGGGGGGGTGGTTTGTTTCACCTTTGATGGTTCAGGAAATACGAACATGGCAGACAAGATCCTTCAAAGACCGGAAATCAAGGATTATGGGGAATCTGTCAATGCAATTGGCGTAACTGGTTCAGCAGAAACTATTGATATCACATCAGGCAATGTGGTCACTGCAACACTTGATGATAATTGTACTTTCACTTTTTCAAGTCCTTCTGCATCAGGGAAAGCTTGTAGTTTCACCCTGATTCTTACTCAAGATGGAACTGGTTCAAGAACAGTTACATGGCCTGGATCGGTCCAGTGGGCATCATCGACAGCACCAACACTTTCATCGGGTGCGGCTGATGTAGATATTTTTGCCTTCATAACAGTTGATGCAGGCACGAATTGGTTCGGTTTCACAGCAGGTCTCGATATGGATATCTGATGGCATTTTCTTCCTTACGTTCGTTAATGGGTGCCAGTAGTGGTGGTGGTGGTGGTGGTGGTGGTAATCCTTATGCAATTTTCGGATTTGGCATCGCAGCTTCTAATGTTTCACTGACGAATCTAGTGAGCAGCAGTGGAGTCGTTGCAACCGATACAACTGGAGTCGGTACTGCTCGGACAGGTTTAGCCGCCGCAGGGTACGGGGCGGACAAGGCAATTTTCGGCTATGGATACGGATCTTCCCGCGTTTCACTGACGAATCTGGTGAGCAGCAGTGGAGTCGTTGCAACCGACACCACCGGAGTCGGAACTGCTCGTGATAGTTTAGCCGGCGCAGGGTACGGGGCGGACAAGGCAATATTCGGGTTTGGCAACTCAGGTTCGGTTTCTTCGTTAACGAATCTGGTGAGCAGCAGTGGAGTCGTTGCAACCGATACAACTGGAGTCGGTACTGCTCGGTCGTATTTAGCCGCCGCAAGATACGGGTCGGACAAGGCAATTTTCGGCTATGGATACACAGCTTCTAATGTTTCACTGACGAATCTGGTGAGCAGCAGTGGAGTCGTTGCAACCGATACAACTGGAGTCGGTACTGCTCGGTCGGAGTTAGCCGCCGCAGGATACGGGACTGACAAGGCTATTTTCGGGTATGGATACACAGCTTCTGCTGTTTCACTGACGAATCTGGTGAGCAGCAGTGGCGTCGTTGCAACCGATACAACTGGAGTCGGAACTGCTCGACGGAGTTTAGCCGCCGCAGGATACGGGACTGACAAGGCTATTTTCGGCTATGGCAACGCAGCTCCAATTTCTTCGTTAACGAATCTGGTGAGCAGCAGTGGCGTAGTTGCAACCGACACCACCGGAGTCGGAACTGCTCGACGGAATTTAGCCGCAACGAGTTACGGATAATAAATGGCATCAAAATACAACAGTGAATTCAATTATCGGTTTCTGGTCGAAGGTGAAACGATCTGGGCCAAAATCAAAACCCTTCAGGGATTTCTGGAAGGAAGGATTAGAGCCAAAGGGCTGGAAGAAATCGGGAAACTGAAACTGGAGGCAAAACGTGAAGAATATGAAAATTCTGAAAAAACCAAATCCCCATCATGGATAGTTAAAAAACTGAAAGTCGAGCTGATGGAAGCAGAAAATTGGATTGCCTCAGAAAACGATGGATTCTGTAAAAATAATGAAGAAATTGAAATCCTGGAAAAACTGCTGGCTGAAGCATTTGAAATTGCAGAACCGACACGGATCAATGGACATTCTGACGAGCAGATGTGGGAAGCGAACCAGGCGAATGAGTACACGGTGAAAGTTGCCAAAGACATACAATCAGAGATCATTGCAAACGGGAGACCTTCGGCCATGACTGTTCGTCAAGCCATGTCTGCACCAGAAACGTGGGAAGCAGTTAAACAAATTGGTTTAGTTCCTAATGACTGTCACCTGATCACAGGTTCCAATGACCCGCAGAAAATTACACTGAGTCTTCCGAAACCAGATGAAAATTGAAAAATTACTGCTCTATTATGATGCGTTCCCATTAGAATCTCCAAGTTTCGAGTGGACTGAGCGTTTTTTAAACAGCTAAAAAGGAACTTATGCAGTACGCAAAAATTAAAAACGATAAGATAGAAAAGTATCCTTATAACGAGGGGTTTTTAACCAAAGATTATCCTTCGACTTCCTTCCCATCTGATCCGCTGAGTAATGCCGAATTAAGAGATGCTTTCTCAGTCGTTCAGGTTTTTCCAAAAGCAAGAACTGCATTTAATGAACGAACCCATAACTGTATAGCTGGAGGTCCGATTTTAAAGTCTGGAAAATGGGAACAGACATGGGATATATCAAAAAAATCCCCTGAAGAGGTGACCGCAGACGAAGGTTTTAAATGGATGGAAATTAGGAACCAACGGAACCAAAAACTCCAGGAAACCGATTGGCAGATGGTCAAAGCCTTGGAAACTGGAGAAGATGCATCTGATTTGCGGACCTATCGCCAGAAACTCCGGGACATCCCACAGGACCAGGCAAATCCTTTTTCGATCACTTGGCCTGAAAGATGAAAACTTTTTTTTTGATTCTTGTTTCAGGAGTAATTAGTTCCCCCATCTGGGCAGATGATATACATGCCCAAGGGAATTTCCATCCTGATCAGAATCAAAATTTCCAGTATACCAGGGTGCCCATTGATCCCCATTATCAGGATCAAGGGGATCTTTCAGATAGGGTTCTGGATATCATTGGGGGATCTGATGCCCCCCTGTTGGCCTTGATTGTGGGTGCTTTGGGCTTGTTCATCTGGAAAAATGAACAATCTGCCAGGGCAGACAGAACAAAGCTTTCAGACAGGCTTTTTGAAGTCATCAAGGAATCCCAGGTGGGAATGGATAATGTGACCAATGAACTGACTGCAATCAAAATTACAAATGCAGACACCAATGCCAGGGTTGCTGGTCTTGAAAGGGAAATGGAAGGAATCAAAGAAAGATTCATGGTGATGAAGGTATGAGCATTGACAGATTAAGATGGTTCACCAGACTTCTGATTTCAGTGGTTGAATTGTTGCTGATTGGAATGATTATCTATTTCCTTTTTTTTGGTTCTACAGATATGGATTCAGAAAAGACCAATCTGCTTTCAGTGATCATTGGCGGTTTATTGTTGAACTTTGGGAAAACTTCAGGTTTTTATTTTTCATCTGAATCTGAAATGGCACCCAAAGACGAGATTGAAAAAACCAGTAAAAAATAGAAAGGAATCATGGAAGCACTAATCTTGAAATTACTCCAGGCAATTGGTTCAGGGGTGGGTTCATCGATTGCAGAATACACCCTGGAAAAAGGGGAAGAATTCCTGAAAGAAAATATTGATGCTGATGAAATGAAAATTCTGGATACCATCGTGGAGAAATCCCAGGAAACCATTCAAACCAATGTTCATGATTTACTGAAAGAAAAAATATCACTGCCTTTTTAAAATGAAACCTGATTCTGTAACAGAAAAAATCATGGAATATGTTAAAAAGATTTCTGCAAGGGTTTCTGAACTTTGGTGGTCTTTCACCCAAAAGATCTGGAAATTTAAACAGAAGGGGTTTTCTTATTTTAACAGGGGGGATGTTTCTGATGGGTAAATATCTTTCACCCCATTTCCAGGCTGAAGAAGTCAGGTGCCATGGAACAGGAAAACTGCCCTGGGATGATGGCATTGACCAGGAAGAATTCATGCAGTTCCTGACCCTTCTGGAAGAAATCAGGAAGGAATGGGGAAAGCCCATTTTCAACAATTCTTTCTACAGATCCCCTGAACATAATGCAAAAGTTTCTGCCATGAAAACCAAGGATGGACCCCATACAGGTTTGAAGGGAGGGTTTGCCATCGATGTCAGAACATCTGCAGGGAATGCATTGGATCTGATCAGGGTTGCCCTGATTGTCCAGGTCAAGGATATCAACCCCATCCAGGGGGTTGGGCAGAAGGGTCATGGACCCCATTCAAAACGATTTGTCCATATTGATAATCTGCCCAGGAAAGCATCATGGACCTATCCTGCATGAAAAGTTTTGTAAGAATTTTGTAAGAAAATAATTCATTGATTTAGGTGGGAACCCTGAACCCACTGTTTCCAATGGGTCAGGGGTGTTTTCATTGGCGGAAGTGTGTAGGAATCGAATTCATCAATTCACAACTGTCCGAGTATCAAAAAACCTAATGAAAACAGAGAGATAACAAGGTGTTTCAGTGCAAAATATTTTTGTAAGAATTGTAAGAATCATTACATTTTGCATGAAAAAAGGGGGGTGTTTTTGTAAGAAAAACATGGGGAATTATAGGTGGGGGAACTGATCTGCAGGATGCAGATTCAGGAAGGTTCTGAAATGGGCCAGGATCAAAGGGGAACCCTTCAGACTATCCAACATCTGGGCTTGCCTTAAAAGATCCATCCTTGCCTGTTTTATTGCTTTTTCATCCCCAGACTGCAGGAGGTTGATTGCATTTTCTGCTCTAAATTCTGCAGATGTTTCCATTAAATTCATTTGATTCATACTGTTCCTTTTTTTGATTATTAATCTGGAAATCATTTCTGACCTTCCTTCCTTTCCAGGGTCAGGGGTTTTGATTGAACAGATGTTTCCAGAAGTTCCATCTGATCCATCAGGGGTGCATCTGATTCAACATAATAAGATGCTTGAGTGGTTCTGATATCCGTATGCCTTAAAGCTTGCTGAGCTAATACAGGATTGATTTTCATGAGTTGGGTTCCCAGGGCAGATCTGAAACCATGGGTTGGTTTTGCAGTTCCCTTCAATCCCAAATCTTTCAGGATCTTGGAAAATGCATTGGTCAATGCCATTGCAGAAGAATAAACATTGTTTCCTGTTCCCCTGTCCAACCACCAGATTTCTTCAGGTTTCCTGTTCTTCAAATCTGCTTCCAGAAATTCCCTGATTGCAGGGGTGATGGGTACTGATTCAATGGCCCTGGATTTGGTGGTGCCTTTAATTTTCACCCTTTTCCCATATCTGGAAACAGATGTTTCATCCACAGCCTTCAGGATGATTCTGTTCAAATCCATTCTGATGTCTTCCAGTTTCAGCCGGAACTGATCCCCTGCCCTTAATCCCCTGTATCGAAACAGAAAAAAAGCCCTGTACCATGTCAATGGATACAGTCTTGATTGATGGTTCTGGTTTGCTGTTTCAAACTTTTCCAGAATTCTTTTTTCAATCAAATCTTTCTGTTCTTCTGTGAATGCTTTGACCTGGAAATCTTGCTTGGATTTTCTGGGAAGCAGGATCTGTTTTGGTTCTGAAATCCTTGCATTCTTATAACACCAGGAAAGGAACTGATTGATGGATGCCCCATAACTGATTTTGGATCTGATTGCCAATTCCAGCCTGGGGTCTTTGATCCATCTTTCTTCAAAATCATCAGGGAATTTCCCACAATTATGGTTCCCATAAATCAGAATGTATTTCTTCCAGTGATCCTTCATGGTCTTCACAGAAGATGCTGATGGGGGTTGATTGGTCACCATGGAATTCTTGGATTGATAATCAGCAATGAATGCATTGAAAAGATCCTGCATCAATGCCTGTTTCTTTTTCCTGTTTTTCCTGGATGCAACATTCCCCCTTTCAATTCCAATGATGATTTCCTGCCTTTTCTTCAGAACCCTTTTTTCAATGATTCTCAGTTTTTCAGCATCTGTTTTATATCTGGACAGACCTGCATTGAATTCCTTCCTGGTTCCAACAATGACCCTTCTGCAGTTTGAAGAATCAGGATTTTCAATTGGGGTTCCATCCTTTTCAAAAGGAATGAAAACCCTGATCACTTCCTTTTCATATTTGGTTCCTTTATCACAAAAAACCATTTCATACTGTTTCATTATTTTCCTTTTTATATGATTGAATTGCATGGTTCATTTCATCAACAACTTCCCTGCATTCTTCTTCAGGTTCATAAATGGTTTCCCTGGGGATTCCAATTGATTCAAATTTCAATCCTTCCTTTGTGTAAAGGAAGAATGAACTTATGACATCAAAATCATTTCTCAGAATTCTGAATTTCAGGGAAACAACATCTGATTCATAATCATAAACCCTGGAGTTTTCCAGAATTTCAATTCCATGTTCAATGATTTTTTTATCATTAATGGCGATTAGTTTCTTGTATTCATCCAGGGCATCATCTTCCTTGCAAGAACATGATATTTTAACTGTGGTTTTATAGATTCCGTCTTTAATCATTTGTTCCTTTATATTTCACTCCATTTGATTATTAACTGAATTTCTTTGCCATGATCCTTTCCAGGGAGTCAATCAAATCATTTGCCCTGTCCAGATCATCCTGCAACTGCTTCACTTCTTCTTCAGGATGAACCCCTGAAATGATCCACAGAAGGGCATTCCCATGACCTTTGAGAATCATGTTCTTCATCAGATCACCACTGATCTGCTTCCTTCCTAAACAGATAGCTGAAATATAGGAAGGGGTGACATCCATTTCCTTTGCAAGTGCCTTCTGGCTCATGCCCCGTTCATCAATGAACTGTTTGAACCTATCCATGATTGCTGTTCCTTTCTTTTCTCTTTTGTTTTCAGACAATTAGATCATTTCCTTAAATACGAGTTGACATTAAATCCATTCAGGTTCATAAAATAAACTTCAGGTATTTCTGCAACACCTTATATGATCCCGTGGAAAGGTTAGAATATTATGAATAGAAAGGAAGTCAAGGGAAAAACACCAGACTTGCTTCCAGACCCCATCGAAAGGGTGAATTCAAACCTTGAAAGACTTTGTGATCTTCTGGAAACCCTTGTTGATTCAAGGGCCGTGGAACTTCAGTCAGAACTTCAGACAGAACATGAAAAAAAGGAATTGGGCAGGATAGCAAAGGAAATTCTGCATTCATGATCAGACTGACTCAAACAGAAATGCAGATGGCACAATCCCTTGCAAAGCAAAGGAATGATGGCAAAGCCCAATACAGAAAAGAACCAGGGGCAAATCTGAATCAGCATCTGATGGGATTAAAAGGGGAAATTGCCCTGGCAAGGGTTCTGGATTTACCAATTGATATCATAAAAAAACCAATGGGAGATCAGGGGGTGGATTTTATTTATAAAGGGAACACCCTTGATGTCAAGACTGTGGAGCATAAATTCCCCAAATTATTCTCAAATGAAAACAAGGTCAGGGCAGACATCTTTATTCTGGCTCATACCAAAAATGAATGGGTGACCTTTGTGGGATGGATCACCAAACAGGAATTCATCAGAAAACATAGGTTCCAGATAGGAAAGAAGAATTCCCCTTGGTATGTCACCCCTGATGATCTGTTCCCATTGACCATGCTTTTATGACCTTTGAAGCAATAGATTTTGAAAGCAGAAGGATCTTGAAGGAATCAGAAAGTCTTGTTCAGAAATCCATCCTGGAATGGTTGAATTATCACAAGGATATTTTTGCCTTTCGAATCAATGTACAAGGGGTGCCCCTTCACAACGGATCAGGAAGATTCAGACCATCCCCACATCGTGGGATTGCAGACATCATTGCAAGTGTAGGGGGTGCCTTCTTAGGAATAGAAGTCAAATCCAAGAAAGGGAAACAGTCAGCATATCAGAAGGTTTTTGAAGACTATGTGAAAGCATCTGGTGGGCATTATTTATTGGCAAGATCCCTGGATGATGTAATTAAGAAAATTGATGAATTAAGAAGTGCAACTGGTTGATCTGTTTTCAGGAATCGGTGCCTTTTCCCTGGCAGGAAAACAAGTCTGGGGGGATGAACTGGAAATCCTGGGATTCAGTGAAATCAAGGAATTTCCTATCAAGGTTTATCAGAAGAACTTTCCAGGGGTTCCAAATCGGGTGGACAGAGTCACAGCATTAGGAAATTCAATCTATGTTCCGATATTAATAATGATTTTTGAATGTATGAAACAAGTTGAAGAACTTAAAAGAAAGGAGGAAACACCAAGCACAATAAATCTATCAATCATTTAATAAATGGAATTAATAAATGTCATACAAGAACAGAATCACAATCATTGGAAATGTCAGTCAACCCCCAAAGGTCAACTTCACAGGTGATGGAACCCCTGTCTGCAATTTTTCCATTGCAACAAACCATTTCTGGAAAAATCAGAATGGAGAAAAGCAAACAGAATCCACCTATTTCCAGTGTTCAGCCTGGGATAAGTTGGTGCCCAGGGTGGAAACCCTTCAGGTGGGGCAGAAAATAGAGATTGAAGGCAGGGTGAAAAATAACAGTTGGGAAAAGAACTGTTCCTGTGGGCAGGTGCATAAGAATTATAGAAGTGAAGTCCAGGTGCAAAATATTCTTTATCTGACACCAAAAGATGAAAATCAAAACAACTGAACTGACAGGATATCAGGTCATTCAGATCATTAAACAAGCAGAACAAAAGGAACACAAAAAGGGACTATGGAAGCAATTGAAGACCTTTCCCATGAAGTCAAAATCCTTGCTTCAGAAATGGGCAGATCATTGGAAAGATTGGAAAACATTATCAATGAAGAAAAACCAAAATCCTTGCTGAATCAGTTCCAGATTTATCATTCAGATGAATTGAATGAACTGTTCGATGCAATGGGGAAATCCCAGGGGGAAATGGGCAAGCTGATCAGCAATGAAACCAACCCTTTTTATAAGGCAAAATATCCAACCCTGGACAATGTGATTGATGTATATAGGGAACCCCTTGCAAAGAATGGGTTGACCTTCATGCAGTGGTCTTTGTCAGGGGGAAAGATGTTGAACTGGTTGGGTCATTCTTCAGGCCAATATATTGCCAATGTTGAAGAGTTAAGAATCAAAGATCCATCCAACCCCCAGGCTCATGGTTCATCATATTCCTATCTCAGAAGATATTCAGCAATGGGGGTCATGGGTCTTGGAAAGGCAAGTCAGGATGATGATGGAAATGTTGCAAGCCAAGCTCCAAACCAGGGGGGTTCCAAGGGGTCTGGTGGATCTAAACCCCCCAAAAAAGGAAGAACCCCCAAGACACCCCCTGATGATTTCAGCCAGCAACTGGCAGACCAGGGGAAGGTTGATTTTCCACCCCTTCCTGAAGATGAAAAAGATGTAGCAAATGTAGCAAATGTAGCAGGGGGGGGAATCCCTGAAGGCAAGGAAAACTTCTTCAATCAAGCAAAAGCAAAGATGGATGAAGCAACTGCCTTGACCCATCTTCAGAACATCTGGAACAAACACCAGAAGGAATGGAGGGAAAACCTTGGGCCAGGAATCCTGATTGTTCAGCAATACAAGGAAAAGAAAAAGGAAGAACTGGTCAAAATCAGGGAGGAAAAAGATAAACAGAAAAAAGAAGAAACTGAAGGGGTTTGAATGGGAGCAATCAAACAGATGATGCTGGAACAGATGGACAGAAGGGAAAAAATCCTTTCCAGGAAACCACCTGGAAGGGGAAACAGAAGATGCAAAACCTGTGGTGAGATTTACAGCATCATTAAGGGCCGGCACCAGGATGGTTTCCCCATCATTGAACACCACCCTTATGATCAATGTTGGTCATGCACCATGGGGGACTGATGGAACCAACCAAATGGGCATCCAGGTTGAAACCCATCAAATTCAAATACATTAAAAACAATCAACCATATTGGTTGTATCAGTGTGTTTG
>Ga0080013_1004873_pt1 | contig 12912 bp, 20 predicted proteins | sample ETNvirenome_6_85_FD_69236 | JGI IMG/M metagenome (GOLD analysis project Ga0080013, IMG submission 69236) | Marine viral communities from the Pacific Ocean - ETNP_6_85 (SPADES assembly) (version 2) | ecosystem: Environmental > Aquatic > Marine > Oceanic | place: Pacific Ocean | collected 2013-06-19 | reverse complement strand
AGTTTCAGTTACATGCACTCCGATGTTTTTCAAACTACCCTGTTTACCACTTGGACCTTTAAAACTCCAAGCAGTACCAGTGCCAGCAGCGAAATCAGTTTCTACTGTATCTTGGTAGATATAGGTTCTTGGATCACTATAGCTCATAATATATCTCCTATGATGCACTGTCCCAGATCACAATACGTGACTGAGCAGCTTGAGTGTGAGTAATGCCAAAACCACCTAAGTAATACCACGCTATCCCACGGTCCCTTCCGAAATCGCCGGGAATTTTTCCCCTCATCTCTTCAGGAACTGCAATAGCTTCTGCAACCGTATCCTCGCCAAAGAATACAGCCCAATCACTTAAGCCTTGCGCCCAAGCAGCGGCAGATGTGCCGATACCAGAACCTTTAGCAATGTGTGTTTGCTCAACGAACCGAACGCCATCGTACCTACCGATTTCACCATTCATGATCATCTGAAAGCCTTGATCCACATACTGATGGATTCCTTCCAGATCACTCTTCAAGGTGGCGTAGGTTGAGGGCCATGCAAGACAGTAATAATCATCGCCAGTGTATGCTGGGATATTACGTTCTTTCATTAAATCAACCATCAATCGAACATGTAACTTACCCATAGCAACAGTATTGACTAGTGTAGCTGTACCATTCGTGGTTAATGTCAGCGCTGTCGTGCTGGTACCCGCAGTGGGAACTGCACGCAACTTTGCGGCATCAAACTGAGCGGCAGCTAAATTATCAAATGCTTTCTTTGCATCGGTTTTTAGCACTTTTCGGACGATCTCACGAACTGGCTGTTCGCTTAGGTCATCAAGTTTCCCCGTCCATGGGACTGAGTTACCTGCTTCTGTAATCGTCATCGTACCCTGAGAAATCGTAAATGAAGTCTCTGGGATCGTATTAGTTTCAGTCAGAGTGGTGCCCTGAGTAGAAACGTCACTAAACACGTTCCAATGGAATGTATCGCCACGGTGTAAACCTTGATGTGCGGCATCTTTAATGTCGCAAAACTGTCGAAATTTGACAACAGGCTGAACCGCCATTCTCAACTCACGGCTGAGATTAAGCGCATACATATACCCACCAGAAGTGTTGACAGACCATACTTGTCCTGCCATAACTATCTCCTATATTTTGTTTATGGGTTGCCCTCTTGACTTCCTCATATCTTCGATGACTTGGCTTGGAGTTTTCTCCACCTCCTCGTCTTCTCCGATCTTAGCTGTCTTTCGGGCTTGTTTTGGTTCAGAGACTATTCTTTTCTTTCTTTCGGACCGTTCATTATTTTTTCCGTTAGATAGATTAAGATTAGCCCATTCTCTCGCGTACTCAGCGGCGGCTTGGATAATGTGTCCCGGTGCCATATTAGGATTTTCCTTCATAATGGTAACCGTTCTATTATCTGCAATAGCCCTTAACTCAGGAGTAGTAGCAATCTCAGAATACTCAGATTCAAACCAAGAAACTGCTTCCTTGACTGAGTTTTCGTATTCCTGTTGTTTCTGTCTTGCCTGAGCCACTTGTTGGCGAGCAAAAGCTTCGCTTAAAGCTTTATTAACTGCTTCCTCTACGTTTGGGGTAGCATCTTGTATGCGCCCCGCTGTCAAAGACTGCAACAATTCTGCGGCTTTATCCGCATCATCTTCATACAACGCTTGATGATACTCCTTTACTTTTTCTTTATAAGAATCAGCATCAAGCACTTCCTTCTCGTCCTCTTGGGGTGGAGAAGATTGTTTTTCTTTCAACTGCATTACGTAATTTCGTAATTGCTCTTCTTTTTGCTGAAGAAATCTTTCTTTTTCAGCAGCAGCTTCAAATCTTTTTTGTGATGCTGCATCTTTTTGATGAGAAGTTTTTAATCCCTCAAAAGGAACTTCTACTTCTTCACCATTTACTTTAACTGAAGTAACCCACTGTCCATCTTTTTGCCATACAGGAGATTTCGGGTCTTCTTGTTGTATTTCTTCCTCAACCTCCTCTTCAGTCTCTTTTTCGGATTCTTCAATCATTTGTTGGACTGCTTCTTCTCCAACAATATCTTCTAAAACTTCAATCTCCCTAGAAGCTGCGATATTTTCCATCATCTCCTCTCTAGGCTTTACAACTTCCGCATCCTGTGGGGTAGCGTCTGACATCTTACTCTCCTAATTTATTCCGCCTCTCCATACTTCGCCAACTTTTCTGCATTATCACCATCTGCAATAATTGCATCCAGCCACTTAAGTAGCTTTAAAGGGGTAGCAAGGTTATTAGATATACTGCGGTAATGTTTTAGCTCTTCTTCTGAAGAACCGGACCACTCCTGAAAAGCCAGCTTTTGTAAATCAGAAATTGCGCTTCTATAATCAAGTACCGCTCTTTCAACAATAGCTTTTCCAGTTGGAGTTCTTATAAATTCCTGTGTGTTGCGACCAATTTGAGTTCTTGTTATAAGCTCTTCTACTCTGGGGTCGCTAGGATTATTAAATTCGCTCATCCTACCTCATATGGTATTTTATTATATTTATCTCTTGCCATGGTTCCGACCTTACTTACCTTATCTTTGTCTTCTACCATGCGTCTTGAAATTTCTTGATCAATAACTTGGTTAAGCAAGGCATCTCTTTGCAACATTAATTCAGCCCGTCTGGTATCTGCATCCTGTTGTTTTGTGTTGGCCTCATTTCTCTGGACATTAAGTCTTCCAGCATCTGCTTGAGTACCTATAATCGCTTTCTGCAATTCTGTCTGCGATCTCAACTGAGCGGCCCTTAGAGTAGCTTCTGCCTTCATCTCTTCTATAGTCAATCTACCCTGCATCTTAACCTGATCAGTTTCAAGCATCTGTCCCATCTGTTCAATCTGTGCTTGTAGTTCTGATATCTGCGGGTCTTCGTCATCAGTCGGCATCAAGAATCTTGAACCGTCCTTATAACCAAGTTGTGCAAAAACTTCTTTCGCCACCTCTTCTACGTTAAACATTCCTTCCATCTGTGGAAACTGAGAAAGACTGCCAATGCCATAAAGAAGATTCTGAACTCTTCCAACAGGATCAGTGGCATTCATACCAACATTAACTTTTAATAGAACATTTTGTTTAAGAAGCTCATCCATAACTTCATCTTGCCCAAAACCAACAGGAATCTCTTCTTCAGATTCGCCGCCTATACCAGCAAATGCTATTACATGTTCATCTGTCTCGTAATACTGCTCAAGTTTTAACAGTTGTTTTAAAACTGGCTCAACCCAAGTTTCTGCAAATGTTCTCAAGACAAACTCAGAAACGCTGTTAGTATTACCAGCGATTAGTTCCATGCCGCCAACTGTTTCATTTAGGTTACGAGCGCCACCTACGGTGGAAGCTGAGAAGTTACCTTGCAGTTCATCGAAATCCATATTGATTCGATCCTGTTCTTGGTAAGCAGACCCTGTAACATCCCTCGTTTCAATGATGCGAACGTCTTGGTCTGGATCATCCATCTCAACTGCACCACCGGGAACAGACCTGAACAGGGCATCCAAGTCTATATTTCGATCCCTCCGTATATGGTATCGCTTGTTCATCGCCAACCTAATGTTGTCGAATCTTTGGTTCCATATATCGTTTGATGCAGCTTGCAACTCTTCAGTGAGTTCTACAGTTGCTGATGGATAAACACGGTGAGCCTCAATGTTTAGCTTTCCCATCACGTAGGGGCGCTCGTTATCTTTCAACCACGGATACATCTCTTGCAAAGGCTTAGGATCAGTTAAAAGATATTGAGTGCCAGCAGTAAAAAAGCACCAATCCTGCCCTTCTTTTTTAATAATATTTTTATGAACCCATACAATTTTAAATTCGTCTACAGTTTCAAACTGATCTTCTAGCGGGTCTTCCCTAGGCTCTTCCCTAGTTAATCGTAAAGTATCATCATCTTGTGTCTGAGTAGATAGAAGTTCTGGTATAGATAGTTTATGCCATTCCTTATTATCTATTCTCTCCATAACATCTTGAACAAACATTGGAATCAAATGAATAACATATGGAGATGAAGAAATAGGATCATACCAATCTGAAGCTGGATCAATCCTAAAATTCTCTGGCTCTACAACCTCTACAACTGGAAAATCTTTTATAGTAGAGGTTACCTTTTCTCTTACTGACTTTCCTTCCATGTCTACAACTTCAGCACCAGAATCATCCACAGAGGCATATGTTTCATCCTTCTCTTCAAATTCCCAATACTGATGAGATACAACAGTTCCATAAATAGCCGCATCCTGAAGCGCGGTTACCATAGTGCTAAACCAAGGTATAGTATTAGTAAGTCTATACTGCATAATTGACTGGGCAATAGATGCTCCAGCAATTTGCTTTGGATCATTTGGATTAGCAGGGCTAATACTCATCATATCTTCATTAGTGAAGAATGCAGTAGCCATAGCTGCTTCTAATTTCCTAACAGTTGTCCTTGTCTTTGGTCTAAATAATCTTGACCTTTTATCATAGGCAGAAGTTAAATACTTAGAACCCGGTGGGTGCCTACTATTAAAGTTAGATAAATTCTTTTCCCATTGGTATCTTAAATTAGTATCTACCCAATCAGTAGAAGAATCATATGCTTTTCTAGCTAGACTTAACCATTGAGCGTTCTTATCTCCCAGTTCTTCTGCTCCAGCAGGGGGTATGTCTTCATTTAGAGGAGGCTGTGGATTAATAAGTGACATTAATGTAAATCTCCATTCAGTCTTCCACTATGATCCATTTCTAAATCCTCGTACTTAGTCTGATTAAATTTTCCTCTATTCTGTCTATACCGTTCTAGTATCTCTCCCCCGGCATTAACAACTGATTTATAATCATTATCTATTTTATCTGCATGGAGAATAAATCCCCATTGCCCAGAAAGCCTCATAGATTTAACACCAACTACTCCATCCATAACATGTACTGCCCATAACCAACCGGGATATTTCTCTTCTAATTTTTCGGCCACATTTTTTGCTAAAGTATAGTCATTTATATTGAATGTTTCAGCTTTTTCTAGTTCCACTATTTGACCTCTTTCCTTTATGAAATATTCTTTTGCCATTATCAAAAATATATGTAGTAACTGGTCTAGTATGTATACTTGGGTCTTTTTTCTGAACCAAAGCCATCCAAGATACTTCTTTTTCTCGCTTTACATTATCCATACTGTAGGTTTCCATGTGGGGTCTTTACGTATGACTCCAACGTCTTGACCAGTGATGGTAAATATTCCAGTCTCTGGATCATATGTATGTGTCTGCCCAACTAATGGAGCCATACCATAGGATGCCCATGTTCCACTTACTGCCGCCCAAGTATCAGACGTTTCGTCCCATTTACTTAGACTAAAGGATAGGCTTCCTTCTGGTACTATCCTGAATACTCCTTTAGCAAATACAGGAGAACCGCCTGAGATAGATAGAGTTCCAACCCCTACAGATGGAGCGTAAGATACATCCATCGTAGGGACCAACCCCCCTATTGTTAGGGTTACATAACTTGGGTATTGTATATGCCCATGCTTTGATACAGGGATTTGTCCAGATAATGCTAGAGAAGAGGCGGCAGGATAGAATAGCTGATCATCCCATGCGTATGGAATAGTATTCCAGTTATATGTATTAGCCGCCCATGTGGACATTAGATATATCTAACGTGAAGTGCTTTCATGGCGCAGTAGGCCAATCAACATTGGTTACGTCATCTGCTGTTCTTAACCCTGCTGGTAGATTGCGTAGTGCTTGTCGGTAGTCGCGCCATTTAATGTCATCCTCGACAGTCAACGCTACGTCTGCCACCTGTGTCCAATCACTTGATGCGAGTAGTTGGTTGCGGCGTGAACGTAGTTCAACCATGGCACGGTCAAAAGCGCCCGCTGCCCATGCGGCTTCTTCCGCATCTCGCGCCGCTTCTTCTTCTGGTGTGAAATCAACTCTCACACCGTTGACCATTTTATGTCTTGCCATCTAAATTGCTCCTAAAGTTATTCTATGCCGTACATCTGAATTACACCGTCAAAATTTCCGCTATCCATCTTGAAAGATATTTCATCTATGGCGGCTGAGTTTTCAAAGTAGCCACTCATATATGCACCCATTGAAAAAGGCCCACTAGCGTGGTATCCGTATAAGTGCTGAGTCCTACTCATAAAATGAGTAACGTAGGTTGTGTCTGAAGGCGTAAATAGATGAAGTTCGCCAGCCATACACTCGTCTGATGCGTAACCAATGCCATCTGAAATTATTTGGTATGAGGCACTAGCAGCAAGATCACCGCTCGTCCAATAATCAAGATATGTTGCGTCTCCAGCCTCATTTTGATAAACAAGAAAAGCGGTAGAAGTGACATTGGTATTATTAAATCCAGAATTTCCTGTTTCGTTTATTTGAAATGTGAGTCTTGTACGATCCGTAGCCGGGTTTATATCCGTAAACACAAACATATACTCATCATAGGTACTGTCTATTCCAGACGTAATATCTATAGAAGAGGAATCACTTGCCGTATGTGTTGAAATCAGTGTTGGTATACCCATTAGCCAACTCCGTACATTTTTATAACTGCATCCATGTTGCCTGATAACATTTTGAACGATATCGCATCTATTGCAGAAGTCGTATTAAAGTAACCAGCGGCAAATGTTTGCCTACTTTGAGGAGCGCTGTCATACGCTTGCACAGTGCTATAAAAATGCTTTACATAAGTGGTATTGCTAGGATTAAATAAAAATAGTTCCCCAGCGCCTGATTCATCAGACGCATTACCAATATCACCTTGAATATCTTGATAGCCAGTACCCTGCGCTTGATCCGTTACTCCATCATAGGCAAGCGCCGCGGCACTGTCGGACTCTGTATGGTATGCCTTAAAAGTTGTTGATGTAATCGTAACATTATAGTTAGAACCTCCATCAATACTGCCTTGGAACGAAAACCTAGTAGCATCAGTTGCCGGATTCACATCATAAAACTTGAAGATATAAAGTTTGTATGTGCTGTCGATGCTGGAAGTAAAATCAGAACTGGCGGCATTTGACGATGTATTAGTTGTTATCAAGTCCATTGCCATTACTTAACTCCCCACATCTTTATAGTGCCGTCGAAGTTTCCTGATGACATTTTGAATTGAATGTCATCTATTGCTGTCGTGGTATTTATATATCCTGCTGAATAATTATCCATAGAATAATCACTATAGTAGAGATTATTTACTCTTGAATAAAACTGTTTTACATAAGTTGTAGAAGCGGGATTAAATAGATGTAATTCTCCAGCAGAACTTTCATCTGCTCCATTACCGTTCAAGTGAGAAAGTGTTTGATAAGCAGTACCTTGGGCTTGATCGTAACTCGCTTGATAAGCCAGACTGGTTTCTCCATCTGCTTCATTGTGCCACGCGATAAAAAATGTACTTGTTATAGTTTCATCATAACTGGTTGAATCCGTAGCATTAGCCTGCCAAGTGAAATGCGCCCCGTTAGTAGCAGGGTTTATATTGTAAAACTTAAAAATATATTCCCCGTAAGTTGACGTAATTCCAGACGTAAAATCTAATGACGATGAATCAGAAGCAGTCTGCGTAGACAACAGGACTACATCTCCTGTACTGACTCCCGCTACGCCGAACAGGGCTGCTTTATGTGCGCCTAGTGGCATTAGCCCATATCCAAGCCAGCAGCAAATCCGTACCAGATAGTTCCCGCGTCAATCGTGGTGAAGGTGATTACATCAACACCAGAGGTTGTCAGGGTCGGTGCAGTGCTTCCCGCCCAATCTACCGCTCCGGGCCAGTTCACAGTCTGACTTCCACCGTTGGTCAGGATCAGTGTGAATGATCCCGCTGTACCTGTAGTTGGAGGATTGGAGAAGGTAAACGTGGTTGTGGACGTATCAACCGTACCCGTAACAACGTTGCCGGATTCAAGGTCAATATCCTGTGTGCCGCCGCCAATAGCACCGATAGCGTTTACTGTTTCTCCGTAGTCCTTTATCTCTGGACGCTGAACGATGTTATCTGCCATTTGGATAACATCAGCACCCACAGTAAATGTATCTCCGCCATCACCAAGCGTTACATCGGTTCCAGAACGTGGGGAAACTTTATTAACTTTTACTTCGCTCATTTAGGATACCTCGCTTTCACTTCTGCGCGTTTGGCTTGCAACGCCTCTAAGTCATCGTCGAGGATCGCGTGGACGCATTCTTCTATGGATGGATATTCTGCTTTTCGCAGTCGGGCGTATGCTTTGGAGTCGAATTCGGCTTGGAGTCGTGCTGTTTCTGTATCAACCAGTGATTGATCTATCGCAACAGGATTGCCGTTTGCGTCCATCGCGCCTTTGCCATCATCGATGGAAACGACAGTAGGATGAGTGTTGTATATTGCTTGGTGATTCATCCTTCTATCTCCATTACTGTTATCGTTGATGCACTACGACCAAAATAGATCGTATCAGAATCAAGTTCGCTTCTATTCATATAAGCGGTATAACTAGCATTGCTAGTGCTGTACATAAGTTTATAAGTCAAGGAAGAAGTAGAACTTGGAGAGTCAAGATAGACTACAGGAGTGTTATGCCCTTCGTAATGGGCATACGAATAAAGCCAGCCGGTAGATAGTCTAATCCGATTCCCGGCTGTATCTCCTTGAATAAGTACAGAGGCATCTCTCCACAATTGAGCGCCTACCAAAGAGTTTTGTCCGCCACCTAAAACTGGATTAGCAATAATAAATATTTTCGATGATGTTGCTGATGGAGTGATTGAAACTTCAAGCCCTGTGGTGACAAATGAAGTGCTAGTCGTAGAGGCTGTATCAGTTTTGGTAGAACTCACAACCTGTAAAACCTTCCCTGCTGACAAACCTGTTACGGTTGCGCCTGTAACATCAAGGGTTCCGTTTACATCCAGAGTTGCGCCAGAGGCTATGTCAATCTCTCCAGAACTCGCGACTTGAATGGTTGCTGATGCGGGGATAGTAAAAGTATCTGAGGCATCCCCCAGAGTTACGTCTGTCCCTGTTGCTGGGCTTATCTTGTTTGCTTTGACTTCGCTGCTCATTCTGCCACCTCAATATCATTTACTCGACCCTCAAGGACTTCTATCCTTTCCATCGCTTCCTGTAGGGCTTTTACCGCTTTCATATAAAGAATTGAATATTTCACGCCTTTGATTCCGTCATCTTCATAAACAAGGTGAGGGGAAACCTGTTCAACTTCTTGCGCTACAACACCTATTTTTTGTTCTGCGTTGGGGTCTGATTTGAAAGAAAATTTCCTTATTCGTAATTGCGCTATGTCATCCCATTGCGATCCCGCATCCGTAATATCTCGCTTCAAAGACTCATCTGAAATTCCTCCGTATGAGTTATCAGCGTTTACAATATCGCCATCCGAATAAATCATCAGCCTAGTCGCCGCTGTATCACCGCAACTCAAAAACTTGCTAGTGTTATCGTCTGGCGCAGAACCACCAAAACGCAACTGAAGCACACTTGGCGCAGTTGTACTGGTGTTTTCAATCTCTGCCACATAATTTGAATTTACTGAAGTTTCGACATGGAAATCCCATGCGGGGGCTACACCAACACCAACCCTGTTGGATGAATCAATCGTAAGTGCGGTAGAAACGCCATTATCGTCAATGCCAACGGAGTTAAAAGACCCATCCACAGAAAATGTCGCACCTGATGCTACGGCAAGAGTTGCTCCAGAAGGAACTGTTACGGTATCACCAGATGCCATCAAAGTAGCGGCAGTCCCAGATTCAGGTTCCCATGTATCTACATTTATCTTACTCATACGATCACCAGAGTTCCCGTGACTGTAACCGTGCCAGTAAACGTCACCGGGCCAGCAACAACCGCATTATCAGCAATCGTAAAGTCACCATCTATCGTTGCGGCATTCTCAAAGAACCCTTCTTTAGCGGGAGGGTTGTTTATGTACAACGTGCCATTGCGTTCTTCAGCCATGATCCCCCCTACGCTGAGATAGCGTCAACGTATGAAACATACGCTGAAATAGAAGTTGCCGCCGATGCCTGCACCCTGAGTAAGTCTGTACTCTGGATGACAATCTTTGCTCCACCCTGTATCAGTTCAACTGAAGACTTGGGAGGGATAGATAAGTCATCCGCGATGTAGACAACAGATGCGGTAGTTCCCGCAGCCGCGACATCAATCCACACATCCACAGTAACAGCAGACGTTGTGATATTCGTTAATCGTATCCCAATCAAAGCGTCATCAGAGTCACTTGTCAGTAACGTATGCGCTGAGGTTGTGACTTGCGATTTGTATGCTTTTTCAAAATCCTGTGCCATTTTCTTACCCTATAGTGCGATTGCCATTGCAACAGCAAATCCGGGAGTGGCCGCTGTTACGGTTCCCCATGAAGTGTCAGTGCCATCGTTAGTTAAGTATTTACCTGTCTGCCCAGATACATTAGGGACAATCGCCGTAGTGGATGTTGAAGGAAATGAGTTCTTCAAAACCGTCTTAATCATCCTCAAGTGATCATCGCCCTGACTTACAGGGTCTGTAGTCGTAGGGTTCGTGTCAACGAATTGAGTTACCCATGCTGCTGTTTCTAATGCCATGTTGCCCCCTACGTAAGTTCAAAAACACCGCTACTACTTGGAGTAATAGTGAGTGTGTTGTTCTGGGTCAGGTTGAATTGGGAAGTGGTTAACTTAGAGTAGCATACTAGTTTTCCACCAGACTGGTAGATCACAGCATACTTAACGTTATCAACATCTCCACCAGTTGCAGTCCATATTACAGCGGTAGAATCAAACCGATACTTGTTAGTAGCGGCAGATGCCCAAGTTCTAGCACTAACTGACAAACCGCCAGTTGCATACCCATTGCCACTGGCAACCTCATTAGCAAGAGAGGCTTGGGTTGATAATGCTACATTAACAACATTAGCACTAGCCGCGCTTGTGTGAAGGGCCATGTAAAAATTAACGCCAGTGCCATCAAGGTCGAACTGGCCGTTTCCTAGGTACTCACGGAAACTATTGTAAAAACTCCATGCTGTAGCCGCCATTTAAGCCGCCTCCTTAAGTGATTCTGGATTCTTAATGATATGTGATATAAGTCCATCACCGTGAACAATGAGTTCGTAGTTAGAACCTGTAACGCCTACTAACTGTACAAACTCTTTCGCTTGGTGATAATGGGCTACAGTACACCTGAATTGTTTCCCACCTACAACTAAATCAATCTCTTCTTCTTTGTCATTCTCCGGTTGAGAGTAAGCATGATGGTCATCCATGATGCAACTATCGAACCCAAAAATTTCAAACTTGTGGAACCCTAATAATCTTAATAGATGTAAGGCTCTTAATGTTACTGTAGACCCCCCCATTATTGGGAAGAAGTCTTTGTACTCTTCACCATATTGATCTCTTAATAAATCAATATTCTCGTCTTGTGTATCACAATGCCACAACCAAGTATTGTTTTCTTTTAAAAGTTTAAATACTTCTGGATGACATTGAGATGCAATCAAATATTTACATGAATCAATTGTTGACTCTATAAATCTTTTATTAAACTCTCTACTATCTAGCATTATAAATGCAGATGGTCTAATTCCATGATCAATACAATACTTATAAGTCCCGTTTACAGTTACTATTGGAGTTCCTGACTCAGACTTTTCTTTCAGTAACGCGGTTGTATCTTTTAATGATGGTCCACCCGTTACTAAACATATTTCTTTTTCCCACTGTGTTTCATGTGGAAGGACCTGTTGTAACCCTAAAGAGATATTATGTTTTATATTATCTCTTATATCTCCTTTATCAGAATTTACCGCAACGAATATATCTGGGACTGGTGTTAAAATCTGTACAGAGGGGGGGTATCCTTTAAATCCATTCAAGATTTAAATTCCAACCTTAGTTCTAATCCATTAGCTGCGGTAGTGGATATAGTTGTAATGTCAAACCTGAGAACATCGGCAGTATCTATATCATCATTATCTGTATCAATTACAGCGGGGGTTGCCGCTGTGCTAGTGTCTACTTCTGAAGAGTCTATTGTCATCGGGGTTGTCAACATGTGCACCCCGTCAGTCTCATTATAAATTTTTATCGTAGTGGCTCCGGTAACTCCTGCTGTGTAAACATGAGCGCCAACACTTGAAAGCACCAGACCATTTAAATCAGACGGGCAGGTTATTCTTGCAATACCATTTCCAACATAGGTGGGTAATGCATCAGCTATAACCTTTATAATAAGGGTTCTATTAAAAAATACAGAATCTTTAGCAAGAACCTTTTTATTTACCCCGGCCCCATTAGCAAATGCAATATAATCTGCATCCTTATTCATATTAGCCGTAGTTAGATTGTCAATAATCTCAAGTTTATTGTCTTTTAAACTTGTAAGATTGCCATCCATCTCACCGAAAGACAGAGGGCTTCCTTTTGTTTCTCTTAATATTAAAGTAGTAGCCATTAAAATTCAATCCTGTAGTGGGCAATCACTGTCCCGTCATCTCTATAATTCAAACCTATCGACTGGTTCTTGGTAATCTTCTTCACCGCGCCAATCTGATAGCTTTCTTCCGTTGCTCTCAACTGGAGTGGTAGGTCGTATCTTGATACGGCGTAGAGGGTGGCTATCACGATTCCAGAAACGATCACCTCCGTTTCGTACTCCTTGTACCATTTCTCCTTCTGTTCTTTTTGCCCACATGGGACAACGCTTCTTCCGTTTGAAGTTCCTGCCGCCCCTTCCGCGCATAAACGATCTCCCAATGCTCTTGCTTGATCTGATGTTGATTTAAGTGAATACTCATTAGCAACCACTGGCAATCCTAACTTGAGAGCCTCCTTTAACATGGCTACTGACATCTCAGTATCAGCCGTGTAATCCCCTGTCAGGTGATCTCCTAACTGT
>Ga0080013_1004872_pt1 | contig 12912 bp, 32 predicted proteins | sample ETNvirenome_6_85_FD_69236 | JGI IMG/M metagenome (GOLD analysis project Ga0080013, IMG submission 69236) | Marine viral communities from the Pacific Ocean - ETNP_6_85 (SPADES assembly) (version 2) | ecosystem: Environmental > Aquatic > Marine > Oceanic | place: Pacific Ocean | collected 2013-06-19 | reverse complement strand
TCTTTACCTTTATTTTCTAACTTAGTTCCAGTTTTTATCATATCACTCAACTCATCTAATAAATCTTGAGTTAATACTATTTTATTTTCATCCACTTATCAATCCTCCTTTTCGTTATTTACATACCATACTACCATTAAAGCAGCATCGCAAGTACTTAGTGTAATTTTATTATCTGGGAATAGATTAATAGCTATCTTTTTTAGCTCATTTTTTCTATCCCTCTTTATCTTTGGAAGAGGCTGGAGTGGCTTCATCCATACTTGAGGTGTAACTTCTAGAGTTGGAACATCATAAGCTCCAAGTATTCCTAACCATTTACCAAAGTTACAACCGAATTTAAATGCACTACTCCTTGCATCTGTAGGGAAAGCATGAACCTTCTCTATTACACAAGTAGCATTCTTATCTTTTAACTTTGCTGTATTTATTATTGCTGCCATTTCTTTTGGTGTCTCTGGGCATTTGTGTAGTATCATCTTATCTTTTTGCTCATCATATATTGCAACACCACCTTTAGCTCCAGGGTCTATACCTATAATTACCATTAATCCCAATCCTTCCTAGCTGAATATTTATTTTTAGTTTTCTTATATCTATATTTAGATTCATATGTCACAACCTTTTCATTCTTACTCTTTATATACTCTATTCTATACTCATCTAATATATTATCAAGTTCAGTAGACGAGCAGTCCCACAACTTTTTGTCACCAACTATCTTCCTTTTAAGTTCCATAGTAGTGTCTATCGTGAGATGCTCATCTGACTGTATTGTTGCTAACTTCTTTGTAAACTCTTCGAATGTCAATTATTAAAACGGTATCTCTTTCTTTGTATCTGTATCATTTATAGCATCATCTCTATCAAAGTAGAATTTACATCTATTACCATTGAAACCCATAACATAAGTTCCTACTTTACCATATCTAGCTTTCGGTACTATAACTTCTATCTCATATCTATCATACGATTCATTATCAAAGTTCCAACCATAGAACGGCATGATTGCAGTCTCAGCTGTTTGTTCTATAACACCACTCTCTGCGAAATCACTTAGTCTTGGTTTAGGGTCTATTCTCTTTTCAATTTCTCTATTCAACTGTGATACTAATATTGCACTACAATTCTCTTTCTTACATATCCATTTATATTCATGCATTATATGTTCAATCTGAAATCTTCTTTCATCTATATCATCCACCTGTATTAACTGAATGTAATCATCTAAGACAACATCTGGTTTATACCTGGATATTTCTAACATTGCTTCACTAAGTTTTCTTATACTATCATACATTATAAGATTCTTATACTTCTCATCTATCTTATCTTTTAATAATTCAATCTCAGTTATCTCTTCTTCTGTCAATTCATTCTTTCTTATACTTCCATATTTAATATCAGGACTTTCCATAATGAATATCTTCTTCATTACTTCTTCATTCGACATCTCTCTATTAAATAACATTACCTTAAATCCTTGTTGAATCAAACTTCGTACAATATTAATTGATAATGTAGTCTTACCATGTCCAGGTCTACCTCCGAGTACTGTAACTTCTTTTCTAGTCATTCCCCCGGCAGGATAGTCTAACTGTTGGAGACCAAAGGGTATAATGTTACTACCATTTTTTAAGTTGGACAAAGTATTAGTTGATATAATATCTATGTCAGTCTTCTTAGATGGCTGTAAATCTTTTAATTCATCTATTAATCTACTATGTTGTTGTAATGTATTGTCTAATTTTTCATAATCTGTAAAACTTGTCTTGTATAATTTATTGGCTGTCTTACCAGCTTCTCTTTGTATATGTCTTTCCCATATTATTTTTGCATGATACTCTACATTTGCTGTTGTTGGTACTGAACTTGGTAATCCAGTTATAAAGTAATTTAATTTTGCTTCTGGGTTATCATCCTTTACAATGTTAGCTACACTTACTATATCAATTGGTTCTCCTGCTTTATATATTTTCTTTATTGCTTTCCATACTATTTTGTTATCTGTATAATAAAAGGCATCTTCATCTCTTATCCATGATGATACCTTCTCATAAACAGAAACTCCATCTAATAGTATACATCCAAGAACTGACTCTTCTGCATCTCTACTCGATGGAGCTACTTTTAAATCTTTCAATATATACTCCTTTCAGTTTTTAACTAGCAACACTCCTTATGTTTGTACCTTCATCATTAGAATTTTTCTTATGTCTAATATATGGAGTACTACAACTATCACAACGATATACTGGAAATTTATTAGCTGAAGTAATATACTCAGCGTTTGTTTCAACTATATCATCAGCTCCACAAGATGGACAAACATCTTTATCCATTAACACACCTAAGTTAGGATGGTTACGGATATATGGTCTTATCTTTAAATACAATTCTTCTAATCCTATTACATCATGTCTATTATATTTTACCATTTCATCTAATCTACTTTGATTTCCTGCTTCACAATCAACCCATAAACTAAAATCTGTTTGAAGTTTATTTTCTAATTCAAAATACTTTGTTAAGAAATCTTGCTTATACGATGGAGCAAAGAACTCTCGTCTTGCAATCTTCAATGTATCAAGTACTCTGAATGGACTTGGAGGTGCCATATGATGTGATATGAATCTCCAACGGAGCTTCCTCAAATCAAATCTCTCTCCATTGTGTCCAATAACTATATCAGCTTCGTCTAATAGATTCCATATTGATTTTAATATTCTTTTATCATCTCTATTTTTTGCTTCTTTTGGTGTTACAACATCTGATTGTACGTTATCATCATATAACCATTTAGCAGCCCAACTAATTATGTATTGGTGTTCTGTTATTTGGTAGTGTTGAATGAACTGTTTATAAGTTCCCCATCCAACGAAATGATAGAAGCTTGTTTCAACATCAAACAATAATATCTTTGGGAATTGAGTTTCTTCTTCGTAATCAATAGGTGCTGTAAATTGTCTACGACATTCATTACATACCCATCTTTGCTTATCTCTTCTAATTCCTTTTTTTCTTGTATGAGTTGATGTACAATCTGGACATACTGCTCTCATAATAATCCCTTCTAAAACAACTGAAATTGTTCTTTAGGTTCGTAATTTAATATCACTAATTCTGTTCTGACTTCTCCTCGTTTTTCGGGCGAAGCGCCCACATACTTCGTATCAATAGTTTTAATATTATAAGTTTTATACAGTTCCCTAATTTCAGGTTCATCATCATAACTTACCATAAAATAACCACCACCTTCATCAATTAAATCAACTGATTCTTTTAAGTCAGCGTGGCATTGTTCATCAAATACGTTTCTATAGTAACCTTTCTTTGCAACAACATAAGGAGGGTCCAAGTAGAACATATCTCCTTTTCTTGGTGCATATCTTGGTATTAAATCTCTGAAGTCAAAATTCTCTATTGTTACGTTATCTAATTTTTTCTTTGATTCTTTTAGTTCTTCCGTTATCTTAACATCCCACTTAGTGTCTTTAGAAAATACTCCACCCATCATATTATTGAATGAGTTTCTAACAACAAAGTAATATTGTGCTGCTCTTTCAGGGTCTGGAATATCAATCTTACTATCCTTTACCTTCTCTTTGAAGTCATCAAACAATGTTCTACTTCTAGGATACCAATAAATATGTTTAGTAAGTTCTTCAAACTCTTTAAGTACACAAATATACAGATTTACTATGTCATTATCAAGGTCATTCAAGACGTTCCAATCAACCTTCTTCTTTCTAAAGAACATTGAAGCACCACCTGCGAATACTTCTATGTATCTATTATGAGGTGGCATCATCTCAACAAGTCTTTTACTCATTGTGAATTTGCCACCATAATAAGGGATAACAACGGGACAATCAAAGTCCACACTAGGACCTAGCCCATTTAGTTACATTTGGATATATCTGAGACTCTAATCTATGTGTAGTATTATATTTTCTATTCATTTTATGTGATGTCAAATATGTTGCACAATTAAATAAATCCCAATAATCTTTTGGCTTGTTTGCTATTAAGTACTGTGTAATAAACTCACTCATTGTGGAAGGGAATAGTTTAATTAATTCAACTATATGCTTCTGTCTTAATTTCTTATCTTTTAACATTGGAAATTCTTCAGCTACTTTTCTTGCTTGTATGATAGTATTCTCAATACTTTCATCTAAGTTATCTATGTTTAAACTATTAATATTATGTCTATAATTATGTTTCTCAATAACATTACCAATAATCATACCATTACTACATACTAATCTAAAGGCTCCAGAAAGTATATGTACTTGCATAGAACCATCATAACTATTCTTAATTATAATCTCAGGGTTCATAAAATCATCTTTGGCTACTTCCATTTTAACATCAGGAATAATCCATTTCCAAACAGTTTTTTGTCCATCTCCTAATGAAACGGCTTCTTTTAATTCTGCTTTATGTTGTTTTAATATTGGTGTAGCTGTATCAATGATTTGTTTATTCTCTACCAATTTATAATCATTAGTCATACAACTAAGTACTTTACCAGTATCTTCTCTTACTATAAATTTATATCCAGTTTCATCAAGTAAGTCAACTACGCCATCTGGTCCACCAATAGCTGCTACTTCCATTACAGGAAATAATGTTTGTTCAATCATTATCTTTTCCTTCCTTTTTTAATTTTACAATTGGAGGCGGTACACCTCTTGTTTTTCTCTCATTCTCAGAAATTATCTTAGCATTCTTATGATGATTAAGTATAATATTTCTTAAATACGGTAAGCCTTTACCAGTTAAATGATAATTACTCATTACATATCTATTAATAGCCCACTTAATTGTCCTAGAATTAACATTAGATATTGCTTGTAAGAATTTGTACTGTAAGTCTCTGTCTCTATCAGCTGGAATATTCTTATTAATAAGCATGAATACTTTTCTGAGCTCTGTCTTTAATCCTTTACTTCTTTTACTGATTAATCTTTCTATTTCTTTTGTTGGATTATATGTTTTATTATATACATACCCACAACAGGGGCATTTAAGATTCTGCTTTTTCTTCATTTAACCACTCCTTATTAAATTCATCGGCAGTAGTTGGTTCTCCATCCATATTATCAATAGCGTCTTGTACTGTTACTTCTTTTTCTTTTTTCTTCATACCATCTTCTTCTATTTCAGCTTGAGCCTTTAAGAATTGCTCAGCTGCATATCTAGGCTTTCTAAAACCTTTATCTTTTAAGAAATCTTCCAATTCTTTTCTTGAGCCAGTCGTTACAAGATGACTCAACCATGACATATCACCCATTTTGTCTTCCTTTCCTTTTAAGTTGTCTCTTTTTATATTGGATAGCTGTTCGACCATTAGCCTTTAACCAATCATTTAACTTTCTTCTTTTCATCTTCCTTATCTTTGCTTCCTTGTTCGGCATTATCTACCTCCTTCTTAAAATAATCTTCTTTATTTGCTTTATTAAAATCGTAATCTGTTACTTCTCTCCAACTATGATTTCTTGGGTCACCACCTCTACGTTTTAAATAATATTTCACATTAACTCCTTTCAAATAATAGAATGAACCATATCAGGGCAGACCAAAGCTTTCTAGAATTGCTATGCTTTACGGGCTATGGTTCATTCTAAATAAGAGGCGAACTCTTCGTACCGCTCTGGTTATCTTGGTTCATTAAGTTGCTTCAACCACGTCTGGAATTACACGATTCAACACCTCGTAATTTAAATAGGCTAGAGCCATAACATATTTGGATATCGTCCATTTTTAAGCCGTTTTGTTATGACGAAAACTCGGCTCCAAATACTGGCAATGCCCAGCCTATACATAAAATATTTATCTTTTGTGTAGTTTTGTTAACATTTTATTCACATCTTCCACATGATTCTCGCATGAATGTCCAATAACAATAGTTTTGTATTCACCTTTCTCATCTTCATCAGCATCGGTAAACTCATACTTAGCTTCTTTTAAACATCCACCTTCTTTACATAAATATGGTAATAGCTTATGAATTCCTATGTTTTTACTCATCTTTCTTTTATCCATTCTGCATATTCTTCTATTGTTCCATCAAATAAATCATGACCATCATCATATGTATCTTCAACTTTTATCTTTAATTCCTTATCATTATAATATAATGTATATATAAACTCTTCACCAATATCTCTTGTACCTGCTGAATGTAAATAGAAATTACCTGGACCATCTTTAAAGTGTGATACAACTGTAGCGGATAAACATTCCATACCATTTGCTATCTTTCTTTTCTCTCCATTAGTAATTCCATTTACAATATAAGTATCTTTTAATAGATTAAGCAAGTCTGTTCCGTGACCTTCTGGATAACCATCATATTGTCTATAAAATACAGCTATTTCTTCATCTTCCCATGTGTCACTAAATACTGTTAAACTTCTAGTTCCCATTTCTTTCCCTCTCTTCCTTTATTTTATTCATATGTTCTTTAAAAAGTGGTGTTCCTAATAAACGCCACCATCCATTACCTGATTCTGCAAATAATTCATCTCTATCTTTTTGCCATTCTTTATCATATGGAGCATCTTTCTTATATTGCCATCCTCTTTTCCAATCTTTATGATTATTGTTTTCTTGAGTCACAAATTTACCTCTATAACTTCCGTTTCTAATCCAATAGATTGCTTGCCTAAATAGTAATCATTATCTTTTTCAGGAAACTTTGAATCTATTATTATTACTTTTGCAGCGGTAGGTGTTGTCTCAATGAGTATTCCAGTAGTTAGAAATACTTTAAATACTGAGCCAATTTCTAAATCTTTTAAATATTTTTTACCAGGTGATGGTTTTGATTTAAAGCCATTCTTTAAGGCTTTATTAACTAATGCTTTAATCTTCGCAGACGTCGCACTTTTTTTCTGGTGTTTGATAATCCGATTTGGTGTCATTAATAAAATCCCTTTTCTTTTCTTTCAGTTGATAATTAATGCCCTCAACTTCTTTCAATAACATTCTATACGGTGTCTTCCAATCTCCATTGTTTTCAGTTGGGACTTTTAAACTTGTTGTTATATATAAACTATTCACTAAACATTCTAATTCGGCTTCTGAAAACTTAATTAGCGCCGTACCTTGGTCTTGCATCTTTTATCTCCTTAAATGGGTATGTTATTAAATCACCACAGTCATCATCCTCTGTGGAAAAGGGTGTAAATTTAACGCCACTAAATGTCTCAACATACTCAATATCTTTCTTTTTTATATATTCCCAGTAACCATATCTTAATTCACGATTATATCTATCTCCTCTAAATGATATCTTATCTCTATCATATCCTGACATTACTAATAATAATTTCATTTTATCTTCTACATCTGTAACAGTTGGATATATTGTTTCATATGTTCTTTTCATCATTTCTCCTATTTATTTCAATTTGAGCTTTAAATGCTAAATAAAGACCTGCAAAAACAAGTATGATTAAGAAGAAATATGCAAATGCTTCTACCATGAACCCATCTCCTTTGCTATATGTCTCATTCTACCAGTTAATACTTCCACTTGAAGAACTAACCCTCTTAATTCATTAGCATACTCTAATTGCTTTAATTCTTTATCTATCCATGTAGATTTAACTTCTTTATCTTCTTTTACTATTTCCACTTGAGCTTCTATAACTTCACCTACAACTTTAGCATCATCTCTTTCTTTAGTAACTCTATCCCATTGTTCTTGCCAACATTCTACATGATACCATTTGTTATCATATACTTGACATGGAACTCCTGGATATATATTTATACGACATTCTGGACACAAAGATTTTCTCTTTGCTATAATTCTTGTTGCTTTCATAATACTTCTTTCTTTAATAATATATGGCTAGTCAGTCCTAATATTCCTTGTGAGTCCAACCCAAGACAATTAACACTTCCCAGCCATATATATTTAATTAGAACGGTAAGTCGCTATCAAGTTCATCTGGGGACAGTTCAACACCATCTTTCCATGGCGTTACGCTGCCAACTTGCATAGTTCTTTTAGTTTCTCCATCCTTATTCTGATATTCATTCATCACTACTTTAGCCAAACATGGTTTTCCAACAACGTCTGACTCTTCTACTTCATCTAATAAGATGTCATCGCCTTCAGTTCTAAATATAACACCTAAGTTCTCACAGAACTCTTTGTATGTTCTATTCTTCCATCTCTCTTCTTTAACAGGGTCTGGAGTAAACCATACACCTTTGCTAAAGAATTTTCTACCACTAAAAGCCTTACCATCTTGTGTAACTGTGTTTCCACTTTCATCTGTATCTTGGACATACCATCCATTGCCATCACTTACCATCTTAGGTAATTGTAATTTAGCAACTTCGTCAGCTACTTTGAATTGGAAGTTAAACACTTTGTTACCATTGTATTCTCTTGAATTAACGGCAACAATATGGCATGGGTAGACACCTTCTGGGCTTGGTACAAATCCATCTGATGTTTCATTATATGCTGTCTTAGTTTCAATCATTTTCCGTTCTTTCCTTTACTATTTTTCTTTGTTTTCGTTTCTGTATTTACGACTTCATGCTTAGTTACTGTATACTTCTCTATGACTTCATTCACTTTTGTTCTGAGTTCAGTCATCTCTTGAGTATACTTGCCATCACCTAGTCCTCTGTAATAGAATATTGGTGTTACCCAACTTCCATTAGAAGACTGAATATATCTTTCAGCAGACTTAGTTCTTGTTGAAACAAGACCATCATTCTGCATCTTTGCTAAAGTTTCTTTGGTGATGACTCCTTTGTCTAGTAACTCATTAGCATCTGATACTGTTAGTTTTCCCATAGATTACTCCTTATTCCACCCTGATTGCTGACTTGCAACAGGATTCATTTCGGTTTCTTCTTCGATTATAAAACTATGAAAACTGGGATTAACAGTTACCTGCTTGTCTTCCATAGTTCTGAAAACCATCATTGGCTTTCCATTTAATTGTCTTAATCCTACGAATGCTACTTTCTTAAACTCTTTACCATCATTAGTACCTACTGTATATTGAGAGCCTGGTATTAATAAATTCTCGTCATATGAACTATTCATTTAGCCAACCTTTCTAGTTTTGCTATTGCTGCTTTATAATTAAATGCATTAATAACGCCTTCATTAACTTGATTCATAATTTCATCCTGTCTATTTGCTAACTTAGATAATTCTGATATATTAACTACTTGTTCATCAGTTAATTCAGGGTCTTCTACTTGATTACGATACACATCATCACATATATTCATATACATATTGAAGGCTTTCTTTATACAATCAGTATTAGCTGCTTTAATATCATTACCTAAGTCTACATACTCAGTTGTTCCACGTTTCTTCTGTACTCTATGTGCGGCTGTAGAATCACCTTCTCTCCATACACCATTATCAAACCACTTTAATCTACCATGTACTACATAAGCTTCTGTACCAGCAAACTCAGTCTTGATAACAGTCCAGCTCCAACCAGGATAATGTTTATCTGCAATCTCTCTCATGTAAGAATACTCTACATAATCCATACCCATCTTTTGTTTAATAAAGGGCTTTGGAGTATTGATATCGCTTACTTTCTTATGATGCTTAGTAATATTATTTAATGCTTTATTAATACTTGTTAGAGAACCATTCTCTATTAATGCTAATTCATTCATTTCTTTTCCTTAATTACAAATTGGTTCAAATTGACAATACCTACATTCCCATTGTTCCACTGGAACATTAAGAGTGTCTCTCGGTAAGTCAGCTTCTTCTTTAACCATGTCCAATACTTCTTTTAATGTTAGCCAATACTCAGCAGCATTATCCATCCATACATTATTAACTTCTACTGGTCTCATAAGACTATCATCTTTTTTATAGTATACTAAATACATAGATATATCTTCAGGTTTAATATTCTCTTGGTGACATACACCTAAAGCATATGTTCCTAATTGTAATTCATACATTGAACTAGGTTTTGGTTCTCTGTTACGACCAAACATCATCTTCCATTTATATGAATGTGTTGTCTTAATATCTAATACACATGCTTTCTTCTCACTATCAACAACTACAATATCAGAACTTCCCATAACATTTAATTCTTTGATTAATATCTCATATTCAGTATGAAAATTCACATCATATTCAAATGCAGATGAATCTCCAGAAAGTTGGCTTGAGTACCAGTTAATTGCTTTCTCTATATCTTCATGTACTATTGTACCAAGTCTAAGAAGTCTCTTACTCTTTTCATCCATCTCTTTGCCTTCATATCCATTGATAGCATACCAATGTTTTTTGAAGCAATGACCTGCTGATGATGCTCTATAATATTCGCCTGGATTCTTCTCTTGATACTTGGATTTGTTATCTGATTCTATTTCAGATAGGTATTGATTATATATGTCTAATAACTCTAACTTCAACAATAACTTCCTTTCCACTGTTTTAATTTACAAAATTCTAGTCAGAAAATCAAGCACTCTCTACTAATTTACCAGTATGAACAGTACCATACTTATTACCACGTTGTTGCTTAATTCTCTCATCAAACTTTATTCTACAAGTATCTAATTGTATTACCAATCTTCCATCTTCAGCATAGGCGTCAACAATCTTATCTGGATACTTGTCTTTAATTTCTTTCATTGATATATTATTTAATCTATATCTCTGATGACTAGGTTCTTTCTTAATTACTTTCTTCAATCTTTATCCTCCCAAATTGCTTGTTCATGTATTCTATACAAAGGAAATGCTCGTAGTAAATATTCCATATCTTTACGATTACTTGGTTCAGCTCTAGTTATATCATCTTCCACTTCATATCTTTCTAGTACACCACTAGCAATTACCAATGCTTGAGATATAATATACTGACCACGCACACTATTTGCAAACTCTGCAGCTTCTTCATTATTAATTATTTTCTTACCTTTAACTTTCATCTTCTTTACCCCATTCCTCATCTAGTTTTGAATACTCCTGTAAAATCTTAAAATACTGTTCTTTAGTCAAATCTATTTCACCCATAACAGCTTTCGCATCCATAAACATATTATATTTGCCACTCTTTCTCACTCTTTTATATTCTAAGAAATCTTTTCTAGTTATTTGAACTGACATATTTACTCCTATAAATATTGGGCAGCGCAACACAGATAATACTATTCGGAGGAACTATCCATGTGAAGAGTCGTCGCACTGCCCTAATTGATTAATTATATTCTTCTACTTTTACATAAATTTCATCTGGTGCTTCATCAAAATACTCTAATAATGCAGGACATAACCATAATTCTAAGTCAAAATTATCATCATGTATTGAATAAAATTGACCATCCTCAAATGGGTCTAGCGTTATATAGTTTAATTTTACATGATGTCCAGGAAATTTATCTTTAGAGAACGTCATCTTAATTTTATTTGTTTTAATTCCAAGATACTCAACTATTTTATCAATAGCTATCTCAGCACCTGCTACAAATGGTTCTCTCTTTAATCCTACAGCGTCATCATCAAACGCCCAACCTCCCATACTCCTATATGGAAGTATTGTATTTATTTGATTCATCTATTCTCCTTTAATTATTTTTAAAGCTTTATCTAATAAACCATATCCATCATTTGTTCCTTCACTAGCACAGGCGTTACAACTCGGCCAACAATAAAATCTTTTGTCTCCATCACATACTTCATCTTTATCTTCATCTCTTTCAACAGTACAAAATCCTCCACTATAAGTTCCAAATGCTATATTAGGATATGTATTAGACTTAATTACTTTTATAAAATGTTCAATAATTCCAATAGCTTCTTTTTTATTCATACTTTTTATTATTTCTTCAATACTAGAATATGAGGTGTCATAATCATCATGTATCCACATTGAATTATTATAAGCATCTATTTTATTTACTAAATCTGTATTCATTTTACTCTCCTATTATTTAATTATTTCCAAACAATATCCATATAACTGTAGCAGTTCCCATTATGAGAATAGTGCTAAATAGTACAAAGAATGTTGCTTCGATTGTATTTTTTATTATTTTATTCATCATCTAAACTCTTAAATGCTAAGAAGAAGAAATGTAAAGCTCCAAGACCACACATTATCATAACTATATCTAGTATTTCCATTACTTTACTCTCCTCTTCAAAAGCTCATTATATCTCTTATTAGCAGCTCCTCCTAGGCGTATTTTACCTTTTTCTAATAAACGCTTATATACGATTAATGTTGTAGCTCTACGAGCTTGTTCATCTGATTTATTTGTTTTGCTCATTATTATCTCCTAAACTTTTTATTGTGACAATAAGGACAATAAGAATATGCTTCACTAAATGTTTTGTTACACTTAGGGCATTTAACTAATAACCTTGTCCCAATAGTAGACCTTTTCTTAGTTACAGTCCTTGTTTGCTGAATTTGCATTTGTTTTAACATAATTATACTCCTTTGATTAATAATTTAATATTTATTAATATAGACAAGTGGACATTTCTGCCCACCTGCCACAAAACACACTACTTGACAGTATGACGTTCAAAGGTTAGAAACCCTTCTTTGTCTTCCTTGACAAGTATAGCCTTTAGTTTATCGTAAGAGATGTCCAGCTTTTCGGACACTTTACTACAAGCAAATGAAGAGTTATCAGCTTTGGTGTAGCCGACGAATCTCAACTTGCTCTCTGTTTGAAGCCCATCTACACCAAATAATGGTGCAGTACTAGGAACTTCAACCAGTATCATATACTTATGCATATGAACCTCCTGTTGTTGTTAGTTTCTTTTGTGAACAACAAGAGCAAAATCTTTGGTTATAGTCCTTTCAAGACTTGGTGATTGTAATCACTATAAAACATATGAACTGATGCATAACGACGTACTTGCAA
>Ga0080013_1004871_pt1 | contig 12913 bp, 18 predicted proteins | sample ETNvirenome_6_85_FD_69236 | JGI IMG/M metagenome (GOLD analysis project Ga0080013, IMG submission 69236) | Marine viral communities from the Pacific Ocean - ETNP_6_85 (SPADES assembly) (version 2) | ecosystem: Environmental > Aquatic > Marine > Oceanic | place: Pacific Ocean | collected 2013-06-19 | reverse complement strand
CTGATAGAAACTCTTCATCATTCTTGACATTCCACTCAAAAATCTTTTTTAATTGGTCGTACTCCATGCCTTTTAAATCACTCACCTCATACTGATGTAAGTGAATAAGAGCCATAAGAAAAAACCCCTTCCAATATTCTTCATTCATAATTTTTACCCTTCCAGACTCTGCTATCTGCGAGCCATAATCCGAGTATATACCCGACTAGATGCAAATGTTGGCATCGGGTCAACAATATTTACGATTCAACAATAACCGCCTACAGATCCGAGCAAATAAACGAGAACGGTTACGCCTTGCTTGACCACGTTCGCACAATTGCGAAATAAATAACAGGCATTAGACAGCTGGGGGAGCGGTTTATGCCTGGAATGACGGGGATTTTGCCACAAGTCTCAAGTGCCGCTTTAAGGTTTGCCTAGCTTCGATCTCCTACCGCTAAAACACCCCCTTAACACTGAGTTTCTGCGGATTTTGTTATAAGATAATGCTTGTTATCTTGAAAACAGACGCTTTAACACACAAACACAGACGAATAAATAAATATAAATAAATACACATACATATGTACGTCCGCAGGGCTACCCCCAAGGGGGTGGGGGCGCGCGCGTTTTAATATGTATAGATATCTATCTGGAATGCGTTAAGCTTTTTGAGATCAGTTGGCAGTGGGTTGACATCCTGGGGTGTTGTTTAGCCTTCTGCTTGCTTGTGGGTAGTTAGTACATCTGATGGCAACCTTTTAAGTTAGGTTGCCTATCTGATATCAGATGTCTCCTATTAATGTCCCATGTTTGTCCCATTTGGGACGTTTGATCTTAGTAGTGGAGGTGTTGACATGGATGACAAGTTTGATGATTCCCCGAAGAAGAAGGTTATGCCTGACAGCTGGGGTCCTTTTTTGGATTGGCTTTTGAGGGGTCCTGATCGGGTGCCTAAGACTCAGAAGGAGTGGGCTGAGGAGAATGGTTTACATAAGGATTCTTTGCGTCGTATTAAGCGTGATCCTCGTTTTGTTAAGGAGTGGGATCGTCGTGCTGCGGAGTTGAATATTCATCCTGAGCGTACTCAGGGTGTTATTGATGCTTTGTTTGCTCAGGCAGCTGCTGGTGATGTGAAGGCTGCGTCTTTGTATTTGCAGTATATTGAGAAGTTTACGCCGAAGCGTCGTCTTGTTGTTGATGATGAGAGGGCTGTTTCTGGTTTGTCTGATTCTGAGTTGGCTGACGAGTTGGAGGCTTTGGTTGCTGAGTTTAGACCTGAGTCTGAGGATGTTGAGGTGGATGAAGTTGTCGATGTATGAGAGTTTACCTACAGAGGAGTTGGGTGAGCGTCCTCCGTTGCTTACTCCTTGGGGCGCTCCGTTTGATTGGGATGAGTATGATGAGCCTTTGGAGTGTGGTTTGGAGACTCCTGATGAGTGTGAGGCATGCGGTTAAAGAAGAGCGAGAAGTTTCTGATTTGTTTCATAATGATGGGGAGTTTTTTGTGTATAGCGTTTGTGGTTGGGGTGTTACTTCGGGCTGTACGGGCGTTGGTTGGTTAGATGAATAAGACTGTTAAGTTGATTACTGCTATTACTGGTTTGTTGGTTGCTGTGGGTACTCTTGTTGGTGCTATTACTGTTACTTTGGGAAAAGATGATAAGGGTGCTGGTAGTTATTCGTATACTACGATAATATTGGATTCACCTGAGAAGTATGAGGAATTTTTAAGAAATCACCCTGGATGATACATGGAGCAATTGAAAGTTTTTAGTTTTGGAGGCGGTGTTCAATCTACTGCTTGCATGGTTTTAGCAGCTCAAGGAAAAATTGATTACAAAGTTTTTTTGTTTGCTGATACTGGCGACGAGCATCCTGAGACTTACGACTATTTAGAGAATGTTCATAAACCTTTTGCTGAAAAGCATGGTTTGGAGTTGCATTGTTTGAAACGCACTTGGAGGGATGGTTCTCAGTATTCGATCAGGGAAAATATTGACAGGTTAAAATCTGCTATTCCTATTCCTGTTTATTTAGAATCAGGTATGCCTCGTCAACGGCATTGCACAGCGGATTGGAAGATCAATGTAGTCTACAAATGGGAGAAGCAGCATGGGGCTACTGGGGATTCTCCTGCTTTGTGTGGTTTGGGTATTTCAACGGATGAGATTCAACGGATGCGTACAAGTATTAAAGATTTTCAAATCAACGATTATCCTTTGATAGATCTGCGTTTAACTCGCAATGACTGTCATCGTATTGTTAAGGAAGCTGGTTTGCCTCAAGCTCCGCGTTCAGCGTGTTTTTACTGCCCGTATCATTCAACGGATTATTGGTTGGATTTACGTGAGCAGCGCCCCGATTTGTTTGAACAGGCTGTCGAGTTGGAAGCTGAGATGAGTAAAAGGACTCAAAAAGCGTTTGGTTCCACTGCTCGTTTGTGGCGTAAAGGCAGCTTGAGTAGGTTGCCAGATCAAATTAGGTTTGATTTTATTTATGATGAAGATGAACCAGAAACTTGTGACACAGGTAATTGTTTTCTGTGAAATATGATAATGTCTCGTCTGAGTGAGCTTCGGCAAGAAGCAGAGTGGAGAAAATGTGAAAGAGATGAGTCGTATTTCCTACGCATGTATTGGCATATCGCTCATCCTGCTCATGGTCGTATCCTTTTTAATTTACGAAACGCACAAGCAACAGCTCTCGAACACTGGGAACATCACCGTTACAGTCTCACCTTAAAAGCTAGGCAGATAGGTTGGACTACTCTTGTAGCTGCACACCAGTTTTGGTTAGCTTACTTTCATCCTGATCAGAACATTATTGATTTGTCCAGGACTGAACGTGAGTCTGTTTTGTTGTTGAAAAAATCTAAATACGGTTTCTCTCATTTGCCTAAATGGATGCTCGAACGTGGACCTAAGTCCATCGTGGAGCATCAACAAAAAATGGGTTTCGATAACAGTTCGCAAATAACTTCAATGCCTTCAGCTTCCGATCCTGCTCGTGGCGAGTCAGCTACTCTGATAGTGGTTGATGAGTGGGCTTTCCTTCCTAACGCTGAGGAAGCTTGGGCTTCCATTGAACCTGTAGCAGATGTGGGTGGTAGGATTATCGGTTTGTCTACTGCTAATGGGTCTGGTAATTTTTTTCACGAACTGTGGGTAGGTTCGGAGACAGGTAACAACAAGTTTGGTCCAATGTTTTTCCCTTGGTCAGCTACCGAAGACAGGGACGAAGCATGGTATCAGGAAAAGAAAGATTCGATGCTTCCTTGGCAGTTAGCTCAGGAGTATCCGACAACAGCGGAGGAAGCGTTCGTTAAGTCAGGTAACCCAGTTTTTGATTTGGATTTGTTGGAGGAGATGAATAAGCGTGTGCGTTTTGGGGATACTGGTTATTTGCATCGTTTGTCTGCCAGGTCGGTGGAGTTTCGTAAATGAGTTTAGAGGTTTGGGTTCCTCCTAATGCAGGTCACGGTTATGTGATGGGGGTTGATACTGCTGAGGGTTTGGTGCATGGGGATTATTCTTGCGCTCATGTACTGGATTTGAACAGTGGTGAGCTGGTAGCATCTTGGCATGGTCATATTCCGCCTGATACGTTGGCTGATGAAGTGTTGTCTTTGGGTTTGTGGTATCGTGACGCTCTTTGTTGTGTGGAGGCTAATAACCATGGTTTAACTACGATCACGCAGCTTCGACAGTTGGGTTACCCTAATTTGTTTAGGCGCAGATCGTTGAATCAGGCTACTGCTAAGGTTTCTCAGGAGTTTGGTTGGAAAACTACTCGCACTACTAAACCTTTGATGATTGATGATTTGTCTATGGCTTTGCGTAACAATGAGTTGACGATTTATGATCGTCACACTATCGCTGAGTTGCGTACTTTTGTTCGCACTGACAGGGGTACTATGAATGGTTCTCCTTATGATGACAGGGTTATTGCTTTGGCTTTAGCTAATCAGATGCGTAAGTATGCTTATGCTCCTGAGTATGCTCAGAAGGTTGATGATTATTGGACTTTGGATTGGTTTGCTCGTTTATCTGACAAGTCTTCAGCTGTTGGTGACGATTTGCGTATAGGTGGTTCTACTACTCGTGGGACACCGTTTTTCTCTTAGTAGGGAATTCCTATAAACCGAAAGGTAATTTAATGGCAAGAAATTTTGTTTCGCATACCAGCGCAACTGAAACTGTTGATGGTGCGAAAGGTCAAAACAATAAGATGGAGCGTGGTGGTTCTGTTGTAACTAACCCTTTGTGGGATGCTGCACAGCCTAACTCTGCTCGTCAAAGATTAGACAGTCCTAAATACGCTAATCAAACTGGTGGTTATGGTGAGAACTCTGTTCGTGAAACACCAATGAATCAGCATGGTACAACTGGTAATGTTGAACCTAATGTTAAACCACAGCCTGATCTAGCTGGTCACACTTACATTCCGCATACTAAACGTCCATAGTTAACCGTGGCGGTTTTATCTCCAGAGGCTTCTTTTCAAGAGTTTGCTGAATATGTTGAAACCCACAAGGGTCCTAAAACTGACAGTGAGCTTGAAGAGTTGTGGGAATGGAGACAGAAGCTTTTAGGTTTGCGTATTATCACGGATAAGGCGTGGCGTGAACGTGCGCTTGCTCCTGATGAGATGCATTTGACTCGTAATGAGCGTGAACAGAAAGTTATCGCTGAAGCTAAGTCGCAAGGTAGAAACATAGAGAAAGTCTGATGGCACGTAAAACAAGAGCAGAGTTGCATGAACAGTATGCCCAGCGTATAGACAGGGCGCGTCGTTGGCGCGACCAGGAAGGCTATACGGAAACTTGGCGGCGTTTAAACGATTTGTATCGTGGGAAGCATTGGCCCCGAACAACTGCAGCTGAACGTGATCTTATTGCTGTTAACCTTTCTTTTTCGACGGTTAATGTTATAGCACCTAGTGTTTCTGTTAATCATCCTAAGATTGTTGTTTCTGCTAATGACCCTGAGAATAGTGACAGGGCTGCTTTTGTTGAAGCTGTTGTTAACCATTTGTGGAAGCATCACGATTTCCGAACTCCTTTCCGTCGGGCTGTTAAAGATTTTCTTATTTTCGGTCACGGCTGGTTGAAGGTTGGTTGGAAGTTTTTAGAACAAGAGCGTTCTCTTTCCGAATCGGAACAGGAAGAGCTTTTGGATCAGGCTATTGTTGAGGTTGACAATTTTGCTGCTGAGTCTCCTATGTTTGCTGGGGATTTACCCACAGATGAGGAAATGGCAGCTAATGTTCCTCAAACAGCGATGATGGTTGTTGAGGATCAGCCTTTTATTGAAAGGGTTTCTCCTTTTGACATTTTTGTTGATCCTGAAGCGACTTGCATGGATGATTTAACTTGGATAGCTCAAAAAATTGTTCGTCCTCTTGATGAAGCTAAGAACGATAAAAGGTATAAGCCTTCTGTTCGTAAAAGGCTCACAGCGGATGCTGGGGTTAACCCTATGTATGCCGCAGAGTATCTTGACAACAGAGAGTATTTGTATGACGAAGAGCGTGTGACTATATGGGAATTTTATGATGTTTCTAAAAACACTTTGAGTGTTTGGGGGGAGAACAGTGACGAATTTTTAGTTGACCCGATTCCAATGCCTTACGCATACGGTCAACCTTTTGTAATGCTCCGCAATTATGATGTTCCAGACTATTTTTACCCGATGGGTGATCTGGAAGCTATTGAGTCTTTACAATTAGAATTGGATAAAACTCGTTCACAATTAATGAACGACAGGAAAAGGTATGCGAGAAAGTATCTTTTCCATGAAAGGTCTTTTGGACCTGAAGGTCGTGAAGCTTTAGAATCTGATGAAGATGGGCGTATGGTGCCTGTCGTAGACGAAAACAAACCTTTATCGGAAGTTGTCACACCGATGCCCCAGGTTCCTGTTTCGCCTGAGATTTATGCTTATAGTGACATTATTGAAGCTGACATTAACACGGTTTCAGGTATTTCTGAATATGCACGAGGTGCTATGCCTGAGATTCGTCGTACAGCTACTGAAGCGTCGATTATTGCTGATGCTCAGAATGCTAGAGCTGCAGACAAGTTAGCTATTGTTGAATTGTCTATAGGTATGCTTGGCAGAAGAGTCATTCAGCTGATGCAACAGTTTATGACTGGGGAGCAGATGGCTAGGGTCCCTAACAGGGGAAGCGACGATCTGTTTGTCCCATTTTCTAGGGAAGATATTGTAGGTGAGTACGATTTCAGTGTTGAAGCTGGTTCCACTCAACCTATGAATGACACTATACGCAAACAGCAAGCGGTTTCTTTGCTTAATGCTTTGGCTCCTCTTGTGGGTACTGTGATTGACCCAACTGCGTTAGCTGTTCATGTTCTTAAAACAGGTTTTGATATTAAAGATCCTGAAAGGTTCATTATGCAACAAGGACCGCCTATGCCACCTGAAGGTGCTGGAGGCGCTCCACCGATGCAAGGACCTAGTGACATGGTGCCACCTCCCCCTGGCGCACCTGTCGGGGCATCTCCAGATGGGGCTTTTGCCCCAACTGGTGGTGTTCCCCCAGAGCTTTTAACTCAGCTTCAAGGACAAATGGGGCTTGATTTACCTGCGCTGTAACCCTTATTGGGACAGTGCTATTTTTTAAATAGGAACAACCAAAAAAATTGGACTCCGAAGGAGGGGCTAATGCCCGAAGATAACATAGAAACAACGGAACCCACAACAGTGGACACTTCAGAAGTTTCAGCAGAAGCAGTGACGGAACCTGACGGAACTTACGTCGTTAAAATCGACGGTGAGGAACAGCAGGTCAGCCTAAATGAGCTTCAAGACGGTTACCAGCGTCAAGCGGACTATACTCGCAAAACGCAGGAACTGGCAGAAGAACGACAGCGTTTATCGCAAGCGGAGGCAATAGCTTCAGCTCTGGAAACAGATCCTTCTGGGACGATAGCTGCGCTTTCATCAGCGTTTGGTGTGGAGGACAATCTTCCTGTGAACAGTGGAACAGAATATGATAGTGAAACTGTTGACGAAGACCCTAATGCTAAACGGTTAGCACAGTTGGAAAATCAGGTGGCGCGACAAGCTCAAGTTCAAAGACAACAAGCTTTGGAAAAAGAAGTTGCTGGTCTTAAGAGAAAATATGGGGATTTTGATGCGGCAGAGTTGTTTAGGCATGCTTTGACTAACAAGATTCCTAATTTGGATGCAGCTTTCACTCATATGAAATATGGTGAAGTTGCTGATACGGCTGAAAAATTACAAAAGGAACAGGAAATTGTCGAGGCGAAGCGTGATGCTTCGACTGTGACGAGCGGTGGTAGCACTCAAGCTAATGCTGTGGTTTCTGATCCTGGCAGTGGTGAAAAACCGTCCTCGATCAGAGAAGCTTTTTCTTTAGCTAAACAACAATTAGGCAATTAAACCTCTAAGGAGAAAACAATATGACTGCGGGTAACACCAATTTCGACGAGATTCTCTCCACTACGTTAAACAATTACATACCTAAACTTACTGACAACATTTTCACAGCTAGACCTTTGTTCTACGCTTTGACAAATGGTCAAACAATTAGGCGTGTGACTGGTGGTGCGAAGATCGTAGTTCCAATTATTTATGGAACAAACTCAACCGCTGGTTCTTACTCTGGAACAGACACTATTTCCACAACTGCTCAGACAGGTATCACATCTGCTGAGTACGACTGGAAACAGTATGCTGCTACGGTAACAATCAACGGTCTTGAAGAAGCCAAAAACAATGGCGAAGCACAGATCATTGATCTGTTGGAAGGTAAAATCTTCCAAACACAGGAAACAATTATCGAGAACATGAACACCATGCTCTTCGGTAATGGTACAGGTAACAGTGGCAAAGACATGCTTGGGCTTGCAGCCTGCATCGGTCTTGGCAACGACGCTGGCGGATCTTCTTTCGCTGGTATTGACGCAACTGACTCAGACAACTCTTGGTGGAGATCACAAGTTTCTAACCAAGCTGGTGCGATAGACGTTGCTTCAATGGCTACCATGTACAACAACTGTTCAGTTGGTAACGACCAACCTACTATTATCATCACTGGTCAAAGCCAGTACGAAGCTTATGAGGCTCTCCTCGATGGGCAAATTCGTTACACGGACACCGACATGGCTGACGGAGGATTCCAGAATCTTCTGTTCAAGGGCGCTCCGATAACCTTTGATGGTACTCTTGCAGGTGAAGGAAAAATGTATTTCCTTAACACCAAGTATCTCCAGTTGGTAGCTCATAGCGATGTTTGGTTCAAGCCAACACCGTTTGTACGTCCAACAAACCAAGATGCTGTGTTCTCACAGATTCTTTGTTATGGAAACTTGACAACGAGCAACCGCTCTCGTCAAGGATACATCTACGGTATCACACCTGCTTAATCATGGGTAGAGAGCTTGCTTACGCATACAAGTCAGGTGCTAGACCTTATGGTCAACCTGGTGGAGACAGAAATTTTCGTGATGCGTCCCCTCGTCCAGAGGCGGTGGGACCTGGTCGGAATGTGACTCGTCTTCCAGATATGCCTAAAGAGGCTCCTGCTTCTGAAGAAGCATCTAAATGTAGTGCGCTGACTCGTAGCGGTGACCCCTGCAAAGGGCGACCCGCTATGGGCGGCGACCTATGTGTTTTCCATAGGGAGTAAGAATGCAGATTTCAGAAATGAGATCATATATTCGCTCTGTTGTGGATATTGATTCGTCAGATATCTCTGATGATGTTATGAATCGTTTTCTTGGAGAAGCATACGATGTTATTGTTTACTCTGAGAAAAGATGGCCCTTTTTTGAGGTGTCTACTACTTTTTCTACCGCAGGTGGAACTAAAGATTACACTTTAGCTACTGTGGGTGCTTCTGTTACTAATGGGATTCGTGAAATAGCTTCTCTTAGAACAGATGATCATGTTATTCAATATCTTGGCAGAGATACTGGAGATATTGTTTATCCTTTGGATTCAACTAATTCTGGTGACCCTTGGTATTGGTCTTATTGGGCTGATAATGTCAGGTTGTATCCAACTCCTGGATCGGGAGAAACTGTTTATGTGAGAGGGTACAAGAACCCTGCAGCTTTCGGAGCTGGTTCTTCTGACGCTACTGAACCTTCCGATTTGCCTACACCTTTTCACATGGTTTTAGCTACTTATGGGATAGCTCGTGCTTATGAACAGCAGGAAGATCCCACTATGGCTTCACAATATTTTTCTATTTTTAATCAAGAGCTGGAGAATCTGAGAGCGCGTTACGAGGACACTCCTGCTCCTCAACCTGTGAGGTTGAACAGTCGGACGGCTTCTCGTTGGATGTCTCAATCTTATTTACCTAATCGTTTACGTTATTCTTGGGAGTAATACGTGGCTTCAGTCAATTTCAAACTTGAAGCCCTTGAATCTTTCGTTGGCGGTTTGAATCTTCGCACAGATCAGTTCAATTTGGAGGAGAATGAATCTCCTGATTTGTTGAATGTTCTTGTCGATCCTCGTGGTGGTATACGTCAACGTGATGGTGTTGACCGTCGCAACACGACAGCTTTAAGCGCTGACATTAAAGGCATTTGGGCTTTGCATACTGATAGTGGAACTAATCATGTGATGGTCAATTATGGAACTAAGGTCGCTTATTCCGCTTCGGCTAATTTTACTGATATTACTGGTATTACTGCTAGGACTGCTGGGTCTAGGGTTTATGGAACAACTATGAACAATGTGGCTTATGGTGTTTCTTTTGATAAGCCTTCTTTCAGGTGGAATGGTTCAGCTGCTGCGGATCTGGGAACTACTTTTGGTGCTTCTGGTAACATGCCTCAAGCACAGTATGTTGCTTTTTGGAACAATTTTGCTTGGGTTGCTAACACTTACGAATCTGCGACTAATCATAAATCCAGGTTGCGTTGGTCTAACATTAATGATCCTGAGACTTGGACTGACACTGATTATGTTGATATTGATTTGGGTGATCATGGCGATTACATAACAGGCATTGTTCCTATGGGGGATCGTTTGCTTGTTTTCAAATCAAATAGTGTTCATGCTGTTTTCGGTTTTGATTCTGATTCTTTTCAGGTGGTTACTTTGTCTAATGATGTGGGTTCTGTTCCTTTGTCGTCACCTGTGGCGACTCCTTATGGGACTTTCTTTTGGCATGCCGACATGGGTGTGTATCTTTATGACAGGGAAAATTTTGTTTACATTTTTAATAAGTTGATGCCAGCTATTGACGATGGTCGCATCACTTTCAGTGAGAATCCTCAATTAGCGTGGGGTAACAACAAATTGTATGTTTCTGTTGATTGGACTGAAGATGGTTCAACAACTAGACGCACTTTGATGTATGACCCTACGATAGCCCAAGGTGGGGCTTGGGTTCTTAGTGATATTGATGCTGGACCTTTATATGCTTACAAGCCACCTAATTCTTCTTCTACAGTTTTCGGTGGTTGTGTCGCTAACACTGGTGTGTTGATCGACATGGAAGATGAGCAGAACCGTTCAACTGACAGGTATGGGTCTTCAGCTGAGACTCATATCACTTCTTATTTCGTGACTCCTTGGATGACAGGAAAGAACCCTATCGTTAAAAAACGTTGGGGTCGTCCTCGTATCGTTACGTCAGCTGAGTCAACTATTTCGCTTCCTATTCTTGTTTACAAGGATTACGACAAGTCTGCTTACACTAATAGTTTTAGTGTTGCTATTGCAGGTAAAACGTCTGATTCTTTGTGGAATACAGCTAAGTGGGATGATGCTGATAGCACTTCTGCTTATTACGCTATTTGGGATGCTATATCCCGCAGTTTAACAGCAGATGTTATTAATATGCCCACTCTTGGGACAGCAAAGAGTATAAGTATGAAAGTAAGCGGTCCTAGCACCAATAATCATTGGGAAATGAACGCTTTGGCTTTCACCTACACGCCGAGGAGATTGCGTTAAATGGCAACTTTGTCCGTTACAAACACGTTCTCTGCAGGAACCACGATTGTGGCTGCAGACATGAACCAAAACTTTACTGACGTTGAAACTTTCGTTAATTCGTCACCTGGACTTATCCAAAACGACATTGTTGATGCTAAGGGGGATGTGATAGCAGCTACGGCTTCTAACACAGTTACGCGCCTTCCTGTGGGTACTAACACTTATGTTTTGACAGCAGATTCGTCTGAATCGACAGGATTGAAATGGGCGCCTAGTCCAGCTGTTGATGTTGTTACGACTAAAGGGGATCTTATTGCTGCTACTGCAGCTGATACTGTTACTCGTTTAGGTGTTGGTAGCAATACTCAGGTTTTGACAGCGGATTCTTCTACTTCCACAGGTTTAGCTTGGACAACTCCCACAGCTGGGACAGTCACATCTGTTACTGGGACGGCTCCGATTGTTTCTACAGGAGGGGCTACTCCTGCTATTTCTGTAACAACTAACCACGAACAACTAATTCTGAATAACCAAATTTTCAGTTAATAAAGGAAAGGTAATATGGCGACATATTCAAAAGTAAAACTGTCAGGTAGTGATGATGGCAGGAACATATCAGTAACAGGTACTGGCACAGGTGCTTCTGTTACGGTTCATCAAGCTGGTGCAGGCACCACAAACATGGATGAGGTATGGGTTTATGCTTGCAATACTTCCGCATCAGCGGTTGTGTTGACTATTGAATACGGTGGAACCACAGATCAAGATGACTTGATTGAGTTGGAACTTGCCGCTGATTCAGGCATGACTCTTATAGTTCCAGGATTTTTGCTAATGGACAGTTTGTATGTTAAAGCATTTGCTGCTTCAGGAAATGTTATTAACATTAATGGTTTTGTAAATAGAATAACTGCTTAAGAGGTCTTATAGTGTTTCGACAAGATAGGACTAACCCTAGTACTGCGGTTTCTACGTGGAAGGGTCGTAAGGATTTGCCGAAGGCTAATCCGTCTACGGCTGTTTCTGCGTGGATGAATGGCGGTTTGGCTGGTGGTGGTGCTTTTACTGCTTTCGGTGGGATGATTTCTCAGTATGAGGATTCTGGTACGACGTATCGTGTTCATGCTTTCAGGGGTTCTGGTTCGTTTGAGGTTTTGGCTGGTTCCGTTGACGTTGATTATTTGATAGTCGGCGCAGGGGGTGGCGGCGGTGGCGGTAATAATGGTTCTTACTTCGGCGGTGGTGCTGGCGGCGGCGGTGGTGGTGTCTTAACAGGCACAGGTGTTACTGTTACAGCAGGCACTTACACAATCACTGTCGGAACAGGCGGTGCGGGTGGTGCTTCAGGCGCTAAAGGAACCGTCGGGGGCGATTCTTCTGCTCTTAGTTTAACTGGCGGTGGTGGCGGTTACGGAGGAGGAAGTGTCTCTGACCCAAATGGTGGCGCAGGTTCGGCTACTAATGGTAGTGGCGGTGGCGGTGGCGCTACCATACCTTCAACTGCGGGTACAGCTGGTTCTGCTAATGGAAGCGGTTATGCAGGTGGGGCAGGCGCACTTTTTAGTACCACTCATCCTTCTGGCGGTGGCGGGGGTGGTGCAGGTGCTGTAGGTACTGCCGCTTCAGGTAAAGACGCTGGTAACGGTGGCAACGGCGCAACAGGCAAATATGGTATAACGGCTTCAACTCGCACATATGCTGGTGGCGGTGGCGGCGGAGCGACTACTACTGCTGGTACTGGTGGTACTGGTGGCGGTGCTCCTGGTATAGTAGCGAATGCAAGAACAGGTGATGGAGGTGTTCCTAATACTGGTGGCGGTGGTGGAGGTAATGCTGCTAACACTAATCCTGCTGGTAATGGTGGCGCTGGTATAGTTCTAATCAGATACGTGGTGGCTGCATAATGGCTGATCCAACGTACATAGTAGATGGTGTTTTAACTCAACCTGAGCCGTGGGTTTGCCTCCAGTCAACAACAACGGCTA
>Ga0080013_1004869_pt1 | contig 12918 bp, 1 predicted proteins | sample ETNvirenome_6_85_FD_69236 | JGI IMG/M metagenome (GOLD analysis project Ga0080013, IMG submission 69236) | Marine viral communities from the Pacific Ocean - ETNP_6_85 (SPADES assembly) (version 2) | ecosystem: Environmental > Aquatic > Marine > Oceanic | place: Pacific Ocean | collected 2013-06-19 | reverse complement strand
AAAACGTGAGAAAGAAAACTCTGTAGAAAAAGGCTTACTATCTAGTGTGTCAAAGTATTGACCGGTTTCAGATAAGAAAGCCTTTCTGTAATATAGATGTTGGGTTTGTAAGTTCCTGCGATTGAGGAACTGGATAGAACAATCATCGTTATGGAGTGAGATACTATACTTTGCAACAACAGATGATAGAGCTACGCGGTTGTCCCACCCTATAAAGATGTGGTTCTGCTGAGTAGTAGTCATGGTTATACTTATTTACTGGTGGTTAAAAATGCTAGTTTAGGATAGTTTCAATATATATACAAGAGGAAAAAATTAATATCCTTTTCTACTCATAGCCTTTTCAGTTACTAATCCTCTTAACAACTTATTAACTTTTTTTCTTGCAGCTGGTTCTGATGCTATACCAAATCGTTCTTGGAGAGCACGATTAAGCATTGTTCTTTCGGTTAGTTTAATAAGATGTTGAGGACGACCCTCTTCCATCGCTTCCTTGTTAAGTTTTCCGATATCTCTCAAAAGATTTTCCTGAATCTTAGTAGCTTCTTTATATTTATCCATATCCCCTGCTTCATAGAAGATTCTTTTTTTCTCTCCTATTCGTGCAAGTTGACTAAAATAATATTCCTTCTTGGAAGAAGCAGACATATTAAGATGATTGATAAGTTGGTTCTTTAAACGTTCTTGACGAAGAGTATGAGGAGAAAATCCTATAATACGAACCATATTTTCTAATGTATTCAGTTTTCGATTTGGTAAAATAACCCGACCCGAATGTGTTCTCACTGGTTCGGAGGGATCCCATATAGCTATCGAAGCATCTATCATATTTCTAGCACCTATAGGTAAAGCACTAGAAATAAATCTTACAGCTGGCATTACCCTTTGTCCTTCCTTAGAATCAAAGAAAGCGTTTCCAGCTCTTCTCATAGAGTCTACAAATACAGCACCTGTTGGGCCAGCAGCTACAGATAGATCACCACGTATTAGATCCCACGGAACTATTTCATTAATAACCATACGTTTTGATATATCAACACCAGTAATTCTACTGAGTGGGCCACGCATTAACATATCAATCGAAGCTTCTCCTGCTCCCATGTCTGCCAATACTTCTCTCATACCATCTTCAATATCAAAACCATATCCATTAACAGCTTTGGATGCATGTTTTATTATCTGTTTAAGGTTATCCCCCCACGGCATTCCCATTGCACCCCCGACAAAAACTGTGCCAAGTAACAAGCTTCCAAGTAATATACTTCCAGATTTTCTATTAACAGCTCTCTGTTCAGCAGACATTTTTCTAGCTGTTGCTCCACGCCCCATCGTCATTTGAAGAGCTTGTGCCCAAAGACTTAGTGTGTTTATTGTGTAAGGCATGAACTGTGTCATAACGTTACCAACCGGATTCTGAAAGTATTGGGGTCGATTTTCTTTACTTATCAGGTACTGTGATTTAAACACCAACATATCTGTAGCAGTAGCTAACGTAAATTCTTCAGCGGAATATATAGTTTGATCCTTAGTAAAGGTTTTAAATTTCTGGAACATCTCGTCTGAACTACTAGCAAGACGGTGGGCAGCGAGTGAGGCTGTAATACGGTTTACTTGCTCAATAAAACCAAACATATATGCACTGGCTTTTACGACATTTGCAAATGCTTTACCCCACTCACCCTTAAACTTATTTTCTACGTACGATAATTGTTCTCTCATATTACTGCCTTGTTCAAGATTATTGATAGCCTGAATAATTCCTTCGTGATATTGTCTTTTAAGATTATTCCATTCTGCTTCAGTCGTGATTCCTTTTGCAGATTCTGGCATTGTATCGTAGTTGAAATTAAAACCATATGTATCAAGATTTTTCATCTTATTTTCACTTAAACGTATAGCATCTCTAAAGGCTTTTAATAATGTACGTGTAACCAACAAGGGAGAATGACCAAAACCTACTATCATCTTTAAGAGAGGAGCAGTAATGATCCATGTCTGAGATGCATTAACCAAAGCCGAGCTTATATTGAAACCAATAGTCATATGGAATGTAATAGATTTTATAGTTCCACTCATATCTTCTGGTGATCTGATATATTTAAAATAGTTATCCATGTATTTTCCTAATTCCGGATTTACTTTATGTAGTTTAGTCAGAATTTCTTGTCGTGCTTTACGAAATACATTAGATGAAACAGCATTAGAAACAGCTGTTACGTAATCAATAAATTGTTTGGCTGCAAAATTCCCTATATTTTCAGGTGTAGCATGGCCTAACAAAGGATCCCGGCGACCACGTTTACCCCTTTTCCTTCTCATAAGAATCTTACCAGCACCAGCTGAACTAGCTAAATTACTTATATTATCTATAAACCTACTAACAGTTGGTTCATCTTCAAAACCATAAGCTGCAGCTAACCTTTCAAGAACTGGTATTTCTTGGTTAGAGATAAACTCTTTGATTTCATTTAGTGTTTGTGGTTGCACGTTTGAAACTTGTATACGATCCATATCGTAACCAAGATCTATCAATTGTTGTGTGACTTCAGCTTTGCGTTTTTCTAGTCTTTTTTGTCCACCATATTTTCGCAACGCAACATCACCAACTTGAGGATCTTCATTCTCAACCATCAATGTCTGTATGGTACCATCTTCATGTTCATACTTTACAGAGAACATATACTTACCACGCCTCTGATGAGATATATAATATGGATTAGATTTTTTATGACTTATGGTATCGTGAACAAGCTGTAAAGCACCAATATTATTCACAGTATTCTTTAGAGCAACTACCCTTTGTTCGGATCTTTTTAGATCCTTTGGAGGTAAATTAGATTTGTCCTTTTCAAATGTTTTATTTTTCTCTTCGTATAGTATATTTAATTGTCCAGCCATTTCTCCAAGCTGATCTCTTATTTGATTGGATACTTTTGCTGAAGGTCTTTTATTCTCGCTTCTAAATTCAGTTATTTTACTTATTGCTTCATCTATATTACCTTTTAAAGTTTCAAAGTCAGGTAAAGCAACCTGTTCTTCTTTACCATCCTCAAGAAATCTGGTATATACTTTATTTTGTCCTGTAGCTTCTACTATGGTTTTTTCAAAATCTTCTATATAACTCTTTTGAAGTAGTAAATAATTTAAAACAGAGTCCCATAATTTATCTCCCAATGAATCAAAGGTATCTTCTTCTGTTATTTTTACTTCAGTTACTTCATTCTTATCATAATCGAACTCTATCATCGGACTACCAGCTAAAATTCCTGTAATAACCCCAACAGCATTTGCATCAAGTGCATTACTGTAACCTCTTCTCATAGCCTTATAACCATTATATTCTTCTGCAGTAAGACTAACTGTTTCTCCGGGTTGGAGTGTTGCCCCACCTTCTTTTACACCCAAGGAATTAAGAAAAAGTTTTAAACTCTTTTCACCATGATGATAAGCTTCCATTGGTTTATCATTTTCATCTAGTTCATATTCAATTTCACCATCTTTATTCTTAGTCCACTCTAATAATAAATCATATGTGGGTATTACAATAGACGCACTACCATCATTGTTCTCTATTATTTCTATAATCTGTGGAATCTTAGAAGGAGTACCGTCCTCATTTACTTTTGGAGGATTAAGTTTGGACAACTCTTCTATAATAAGACTAAACCTACCAATGTTAGCTGTTTGGGTTTTCGACTGTCTTAAGAAATCAGGGACTCCTTCTGTACTAAGTAGATTAGTCTGTGTCAGCTCACGCAGCCGTCGCATATAATCTCCAACCAATAAGGCTGGTCGCGCCTCTGAATATTTTTCACCAATCCGGTGAGGCATAGCGAACCCTCTAGCATTTGCCCAAGCAGCTTGTGCCATTTCTGAACCTGACATATCTTGCAGTACTTCTTTATAAGCTTCTGTATATGGAGCCTGTTCTTCGGGGCTAAGTAATTTATCACCCCCAAGCATATGTTTGATCCATCTCATCGTACTTCCCATCGTCATGGTTTTATATAAAAGATTTGGATGGAAACCTTTTACAGCTTCCTCAATTACATTATCATCACCAAACGCGGTAGGAGAATTAGGATCAAGTGATTCCATAAGTCTCCCTGCATAAACATCCTGCATTGCATGATATTCTTCAAGTCTTTCTTCATTATTAAGTTTATTCAAAAGAAATTCAGTCTCTTGTAAATTTAGTTCATCTATCTGAACTTGATCTAAAAGAAGTATATCATTTAATTCCATTCCAAGTATTTCTGATCGTATTGGTTCTATTCCAACTTCTATTGTTTCTGTCTTCGATTGTTCTTTTTTCCTTCGTTTTTCATTTCTTTCTATTACCGCTCTACGACGATGTAATTTTGTGTTGGTATCTCTTTTTATTTTAATACCTTTTTCGTTTTGTTGTGCTTCAAGATTTTCTATTTGTTCTCGCGTAGGAGTCCATTCTTTTACTCTCCTTTTTACAGCTTCCTCAATTTCTTTATTCGTAGGTGACAATCTTTTTTCACCTCTTTGAGCCGCACCTTCCTTTTTAGCCTCCATATCAGGACTTTGAAGTACTAGTCGTGACACTTCTATTGGTTTATAATCTCTAGATTCCTCACCAAATAAGGCACTCACTTCTAAAGCACTTTCTTCTCCTAAATTTCTTGAAAATTCAATATAACCATCTATGGTGTTACTATCTGGTAGATGTCCCATCCATTTTCTAAGTCTTACTTTATCTACACCAGCTATATGTCCGGGTACACCTTCATGATGTAAGGTTGCATATGTATGTCGGTTCTTAAGGGTATCAAAACTGTCTTGTCCAACTCCCGCTATTTTTGCCAGCCTATTCAGTATTTTATTTTGATCATTATAGAATAAAGTGCTTAAATAATATCCCTTTGAATATCCATAACTATCTCTAACCCCCTCAGAAGTTAAATCAGATGCTTCATCATATCCTATCTTACCATTTAAGGAAGGAAAGAGATATGTATTAGCATCTTCAAAAATTATTTTATTTTCATCATCAATTGCTTTAAGTTCTTCTTCGGTTTTACCTTCTTTATCTTCTCGTTTTAATTCTACCCCTGCTTTTCTAGCTTCAGTAAGCTTACTACCCTCAAGTATTTTACCATCCGGACCTCTATAAGAAAACCTTTTATCTTCTAGAACTTGTTTAAGAATCTTAAGATCATGTGGTCGTCCGTACTTTATATAATCTTCAATTGTGCTTAAAAGATCTCTCGGTATAGCCCCTTCCTCTACTGTTCTAGTTCGTGGACTATGTTCTGCCTTTGTTCTAAAATCTTCAATTTGTATTTGGTCAAGTGGTAAGTTCTTTAATACTGATTCAAGATCCAGTTGGAGAATTTCTTGCTGACGAAAACCACCACGAGTTCCTAGACTAAATATGGTTGAAAAACGTATAAGATCCAGAAAACTATTCCATTCTTCAATCCTTTTACCAGTCTTTTCAGCTTTTCCATTTTTTAATGCTTGCCATTTTATACCAATTCTTAAACGCATATCATTAATTATATTAAATAATTCTTCACGAGATAATGGAGGTACACCCATTAAAGGATTACGGGATAGATGGTCAAAGTTTTCTAAAGGATTATATTCCATTATAGGTTTTTTAAGCCCTGCCTGTTCTAATATAGTTTTACTACCTTTTTTACTTGCTCTATATTGAGCTCCTTTTCCACCTTCTGTTCCTGTTAGAAACCTAAAATAAGCACCTATATTCTGAGAATATTTTCTTGCGGTTTGGTATGCGAGTCCTCCACCTGATTTATGGATAAGATGTTTTTGATATTTCCGATATAAAAATTTTATTTCTTCTTCTGTTAATCGAAATACAAAATCACCTGCAAACTTTTCTTCAAGTTTTAAAAATTCTTCGGCTCTTTCTCTACTCATATTAGCCCAATATTGACCACCAAGTTCTCCTAACTTTTTGGCATCTTTGACAGACATGTCATCAAATGTTTCTTTAATTTCCTTTTGTTTTAAAGCCCAATAAACAAAACTAAAAAATGAATCTACTTGACTCAGTATTGCCTTATATTGTTTTTTATTTCCCTCTCTATAAGTTTTATATATTTTTCTTGCTTTATCCCAATCACCTGCAAATTCCTTTTTTCCCTTCCTTTTACCCTCATGATATTGAGAAGGTTCCATATAGGCAGGTTTTTTACCCTTTTTTCTAGATGTAGACTTATTGTCTAGTTCCCTTAAAAAATCTTCTTGGTGCACATATAGTTGTTTAACAGTTTCTTTCTTTTCGTCTATTCCTTTATCTATCAAGTACTGACTAAAAGCTTCACCACTATCTAAGACTCCATAATTATTAAGATACGTACCAATTAAACTAATAGTGGCTTCTTGTCGTTTAAAAATAAACATCGGCGATGTTCTTTCGTCCACTTCTTTTTTTATTAACACTTTCTTTTTTATTAACTCTTCAACCTGTTCAGTATTTAATTTACGAACCGCAAAACCCCTATCTGTAAGAATAGGGATTGGAAAACCATCTGGAACAACTTCCCATTCTTTTCCCACTAATGGATTATCTGTTATTGAGTTCATCGCTGTATCATCCCAAAACTTTAAATCACTTTTTCCCCGTGCTTTTGCTTCTTTATATTCTGCTCCTTTAAGTTTTAGTATAGCGTCGCTTACAGTCGTAACACCCGGTGTACCATCTTCTGTTAGTACTTCGTCTTTATCAGTTACTCCTTCTTTTTCTTTTTCTTCTACTACTACTTTTTCTTTATCTGCTATTTCGGCTATAGTTGGAGCCGAAGGTGCGTTTTCCCCTCTTTTTTTAATAATAGTGGCTTTTTCTCCTACCATTCGCCTCTTAGCAAAATTAATAGCGTGGGCATCACGAACCAGAGAAAATACTAATTCATTTGGTATATCCTTATTTTTTATTGTGTCATGTTTTTTTTGTACAGTATTTTCAGCTTCAATTAACTCATCTATAGTTAATGAACCAACAGGAGTCTGTCCTTCTTTCCAGTTACTCAATACAAAATCAGGGGATACAGTTGATTCAAAACCAAACTTCTCACCAATAATTTCTTTTGTACCATCTTTATCTATTGCCTCAACAACACCCTCATCATTTATATTGGAGACTTTAAGTTCAACTGTTTCGCCTTTAGGTGTAAAGAAATTATACTTTTCTCCTACCTTAAGATCTTCAATTGGTGGGACAGGTGGCTCTACTTCTGGTATACCTTTAAGTGGTTCTGCTCTTGCTGATACTGTAGCAATTTCAATTGCTTCTTTTCTATTTGCTGCAGCATTTACTAATTTATCATCTATGTATACCCGAAATACAGAATCACCTTTGTTCTTTGCAATGATAACTTCTTGACCATTAATGTTTGTTTTCTCAACAGAATCGTAAGTAACACCAGCAACTACTTTATTTTCGGTTTGTTTTTCAAATTGTTCTTCTTGTTGTAATTGTTCAAATTCTTTCTTTTCTTCTTCATATTTAACAGCAACCTCTTCGGCTGGAGAAAGTGTACTAGCAAACTTTTCTGCTTCAGCAGTATAAACCCAACCACCATCTTTTGTTTCTTTAATAAGCCCACGCTTTTTTAATTGGCTACTAATAATTGCCGCACTATTGGCATTGGTAATACCAAACTTTTCTAAAATAGGTGCTACTGTTTCTGCATTATATATGGTAGCATCGTTACCTTCTTTAACTTGACCTAAACCATCTGCCTCATCTAAAATATTCTTTATAAAAACAGCCCCTACATTATTCAAACCATCGTTATTAAAAATCCAATTCATACGTATTGCTTCATCTTCTGTACCTGCAACTGGCCCTAGCTGATCATTAATTATTTCATTTGCATTAGCTGAAGACATGCCTTTTACTTTTTCATGTGTGTGTACAGAATTTATTAATAGCTTCTCATTTTTTTCTTGGTCCTTTATCATTTCTTTTATACGGGCTGTCTTTCTTTTTTGCTTTGCAGCAAGGGCCATACCTAATGCAGTTTCTCCAGCACCCGGTAGTAATTCTGCAGCAGCTTCTGTAAAGATTTCTCCCCACGCTCTTTTCTGACCAGATACTGTTTGACCCATGTACTCACCAAAGCCACCTAAACCCGGCTGAACCACAAGAGCTTCTGTTGCTATACCAGCTGCTTTTCTTAGCATAGAAGCTTCTTGTTCCATTACTGGAGGTGCTTTTTTCCCTGCTTCTTTAGCAGCTTTCTTTGCTGCTTTTGCAGTCTTGGTGACTTTCTCTGCTGTTTTTTTACTTCTGGTAATAGCGGCATATGTTTTTCCTGCAAGCCCAACAGAAAGAGCATCCACCAAACCAATGGGGATGCCCCTCTTCATCGCAAAATCTGTGAACTCGTCCATCTTTTCTTCGTTCTGGAAAAGTTCGGTTACTGCCTTATCATTTGAAACATCAGTATTTTGGGTTTCTCTTAGGTAATCATCCATAGCTTCTAAGGAAGAAGCTCCAAACTCAGTAGCAGCACTACCTAATCCCATAACAACCGACGCCGCCGCTATACCAGCCGGTGGATATAAACCTGTAGCAATTCCCGCAGCGAGTGTTGGAGCAAAGATACCCAAGGATTCTAAAGTAACATCCAATAAAGCACCCGCTCCACCCTCATCGGTAACAGCGTCTATGTATTCTCCTAATCCTCCCCAAAAACCTTTCTCATCATGTATCTCACTAACCTTCTCTAAAAATTTTAGAGTGTTTTCACTGTACGGTAATTTATCAATATGTGTCTGGTAATCTTGTATATCCTTTGAAGCATTCTCTGGATTATCCCATCCAAGACGAACCTGCATAACATTAGCTAGTTGTCCAAAACGATAAACACCACGCGCTAGTGAATCAGGTAAAGCTGACCACGGATGATCTGGATCTATAGTAGCTGCTTCTAATCCTGAATCTAGATATGGCCTGTATACTCTGTTATACCATTCGTTACTAAGGTATGGATCAGATACAAACTGATCCGGAACATTAACAACATCTTCTTTACCACTATCGGGGTTTAAAAAAGTCATTTCTGCCATTTAACTTAATCCTTTTTTTGTATAGGTTCGGATTGAGGCACATAACCTATATACTTAGGCCAACCTCGGTTCTGCATTGTTCGTTGCCATTGTATAGAAATTGTTGCTAATTTTGCTTTTAAAATGTCTAGTCTTTTCTTTATCTCTTCCATTTTAACTTTCTGTGTGAGGTTCCTAGCCTCTTCATAGTCTTTTGTAAGTGCTGCAATTTCGTCTTTAGTATGGTTATATAATGTTGTATAACCTCTCATCTCTTGGTCATGGGAAAGTCCACCACCAGATGGATTGAAATCTGCCCACGCATCTGCGATTTGACCTAAAGCTAAAGCCCTATTATAAAGAGAACGAGCTTCTTCTTCCCTATCATCTCTAGCTGCTTCTCTGGCCTGATTTATCAGGGTTGTATAATCACTTATAGCTTCTGTTGCCTTCTCAGGTAAAGATTTCCCCGGTGCCCCAAGTCGAGCAGCCATAGCAAACCACGGCATAGCTTTCTCCATATCAAATCCTGTTTGTTCTTTAGCAGCACCTCTTCCGCCCATACCATCACCATACATCCCCATACCTGTCAACGCCATCATTTCTCGCATTTGGTTTCTTTTTTCAACTTCTGCCGCCGCCGCAGCTTCTTCCATCAGTTTTTGAGCTTCTTCCTTATCTATTACTCCCTTTTTATAATTATTTATAATCTCATTTTTTTTATCTTCTATAGCTTTTAGGTTTTTTTCATATGTTTCTTGTTCTTTTTTTCTTTGGTCCGGTAGTAATCTACTTTGACTATATTCTTTGGCTCCTATCGTTCCGGGGGATTGATGAAATTGTCTACCCGGAAACGGATCAGAGTAGGAACGATGAAGGGGGGAGCTACCACCCGGTTCTGTTTCACCCAACCCACTAAACCACTCATTAGTACGGGTTCCTATACGAGAATATCCGTATTTACTGTTAGGATCTTTTTTTAAATACGTGCGGAAAGAAATCATTTGTGCTTCCGAATCATTAGGATCAAGTTCTCCTAATTCTATAGCTTTAGCTCTTCTTGCGTTTTCTCTTATGTAGGGAAGTATACGGTTATATTCGTCAGCATCTTCTACTGCGTTTTCATAATTCTCTATATCACTATTTGGCCCCAGTCCACGGGGCGCAAAAACCTTACTTGGATATTTTACACGCCTTATTGTTTCATATTCCCCCCCATCCGTTAGCATATCAACAGAAGTATCAGTGTCCATTATACTTGGATCTTTTAATTCTGACTCCTGTTTATCTAGTGCCATAAATCCTTCCACATCCTTTTGTGGCATATTTTCAGGTAAGCCTCGGTCTTCTCTAAAATCCTGCCACCTTACCGGGCCACCATTCGCAAGACCCATTAGTCCACCACCTGCAGCTTGTGGTAAATATCTGGTTGAGTAATCTGGTAAACCTTCAAGATGTTTCCCTGCTCTATTAGGTATTTTCTTATATGGTGAACCTCTGAAATATCTATCCCATCCTTTTACTTGTGGCAGTTGTGCCATTTTTGTATTCCAACGTTCTTCTTTAGGAAGTTCCCCAAGAGAAGAACCAGCTGTATATTTTAATCCACCTGATGTTAAAGCTCTCTCCCGTTCTACTTCACGTAGTTGGTTAAAGAGTTTTCTCTTTTGAGCAGCAGCAGAGCGCGAAAGCTTTCTTCTTCTTTTTTTCGGTCCTGCTTTTTTAAGGACGTTTATTGCTCTCTTTCTTTTTTCTTTTAGTTCGTCAGCTATGTTTGGTAAACCTCCAAAAGCAAAACCAACAGGACCACCACTTTTTCTTTGCCAAGCTTCGGGAGCAGCTCTATTCATTTCACCAACCAGTTCTGTAAATCCTGTTGGGCGTTGTCTACGTTCTAACATCTCACCTTCCCTTACTTCATTTGTTTCTACTTGGGAATCTGGTTCTAATCCTGCTAACCTAAGTTCTTCAACTTCTGCATTATGTTCCGGGTCATCAACAATCGTACGTGGTGGACCTTCGGGGGACATTGGATCCACAGGTATTCTTTCGGATGTTTCCATATCTTCAATTAACTCAGGAGCTTCTTCTGCAATTTTATCTTTCTGGTCGTCTGATAATAAATTGTATAATGAATATAAACCAAACCCTATACCTAGAGTTGCCGTTATCGGATTAGCTGCTATCAAAGGAGCTAAAAATCCACGAGCAGCTATTGCTTTACCTATCTGCGATATACCATATTTACTTAGTTTCTTAGCAGCTTTCTTCGCAATCTTAGTTGGTGCTCCACCTTTACCAACCTTAGTTGCTGTTTTCTGTAGGTCTTGAATAGTAGTACCACTACGAACATTTTTTCCACTAATATTGTCAATTTGTTTTCCGGTTAAATTTTTCCCCGGCATTTTTTTATCTGGATCGCCACCCCACGCTCTTGCCCACCAACCCTTGTTCGGATCTCCATAAATAGAACGACGGAAACGACCTACTCCTCTTTTTGCTTTATCTGTTGCTCCTTTTACTTTATCTTTTGCTCCTTCTACTTTACCTTTCTTTCCCTTTGAAGCTTTATTTTCTAATCGTTCATCTATCCATCGTTTTTGTGCTCTTTCTATTACCGCTCTACGACGAGCATTAATAGCAGCACTATCAGCGGCAGTAGTAGCAGCAGCACGACTACCACCACCAAACATTGGACCAGCACCCCTTACTGGTACTCTTTTAGCTCTTACTTGTATTTTTTTAGCTGGTCCACCTGCTTGAAATCCAATCGGACCCCCTCCAGCTAGACTAATTAAACCACCACCAGCTTCACCACCAAAGAATCCTTTACCTAGTCCTGATTGAATACCTCCATAAAGAGAAGCAGCACTAAGAAGCTGACTTCCTAACGAAGGAGGTTGCTGGAACTCTTGGGCAGTAGTATAGGTAGAAGGCTGCATCGGGAATCCCTGAACAACACCACTGTATTCCTGTACTTGCTTGGCAGGATAGTCACGTTGTCTGACAAACTCTTCATAACTAATATCAAGTGGCTGTTGAGCCGTTGCCCTCTGTGTCTCACCTAAAGTCTGTAACGCCCCCAAGCCCGTAAGATTAGCTGTAGCTGCCGCCGGAGCTAACGCACCAAACTGTTTACCTGAAGCCAGAGCCATCGCCCTATCAGTATCAAATGCTTTTGTACCAGCTTCAAACGCTTTCTGACTACCGGCAGTCTGAATATCAGAAAGTTGTCGTGCCTGATTACGTTGGTGTTCGGCTTGCATAATAGCATGACGACTACCACCATAAGCTCCTGCTTTACCAGCTTCACCAGCTATCTGCTGTCCTTGGGCATCTCCTAACCTCTGTGCTTCCCTTACAGCTACATCCGTAACAGCCTGTTGGTAGGGAGACATGTATCTCTCTTGAAAATCTGTTGGTGACATATCGCCAAACTGTTGTGCGCCGGTTCCAGTCAAGACATTCGCTGCGGCAAAACCGGGTTCGGTTGGATTATAATATTCTCGTAGTCCTGTTTCTGGATTTACTTGAGAATAAAACTGTTCAAGTCCTGTATATGCTGCAGCCTGTGCTGGAGCAACATCAGCCAGACGTTGACCCGTATAGGCATCGTAAGGCTGGTCATAAACCTGAGAAGCTGTTTCAATCATTTCCAATGCATATGGCTTAAAGTATTCTGGAATTTCGTTCTTCTGTACAGTTGACGATGTATGTGAGGACTGTCCACCTCCTCCACCACCGGAACTACCACCACCACCCATAAACTGGACAAGATTAGTAGAAGGATTTATAGTGCCGGAACCACCTAAAGCACGTAAAACAGACGCCTCATATTTATTAACGTGGGCTAGTTCAGTATCGTTA
>Ga0080013_1004868_pt1 | contig 12919 bp, 11 predicted proteins | sample ETNvirenome_6_85_FD_69236 | JGI IMG/M metagenome (GOLD analysis project Ga0080013, IMG submission 69236) | Marine viral communities from the Pacific Ocean - ETNP_6_85 (SPADES assembly) (version 2) | ecosystem: Environmental > Aquatic > Marine > Oceanic | place: Pacific Ocean | collected 2013-06-19 | reverse complement strand
ACGGGACTGTAGTGACCCTTTTCTATCCTTCACCAGCTAAAGACTATTTTGTAATAGTAGATGGAGATATTGTAAAGAGGTCAGACAGTTTTGTTACCGCTGAGACTGCTTTTGTCTCTGAGTGCTCCAAGAAGCATCCTGATGGTAATGGGAGAATTGATTTTGTTAAACATAAGTTAATAGACCGTAAGGTGGTGAATAAATGATAAAACCGTTACATAAGTTCGTACAGTGGCAACTGTCAAGTGGTCAGCTTGATCACTGGACTGCCTATCACCTTGCTGGTGGGGCTTTTATATGCAAGGTGGCACTGTGGTTAGGCTCTGGTGCTTTCTGGGCTGTAATGGCTGTATTCTTACTGGGTTTACTTTGGGAGGTGGCAGAATATTTCATTGAGGGAACTGAAGAGGTCTATGGTACTAAGAAAAGATGGGCTTATAATACAGCCGCTGATCTTTTTGTAGAGACTGCCATAGCGATTTGGATAGTAATTTAATAACAGGATAAAATTATGCAGGAAATAAATAAGTATACATCATCTGAGGCATTGAATCTTCAGTTGGGGCAAAATGGTTTCGATGTTGTGTCTGAGCACGACACAAACACCCAGACTCCGGATTCTGGAAATTGGGTAGCTATAACAGCTATTTCGCTGTCAGCATCAAGCCCAGCCGCTACATACTGTAAGATAAAGGTATCGTCTAATGTGGGAGATTCTCACACTGGTGCTTATCTTTATTTAATCCCGGGAGACATACTTTACGGTAATTTCAGCGGTATCATAAACCATACTGATTCTACTGCCGCATTGATAGCATATAGGGGGTAATTGTCATGAGGAAGAATGAGCTTCTTTTATGGTTTTGCTATATGCTTTTCCTTGGCGGCGTTCTCATTATTCTTACTTTAATTGCTGGCTGTGAGAGTGGCTGGAGTATAGCTGGGTGGGAGATATGAGGGTAGAGGAATACAGGAATGATGTTACAGCTAAGCTGGTAAAGCTGGAAGAGCGGCAGGTGAGTATTTTTAAGACTCTTCAAAGGGTTGAAAAGCATTTAGATAAATTGAACGGTCAGGTTGAAGAGAATAAGACCAATTTAACCAAGATAGGTACGATTGGTTCTATTGGTATTCTGACAGTTCCTATAATCGTATCAATAATAATGAGGTTAGTATAATGAGTGAATGGGTAAGTTGGTCAAACTTTTTTTACCTTGGTGGTGTTATTGTAGCTGGTATGGCTACGTTTGCGGCAACAAGGTATAAGAGCATAGTCAAAGAATGTGTTGATGTTTTTAAGAAATTAGAAGAAGCTTATGCAGATGGTAAGCTTACTAAAAAAGAAAAAGATGCTGTTATGAAAGAATTAATTGATGTAGGTAAGGCAGTTGTTAAAGCTAAGTGGGGATTGTTTTAATAAATGCCCAAGCAATATTATATAATACGTGACTTCTCTGGCGGTATTAACACCAGACAAGACCCACGTGATCTGCGTGAGAATGAATCTTCTTTTATACAGAATATGTCTGTTGATGCCCTTGGAAAGATCAAGACAGTAGGGAAGATGTATGCTCACATAGAAGACCAAGATGGTGATACTAATTTATCTGAGTATATAGTTCAGATAGATAAGGACTTTGCTACATCTGGCGGGTATGGTTTATTTTATTTTGAATCAGACCACAGCAGAGATTCAGAGCAAACTATTACGGAGACAAAAAGCGGAGAGCCTCTTGTAATAGGTACAAGTGATGGTAATATTAAATTTATAGCAGTTAAAACTGCTCCCGATGAGGGGCCAGCTGACGATAGCCCACTGTAATTATGGCAACTCCCCAAGAAAGCTATATGCACCTTATTGATGGTCAGGATGCAGACAGCAGTACCATATATACTAGCAGTCTTATAAAAATTGGCGACAATATTAAAATATCCGGTACGGCAAGTAATAATGGTATTTTTGCAGTAACCGATATTAGTACAGGGGGTGATGATGAAGTATATTATATATTAAAGGGTAAGACTGTAGTAGCGGAAAGCTCTGCTGATTCTACAGACCCTACTATAGAGGTAATAAGGGCACCCGGAGATAAGCTTGTAGCACTTGGAGACCCTACCAGTGGTCAGGATGTTCATGTATGGTCTACCAATGCGGTTAGCGATTACGCTACCGCAGATAGCGGCTGGTCAATGAATGCCATACAGCCAACTATGGATGGGGCTGGAGCAAAATATATATATCATTTTGCTGATGAAGCGTTGAGGGTTTGTAATATTAATGAACAAAATACAAGTATTGTAAGATGGTTTGGCTATATTCAGAGGCATCAATTTGCCTTTGCAAAAGTGGACGCAGATGGCGGTGACCCAGCCAATGGTCTTATATTTACAGAATGGCAAGACCATTCAAATACACTAAGCCCTCCTAAAACATCAGGCGGATTTTCATATTCTTATGGACGTGCAATAACATCTAATGATGGAACTGGCACTGCTGAATATTTTCAAAATAATAGGGGTGTGTCAATTCAAAAAGAAGATGGTACAAGTGCTTTAAGGGTTGATGGAAATCCGAATAAAACTACTATTAACTTTACATTTGAAAATACAAGTAACACAGATGTATTAGACCAAAGTAGAGTTGGTGAAGTTATTTCTATAGGTACGGCTTTAGGCGCAGATGGCGGGGCTAATGAATTTCTATTTTGCCGACAGATTTCCGGAGCTGATGGTGGCACAATGGCTTACGGAAGGTCTTATGGCGGGTTTTTAGGGGGTTCTTCCCCAGTTGATTATGCAGACGAGGATGGCCCTATCTTGGAACGAGGCTTAGGGTGGAATGTGGGCATTGCTGATGGTTCTGAGCCCGGTGATTGGGCAAAGGGCTCATATGAATATTTTCAGACATTTATATACGATGGGAACCAAGAGTCTTTACCAGTTAAGATGGGCAATGGTGCGTCTACTATAGCCGTCTTTAACCATCCCGCCGCAGGCGGTAAGGCACTAACAGTATCTATATATGCTGATTTAGCGTATAGCGGCAGGATTTCAGGCGGCAGGATATATACAAGAATAGCCGAAACTGATGATGACCTTATATTATTAGCCGATATAGATATAGTAAAAGGAGTTAGGACAACTCTTGATGGAGACCATGTTAATTGGACTTACGAGGATGGTAATGGATATCATGTTGTTGGCAGTTCTGATGGTAATTCATCAGCCCCCAACCTTGATACATATAATACAATAAATGGATACGCTCCTGATGTTAAGTTTAATTCCATTGGCGGGAGAAATGAACTTTATAAAGCATCGGTTGTAGCTGGTCGCAGGACTTTTATAGCTAATGTTAAAACCTTTGGATTTACTGGTGAGTTGGAAAGGTATGGAGACAGGCTGATGTATAGTGAGATTGGAAAGTTTGATACCTTTTTACCTCACAATTTTATTGATGTTTCTAAGGGCGATTTTGGTGAGTACGTAGCATTGGAAACTTTTGCTGACAGGCTATTGGCATTTAAGCATAACCTTGTTCATGTAATTAATATATCAAACCCCAGTCCAGCCAGTTGGTACTTGGAAGATACTGTTAAATATATGGGTGTAAGCTATCCTTATAGTGTAACCAGAACTGAGTTTGGAGTTGCTTGGATTAATGAGTCTGGATGTTTTTTATATGATGGCAGTCGGGTCAGGAATCTTATTGAAAAAAGGTTGGGAACCAGCCAGTCAACAAGCTCTCTATTAGACCCTTGGTATAAGTTTGCTATGGGCTCTGCCAATTTAAAGGACGCTATGATTGGCTATGATGCAATGAGTAACTCATTAATTATGTTCCGCTCTCCATCAGATGGTTCAGATAATGCTAATTTATCATATATTTATGACTTTGACAGCAATGCTTGGACTTACAACCTGCCTTTATTTACAAATGATAAAATATATACTAACTTTATTTCCGATTGGAATAATAATTTAACTATTGCAAAGTATGACGGGTCTCAATATATAGATTTTCTTAAGTATTTGCCTATCCCGAGTGCTTGCAGTGATCAGGAGTTAGTTACTAAGGATATTGATTTTGGTATGCCGGGGATTACCAAGAAGGTATATTCTGTGAGAATAACTTATAAGGCTGTTGGTAGTAGTCAAGCAAATCCACTACAATACGCTCTAAATGGTACGCAGAGCTGGAGCAGTTTTGCTACAGTAACTCTTGCAACGGCATCTGCTTGGGATGTTGGAGTATTCACACCAAGCAGTCCTCAATCCTGTCAGAGCATACAATTAAGATTTGATTTGCCAAGCTCTGGTACATTTGAGATAAATGATATAACTATAGAATATCGGGTAATAAAAGGCAAGATGGTTACATAATGGCTATTGATAGAGATTTAAGAAAAATAATTAATACCAAACAAGACATTATAGAATTTAATGGTACTCCATCACTTAATGGTATGTCAGATGGTCAGGTAGCTATCACTAAGGGTAATAATAAACAGTTAGCCATTTACCGGAAAAAGTTTGGAAGACTGTGGAAGTCTTATATGAATTACGATGGTAATGAATATGTAGATAAGAACCTTACTGTTAAAAATAATATAACTATAAATAGCAATCTTGCTGTTGACGGGACTGCAACCATAAGTGGTGCCGCAACCATAAGTGGTGCCGCAACCATAAGTGGTGATATAAATGCGAATGGGGATATAGTTGGTGATGATACCACAGATATTACTAACATAAACCAGATTCAATGTGACGAGATTCTTCATGATGGCGATACTGATACAAAAATAACTTTTACTGACGACCAAATAGATTTTTATGCTGGTAATATAAAGATATTAACAATAGATGAGGCTGGAGCTGATACTGCTATATTTAATGAGGATGGTGTTGATGTAAATTTTAGAATAGAATCTTTAAATGATGTAAATATGTTTAAAGTAGATGGTGGGACTGATGTAGTTTTAATAGGAAGGAGTTCACGAGCGGCTACTAACAAAACTCCTGTTCTCGAAATTGATGGTTATGTATCTTTTGATGGATTTGTTTCACGTGATGGTACTGGCGCAAGCACAACAGGGGATAATGGCAATAATATTATGAACTTTTATTGGGATGGTACTTATATAGATGGATGGGTTGATACTACTGAGGTTTGGCCCAATGAGACATCCGATTACCGTATTAAAGAAAATATAGTTGATATAAGTGATGGGGTTTTGGAAAAAATCAATGCTCTTAAACCTATTCATTTCACACAAAAAGAAATAGGTATATTTAAAAAAGTTGATGAGCAGAGAGTTTCTTTTGTGGCCCATGAACTAGAAGAACAGTTTCCCGATATTGTAAAAGGAGATAAGGATGCTGTAGATGATAACGGAAACCCAATTTTCCAATCTTATAACAATACTCAATTAACAGCCTATCTGATAAAGGCAGTACAGGAATTAACAGCAAGGGTTGTTGCCCTTGAATCTTAATAATAATGATTTTAATTAAGCTTGCAATAGAATTAAATTTTAAAGGATTATATTATGGATTACCTATCCCATAAATCAAAAGGATACATCCCCTTAAACTCCGGCCCTAACAGGGCGGGCTTTTACATGGGCCCAAAAAACAACCTCCTGAACATGATGCAGACTGGCGGTGTACCATCTGCTTATAAGAAAAGTTTTGATCTTGGCAATACCGCAGGTGGTGCTCAGTTTGCAAGAGCTATGCAAAGGGTGTCTGATGCTAAAACCCTTGAAGAGTATCAAAAGAATGAAGCTGAAAGGCAGAAGAAAGGCGGCATATTTGGCAGTGCATTAAGTCTTGGCGGCGGCTTATTAGGAGGGATGATCGGAGGCCCAGCCGGGGCCGCAATAGGTTCAGGTCTTGGTAAGGGTCTTGGTGAAAAGTGGGGAGCTGGTAAAGCTCAGGATGTTGATATGGCTGGTACCGTATATGGGCAACAGGCATTTAGAGATGTAGGAGAAGCTAGTGAAGAATATAATGAAGGTATTTTAGGCAGGGCCGCTATGTCCGGTATTCAAACTGGTCTTACTGCCGGTTTAACTCCCGGTGGCGGGATATATGGAACGTATAACCCACTTACAAAGTCGGGTTGGGGGAATATAGGTAAAATGGCTAGTGGTGCTGGCATACAGGATTTTGCCGGGAGTCAGGGTTTCTCTAGTTTTGCTACTCCACAATATGGCATTGCTGAGGCAGGTAAAATTGCACCTCCTGATATGTATAAAGGTCTGTCCCCTGAACAAGTAAAATATTGGTCAGGTTTAACAGGTTAATGAAGAATGTATAAATCACCTAAAAACTCACACACTCTCTTTGACTTTATGTACCCCAGCGGTACTAATGAATTATGGCAGGATATAGTCGGCTATGAAGATGGCGGCTTTGTAGGATATCAGTATGGAGGCGGTGCTACTATAGAAGGCATAATGGAAGAAGCCGGTATGACAATGACACCGGAGCAAAGGGCTCAATTTGAGAATCCTGATCCAACTACTGTTAATAGGATTGCTGAAGATATACAGAGCGGTATGGAGGCTTCTGGGAGAGGAGGTGCTGAAAGTGTGGCTAGTCAAGGCTTTATAGGAAGTGGTCACGGAACAAAGGCAATGGCAGATGTCCGTAGTGAAGCTGTTAACAGACTTGGTAGAGCTACAGAGGATTATCAAAAAGAACTTACATCACAGACCCTCGGCACTGCCGCAGGCATGGTGACAGATGGTGCCGAATTTGGTGAGTATAGACCTCCCAAGCTTGATTATGGCACAGGAAGTACGGATTCTGGGGGGGTACAGGAATTTAGCATTGTTCCAACTGGGAATATGGGAGACATGATAAGGGTTAATGGTGAAATTTATACATGGGATTTTAATACAAATTCTTATACTCAGGGTTATAAGGGTTAATTAATTATGCCTAGACGTACAATATATTCAGCGGATCAGGCTTCCCCTTCCACATACGACACCACCTTTGAAGACTTTTTAAATAGTTTGCCGCAGTATGTAAATCAGTTCCAAGAGAATCAGATAAAGCTTGGTCGTCAACAGTTAGAAGATAAAAGATATGAAGATGAAAAGACTTTCAAGGACGAGAAATTTAAATTAGATAAAGCGAATAAAGATCGTGATTATGCCTTTAAGTTTCATCAATCGGCTACGGAAGGGCTAACTCCAAAACAAAAGCTTCAATATATGACTAATGTTATGGCAAAGGATGAACGCATTAAGGACACCGTTGATTTAAAAAATATGACTTCCGTTGTTAGCGGCCTTATAGAACAGGAGAATTCTTATGGTGTGCTTGACAGTAAGATAGATGCTTTTAGAGGCACATCCCTTCGTGATAACTTTGATAATTATGGTGACATTGCAGATGCCTATTCTGAGTTACAGGAATTAGAAGCGTCATTCAGGGGCACGAATTTAGAGAGTAAAGTTTCTGAAGATTTAGAGTATTTAGGAAGCTTAAAGAAAGAGCTTGAAACTAAGTCCGGTAAGGAATATAGTGAGAAGGATATGCAACCTACTCAGTTAAGGAATTATAGAAAATTAGACAAGGCAAATAATGTTAATTTAAAATCATTAAACGATGCTATGGATGAACTTTCTAAGTATGGTGCGCTTACAAAAGATGGTAAATGGTCTATGCGCCCTTTTGATAGGCATAGAGACCTTGATGAAAAAACGCATAAGATGGGTTTCCATCAAGCCCTTAGTGCGTTTAATAGTGCTAAGGGCAGGTATGAAGCAAATAATGATAAGTTTGCAAAATTCACTAAGCAAAATAATTTAATTTTCCCTGAAGTTAGAACAAATACTGAGATACAGGAAGAAACTACCCGTCTAGCTGATGATGCTAATAAGAGGCAGGAATGGTTAGATGAGAATGAAAAATATATAAACACAAACCCTGAGCTCGCTGGTATGATGCTTGACTATCTTAACTCAGATCAAGATGCTGGAGCATTTAACAAATTACAGGATGAGACAAGCCAGTTTTTACAATTTGATAAAGATTTGAAAGAGCTGGAAGAGTCTGTTCAGGCTGACACCGGGGAAAAACCACCTGCTATTGATGTGGTTAAAGGTAAAACTGGTATAGGTAGGTTTTCTATTGATGGTAAACAGGCTATAATAAGCTTTGATGATGTAAAAGAAATTGGAAACCAGAAGCATTATTTCGTTGAAAAAGAGGGTGAGGATGGTACTTGGATACCTGAGAGCGACTTACCTAAAGATATTAAAATGGAGGATACGGCTCCTGATGCACCACCACCTGATAAACCTGTAGTAAAGAGTGATGAAGAACTCGCTGATCAGGAGATTGAAGAGATAGATCAGGAGCTTACAAAGATTCAAAAGGAATATGAAGATGAGTCTAAGCTTAATGAATACTTAAGCCAGTTAGCTCAAAAAAAGGGATTGACCGTTCAGGCAAAACCCATTGGCCCCGGGAATGTTTCTTTAGCACCGGGCATGGTTGGCGATCAACCCCTTGAACAACTAGATTTTGATCAGCCTGAACTATTTCCAGAAAAACCAGTACCGTCAAGTCCGGAAAGAATAAAGTCTTTGGAGATTAAAGACACTAAGGGTAGCAATCTAGATATTGATAATTTACCAAAATTAAATAAACAACTGACATCAATGGTTAAGGAAGTTGAAAGAGTTGAAAAGGGGTATTTTAAAGATGACAGTCCAGATAAAAAATCTCAGGCTAAAATAGAAGATGATCTAAGAAGGCTTTCTATTTCCATAGATGCCTTACCGGATAATACTAAAAATAAAAATTTAAAAATGACCGTTAATCAAATTCTAAAACAACTTACTGCATCTAAGAAGAAAATACGAAAAGTAAAACAGTCGAAGAGACGAACACGGTGATATGCCCGAACAGTCAGATATTTATAATTACTACACAAATCTATTAGATGATGCTGTAGAAAATCAGGATGATTATGCTGATACTATCCCCACATTACAATATTATTCAGATAAAATAAATCAGCCAAACGAATCCCCGGACAGGGATTATAGTTATTATGAGCAGGAAGCCAAGGGTCAGGCCTTGGCAGATGTGCAGGGGTCTAGAGAAGACCCGGATTTATACGGTTTTATACCGGGTGACTGGTTAAGTGACTGGGTTAAAGATGGGTATAATAACAGCATAGAGGGTCTTGGCTATCAGATAGCTACTGGTAGACAGTTCTATGACCTATCGGGGTATGATGAATCAAACAAAGGTATTCTTGAGGATATAGGCTCTACCATAATATCCTTTATGACCCCAACCGATATAGCGGCTTTGACTTTTGGCGGTGGGATAGGCGGTTTAGCGGCTAAAGCTAGTTTGAAAACAGCGGCTACCGGAGTTGTTAAAGCTGGCTTAGGAGCTGGTATAAAGAAAGGTTTAGCAAGGGAGACTGTTGAAAAGCTGGTTGAAAAGAATGCTGTAAAGGCAACACAGCTTTTAATGAAAAACAATATTAAGAAAGATGTTGCTGAGAAAGTAATAGCTGATGCCACTAAAAAAGTAAGTAATAAAATGTATGCAGAGGTTGCTCAGGGTGCTACGGGATTAGGTTTCTACAGCGGGTTACAGTCAGCTCTGGGGCAGGAAGTCTCAGAAGGTGATATAAATGCAGTCACAGTTTTAAAGGATGCAACAAAGGGTGCCGCACTTGGTGCTTTACCTGCCGCTACTGCCAAGCCTATTGTGAATAAAATCCTTGGCTCTAATATAAATAAAACAACAAAGGCGATGGCTGTTAAAGCTGTTGAGACTACAGAGTTTGGGATTGCTACTCCTGTGCTATACGAGGGCCGTGCTCCAAGGCCTGAAGACTTTGCCCATGCGGCTGGGGTTATAGGCGGACTAACAATAGCAAAAGCTGTCCCAAAAAATATTAAAAAACTTACTGGTACTGAAAAACCATTACTAACTACAAAGGAATACACCGGTGAGCTTGGTAAGGCCCAATTTGGGATGGAGCGTAAAGAGCAGATATTTACTTCTAAGGACGGTACCCAAATATCAGAAGTCAAGTTTGAAAAGAGGGAGTCAAAAGGTGAAACTACTGACAGGGTAAAGGGAAAGCTTGTAGTTGACGGGGAGGTTACAGGTAAGGAAATTACTATGAGCGGTTCTGATTTTATTAATCAGGGATTCGCAAGAGACAGGTCACACCTAGATTTAAAAGGTATAGAAACCGGCAGGAGGAGGGAGGCTTTTGGCAGGAAAAAGAAATTAAAATTATCCGATGAGGAATTCAGGGCCGAGGTTGAAGGCATTACAGGCAAGAAAGTAGACCCTAAGAAACATAAGACCGGGTGGAGCCAACTCTCACAAATAGAGCAGATTAAGTTTTTAGACAACTTAAGGAAACAGAGTTTGTCTGATAAGATATTTAAAGAATTTAAAAGTGAAGGCTATGAAGAGTATTTAATTCCGAGACGTAAATTAAGCAAGGCTATACCAGATTGGTTAAAGCAGGCAAAGAACAGGGCCAAAACTCAGGCTGGACAGCAAACGGTTCTTGATATAAACAGGGCTGATGCCAGAGGGATTACCCTTACCGGCACATACCTACAGGCTTTAGCTAATGATGGTTTATATAAGGGGGGTATATTCAGCAAGGCTTTTGGAAAGTATTCTCCCAATATATTTAAAGTTCAAATTAAAAAAGGTAAACCTGCAAAACGTATCTGGAATGAAAACCAAGCCAAGAAATATTACGAAGATTTAGGTAGGCGGATGGGTCTTGAAGGACATCAGGGAGACCTTGATGTTAAGGCAATTAGAAAAACGATGGATACTGTTTATGGTAATGCTAAAAAAGCTGGTGTGCCCGTAGCTGAGTATAGGAAGAATTATTTTCCCAATCATGTAAAACAGGAATTCCTTGATAAGATCGGGCAGGATGTTTTCAAGGTCATACATGAAGATGCTTCTTTTGCGGGGACTAGAATGGGGCAGGATGCAATGTCTATGAAAAAGCTTCAAAACCTGCTGAAGTCTGATAAGTCCAATTTCTCAAAAGAGACCCTAGAGGCTATGGATCACCTGTCTAAGGAGTTTAAAAAGCAGGGGGCATCTCCGGATCAGGCTATGGCCCGGGCATGGATGGAATTACGCAATACCGTTTATAAACAGAGGTATTCCATTGTTGGAAAGCTGGAAAGATCAAGAAAGGCTAAGTTGCCAGAGATTTTTTATGAGAGAGATGCAAGGCTTGTCCTGTCTAAATATGTAGCTGATGTTGCCAAGCGGACAGCTCAAGTGGAATTCTTTGGCGATAAGGGTCAGGTTATAGAGCAAAGACTTACTGCTCTAAAAAAATTAAGAGGACAAACAAGCGATCCAAAGAGAAAACAAATCCTTTCTCAGGAGATGAAGTTCTTGGATCAGCTTTATGATTCCCACACAAACCAGATTGAGGTAGACCCCACAAAGAACTGGGGAGACCCGAGAGCTAGGAAGGCCTTTAAAGACCTTGTTGATTTTGAAGTTGGAACTAAGATAGGTCTTGGCTATGCAACTATACCAAATGTAACTCAGACACTAATATCAACCGCTGTTAAAGCCGGTTATTATAATACTTTTAAGGGAGCTATAAAGCTTGCTAATCCACTTGAATCTGGTAAAAAATATAGGAATGATGTTAAGAAGTCAGGGATAAGCAACCTGTCTGTATTTCAAATGCTTTCAGGTTTAGAGCCATCAGGTTCGATTATGGGCAAATTTGCTAATTTAACAACAACAATATCTGGTTTTCAGCATATGAATAAAGCTAATCAGTATATTTCTGCGGCGGCAGGTAAGGAGTATGTTGCTTCTTTAATGAAAGCTAAAGATAGTTCTATAGGATTCAGGAGAAATTGGGCTGAGAAAGGTTTACGTGATCTTGATATTAACCCAAATACAAAAACCTTAACAGAAAGGCAGACCCTTGAATCAATGTATAGATTCTCAAGGGACTCACAGTTACAGAGGAATGTCTTAAACGATCCTTTATTTTTTAATGACCCTAGATTTAGACCATTTATTTTATTTAAAAGATTTGGTTATAAGCAATTTAACTGGATCAGGGAAAATCTCTCACAGGAATTTGCCAGAGGCAATCTATTACCTATATTAAGATTAGGGGTTGGCGGAGCATTTGGTGCCCAGTTTGTAGTTTGGTCTAAGAAAGCATTAAATAATTTCTTAGCTGGTGAGGAGGTATATGATGAGAACAGGCTCTTCTTACCGGGCCTGCCGAAGGGTACAATATTAGACGATATGGGTGGCGATATAAACACAGATATGTCTGAATATACTTGGAGCGATTTCTTTGACCATGTTGGTTCTGTTGGAGCATTTGGTTTTGTTTCAGATATTACCGCCAGCGAGAATAAGTTCAGAGCTTTAGAATTTTTATTTAAACCGGCAATTATTCAGGATGGGATGAAGGCTGTAGATGCATTACAAAGAATGTATAAGGATATGGAAGACTATGGTATGGGTGCTGGCAAGAGGGCGGCTAAATATCTTCTCCCAATATTCGGAACTGTGCCCAGAAGGCTTGCCAAGCGTCTAGAGACAAGGGGACAAAGGGAAACTTATACAACCTACAGACGTGGTATAATCAGGTCTAGGGTACTGGACGCTCTTATTAGTGGCAATGACAAGGAGGCCTTTAAATTGGTTGATGCTTGGAACAGGGCTAATCCACATAAGGCTTTTTACCTTGAAGATATTGGTATTGATGCTATTTATGAAAGATTAAAAACTAAAGCAGAAAAAAGGGCCAAGCCCTAAATATTATACGGTAAGTCTTTTTCTGAGAAATCTGGGAATCCATTTGATTTCCAGAACTTAATTAATTCCTGAGAATATTTCT
>Ga0080013_1004867_pt1 | contig 12919 bp, 12 predicted proteins | sample ETNvirenome_6_85_FD_69236 | JGI IMG/M metagenome (GOLD analysis project Ga0080013, IMG submission 69236) | Marine viral communities from the Pacific Ocean - ETNP_6_85 (SPADES assembly) (version 2) | ecosystem: Environmental > Aquatic > Marine > Oceanic | place: Pacific Ocean | collected 2013-06-19 | reverse complement strand
AGTGACCTAGGCACATAAAGTCACATTAATAGATGAAGAATTTTGACGTCCCATCGGAGTATAAATTCACTGCTGCATAGGGTGATTCGAGGATAATCGAGGTTTGACCGTCAATAGTTTGAGAGCCACTAGTGAGGATTGTTATATTTTTTATATTCGCTGCACCACTCTCATCTTTTATAGTAAAATACTGACCTGCAGTGTAATCTCCAGCCGATGGTAATCTTAAATTTATGGCGGCACCACCAGAAACCCCTAGGATAGTATCGTTAACAGAAGCTGTGGCGTGTGCGGATACGGCCCTTCTAGAATAGGAAATTCCACCAGCGGGAACTGTAACTGTTACATCGTTACCAGAGTTTGTTGCTGTGATACCTGCTCCGACAAAATTAAAAGACGAAACCGCCGTTGTGATGTTTGATCCTTCATCTTTTACAACTGTACTTCCAACGCCATCAAGCTTCTCATCTAGATATTTCCCGACATATAAATAAGCTGATGCGGTAACAGGAATCTTTGATGCACTATAATCTTGAATAAAAACAATTCCGGAATAGTAATCGAACTGCCAGTCGATAGCATCTGTTGAGGAAATCTTATTAGATGGATTTGTTGGATCTCCGGTAAACAACTCAACATAATATCTGTTGTTACCAGAAGCACCGGGCAAACCAGCATCTGTAGTAAACGGCGGTATTAACTGTAAGCCACCAGCAGAAAGATAAACACGCTGATCATTAACAAAACTACCGGTTCCTCGATTTGGATTAGAAGATGTAGTTTGGTAGGCAGATGGCAATTTTAAATAATATGCATGATTCCCAGCAGTTTGTGATTCATCACCGCCGTCACCAGAAGAGGCGTCGCCATCATAATAGCCATCAGAGATCGCAACACAATCAAAATAAACCTTTTCAACTGTTGCAGGTACACCAGCAGATGCAGAATAAAGTGTATAAAAAGCCGTTCCAGGTTCTCTCGGTATGCTCTCAGCAAATACACCTGCTCCCGGAACAGATACGTTCGAAGGATATGCTTCTTGTGCATCCGTAAGAGAAGGTCTTACTTGAGTTTTACCAAGTAGTTTTTTAGCAGCGAACTGCGTTGCTGTTACATTCGTCTTGGCCATTAGTACGCCACCTGTATTCTAGACAAATATCCTGTCCAGTCTTTGTGAACAGAAACCTTGACAATGACATATTGATTTTGTTTGATTCTTCTTGTACCCAAGGTTAAAGAAAGAGCCAGGCCGTTAGAATCAATTGTCTGATCTTCTCCAGAAAAACTACCAGCTCTAATACCGGCGCCCTCATTATTCGGCTGGCTACCAGCATCAAAGATTTTTGCCGCATCAGCCCATCCGGTTGATTGATCGTCTGCTCCAGAATAATTGGGATCATAAGGTATTTTGATTTCAACAAAACAATTTTTATTTGCACCAAGTGCCGCAGCGTAGGTTCCGGATTTTCCAACAAGTGTTGCATCACCATGAAGTGTCACCGTGAAACTAGCAACAGTAGATGCATCGGTGTATCTAAAGTATCTGTAAAATGTCCTTGTGTTGTTTGTTAACGACGAATAATTTGGATTCCCAGCAGGTGCTTGAAGACCGGTTGAACCTTCCGCTTGGTTTCTAGTGTCTCCTGCCTTTCCAATTTGGAACGGAGAAATAGCAAAACCATTAACTGTAACCATTCCATCTCCATGGGTATTATTTGCATTCATTGCAGTTTGTGGATTCCAAGAGTTTCCAGAGTCTGTTACGGCTGCTTGATTAGCATAGTTCCCGGAAACAATACGATAATCCTCAGTGTTAAAATATTCCTGCGTTCCGAGGTTTGTACTTCCGATCGATCCGGAATAAACCATGAATGAGGTTTTTGAGAGAGTAGAGGTGGTCTTATTCGTTTTAAATGGATGTTTCAGTGTAGAAGCAACAGAGATATCACGATCGGTAAATAACCCAAGACCTCCACTGATAGACGTTAGATTGTCAAACAAAACAGTTCCAGTAACCTCTATCGTAGTAATCTCGCAATCGCCATTGTTATTAAGAGCCGGCATGGATGCTTGACTTACTGCTGAATCAAAGGTTGTCAGTCCAACACCAGCAGCTCTAATGTTTGAAATAGAACAGTTTGTTGTTGTTCCAAAAGAAATGGCGTCATTATCGCTACTGTAAGTGTTGCTATAGAAATTTGAAGCTGTATAGGCAAAGCTAGCCGATGGCCTCGAAGCAAAGTATTTTATACCTGATTGATAATAAATGTCGCCATGATTAAAATCAGATAATACAGGTGTTGTTATAGCCGTGTTATCAACTGCACCAGATGTATCGACTACCCATTCAACATAGTTGGTTGTAGTACCGCCATGTATTACTCTGGCGTAGTTCCATCCAAGTCTTTGGTTGTTAGCACCAACCTGATAAGTTCCGGTTCTATACGGCTTTGTGTATCTAGGAACACTATCTGTTGTTGTCGAAAAATTAACAGCACTCAAATTAAAGCCTGAATTTTGACCATTATAATTGTTAGATAAAGCATTTAGGGTTGATGCCAAATTAACAGTGTGCACTGTGTTTCCATTAACCTCTAATGAAAGAGAACCAGAATATCCATTGAAAAAAGAATCGGCACTATAGTTTGAATGTGATCCAACGTCTTCGTTCAAGGTACCACCGACATTTGCCAAGGAAGTAAAAACCCCTCTCCTATCACCAGAGACAGAGTAGGTACCGTTTGAGTTTATATTGGACATCGAACCAACACCGGAACCTTGAACATTTGAAAAGCCGCTAACAGCATTTGACGAACCAAAGGAGAGCTTTGCATCAACTCCTGTTGCATCTAAATCTATATCATCTAAGGTAGGGGCACTTGAAGGCGTCTCTGCGGAGGCTCCCATAGTAAATTGTAGCCTCTCCAGATACCCAGCCCATGAATCGTCACCCACTATTTTCAGAGTTATATACTTATTTGCTGCGACCGAAGCCGTACCAAAAGTTAAATAGTGAGTATTGTTACCAGAGTCTACATCATTTGAAGCTCCGTTAATCAAAGCCCCATTACCATCAGAGATCGAGCCGTAAGCAAAGTTCTGAGTAATATCCATCCATCCAGTGGTTTCCGGAATTTTAACGAAAAAATGAAGATTTCCTGTACCTAGCGATGAATTGTTAAATGTCGTTGAATTTTTTGTTGTGATAATTTTAATATCATATCTTGTTGCACCAGAAGTATTCTGTATCTTTCTGTAGAATGTTCTTCTTCCATCCGTGGACGAGTAATTTGGTTGACCCGCAGCCACATTTGAAATACCAGAAAAGTTTCCGCCATTTACAATATCTCCATCAACTGGACTGTATAGTCTTTGGTTGTAGAACATCAATCCGTCTTGGTGACCATCAACATTGGATCCGGTCATGTGGGTCTGACTGTTCCATGTCGCAGCTCCAGCAGTTACAGATGCTTCTGTGTTATAGGAACCAGAGGTCACGCGATATGTTTCATCATGAAATTTTTCATCTAGATTAGTACTAGCTAGAGTTCTATCGTCGATAAGAAACCCATTACTAGTGGTCGCGGATCCAGTAGTGGAAATTGTATTCTTAAAAGGATGAGTAACTGTTGTGTTTGCTGTTATGGCTCCATTTAATAAAGAATTTTGATTACAACTTAATGAAGCTGTAACTCCCAAAACCTTTGTGTGGTTCTCGCCGGCGGCTGTGTTTATGTCTGGCACTGATTGATTTGAAGGACTGGTGCTGTTTGAAACAGTAAAAGAAATTGGAGTTCCGGAAGCAGCATAAACATTACGATAGAGATTACTGATGTCAACTTTATATTTCGCTGTTACACCAGTGTTATATTGAACTCCGGATAAATATTTAGAACCAACCAGAGCAATTTCTTCTATCCTCCCATTAGCTACGGACAAATCATTAACTGCGCCTGAAGGATCATTGATCCACTCTACATAGTTTGTATTGTTGTCCGTGCTTCCAACCGTGTGTATTACTCTAGCGTAGTTCCATCCAACCTTTTGTTGATTAGTGTCTATCTTGAACTTAGCCGTTCTGTGTTTGAAGATGTGCCACTCGGCATTGTTGCCATCGAAAGATGAAGCAGTTACAGAAACGTTAGTAAAGCCAGAATCAGACGTCAAAGAGGTGCCCGATCCAGTAAAAGGGTTTCCACCACCAGCGAGCCCCGAAAGGGAAACAGAATGAATAACTGTTCCGTTTAATTCTAATTTCAGCGTTCCTGTCTCGGCATTGCCAAAAGCATCATTGGAATAAGCTATGTAGCCGCCTTGTTGAGATTCGGCTGTATCAAAATTTAAAAAACCTGTAATATCCTGTGTTCCTTTGTAAACACCTAACCTAAAGTTATTTCCAGCCGTTGCTTGGGCATAAGATTGCGAAACATTAACAGCCGCAAATCCCGCTGTTGTATTTGATGAAGTATAGGCACTTATCGCATTCGAAGCTCCAAACGAAAGTTTTACCGTGATACCAGCAGAATTATCATAATTAACTCTTGACAAGGCAGGTCCTGGACTTGGAGCGAGTATTTTTAAAACTTCATTGAATTTATCAATAGCTGTGCCAACTGTGGTGTTTGTCGTAAAATCAGCAAAGAGGCCATCAGCGTAATTTCCATCTTCTGCGACACCAATCGTCCCACCACCACCACCTGCAGAAGAAGTTAGGATAACATTGTTGCTTGAGTCCAGCGCCAAAAAGCTTGATGTTGTTGCAGTTCCAGCGGAAAGCCCAGCGAGGTTCATCTTAGATCCACTAATTGTTCCGGTTGTTTTTATGTCTCCGCTAACCTCTAGTTTTTTAGTGGGGTTTGCCGTACCAACACCAACTTTACCATCACCAGTAATTTTAAGGTATGTAGATGCTCCCGATGCATTGTCAACAACAAGTGCAGCATCTGAGGAGTTTGTTCCACCTCGAATATACGGCCCATAAGATTTACCAGTTGAAGTGTGAGCTCTAAAGCTGGCAACATATTGATTTTGTGCACCATTTACTTGTAGTCCTTCAATGCCAGAATTTGAATCAATTTGTAGAGTATGGGATGGATTTGTTGTGCCAATTCCAACTTTACCGGTAAACATGTGTTTATCATCAGTTGTGTCTCCGAATGTTGTCGACCCGGTAGCTGAAATATTCACTACGCTCTTATTGGTTACATTTGTAACCAATTCATTCGCATACAGAGAACCAGACACCGTAAGGCTACCAGTAACGACAGAGTTTCCCGTTGCTGTAAAACCACCAATTGTAATTGTATTGGTGGTTGTGTTACCATTATCAGTTATCTGATCCAACGTGGAAGAAATGCCTGATAGGTTTGAGCCATCGCCATAATAAGTAGAAGCAGAAACATGAGTTGATGCACTGACTGTGGTCACATTTATGTTGGCTGGTAATCTGGCGTTATTCAGATTACCAGCACTTATGTTGCTAGCATTTAAAGAAGTGAGATTAGAACCATCTCCGTAAAACGCAGAAGCAGAGATGTTAATTGAGGCACTAACATCTCCTGTGAGCACTAAAGTGTTGCTTCCGGTATTAAAGGTTAAATTAGCAGATCCGCTGATTTCCTTTTCGCCCTCCTTCAGCATTATAGAGCCAGTAGGGCCCTTTGCTTCTCTAATAGCCCCACCTGCAATGTAAGCCCAGCCGAATTCAGCCATTTAAACCTCTCTTAAAACGTGCTACATGCGGCGAAGATGTTTGTATGCGATCCACCAACAAAAGCAACACGATCAATGCCAACAATGTGATAAACTCGATACTCTCTTTCCTCTGGTGTTGATGCATTTGGTGCACCGCCGGTATCCGGTGCAGCATCTATCGTAGCTTGGGTTACCGCACCGTTTGCACCATTGGGTTCAAAGCCGGTATCTAAATGAAACCATCTTTGAAAAGCATGACAATATCCGTATACCTTTACGGCTGTCGGAGTCCCACCCTCGGCATCTTCTAATAATACGTGTAAGTATCTTTGGTTTTCAGTAGCGTATCCTGCTGTGGTTGCTGTAATTCCAAGCAGATCATTGGCAACGTTTGCAGTGACCGTTCCGGCCTGAGTGCCGGATAAATTTTTAGGGCTTCTTGTGCGCCCCCAACTTGTATGTTTATGTGTTGACATTTAATTCTCCGATTTTACATTAATTAGTATTTTTCTTTTCTTTTTGCTCTTTTTTCTTTCGACGAGCAATAGCTTTTTGCTTTGCTCTTCTTTTAGCATCCGATCGTTTAGTGTGATGCCGCCTTTCTTTAACTTCCTCGATAAGACCTAGCTTTTTGATCTTTCTAGTGAATCGTCGAATGAGTCGTTCACCACTTTCATTTCTACGTGGTCTTACGCTGTGATTTATAGCCATTAATCCTTTCCTGAGAGTTTTTGCCAAATTTGCGAAGAATGGCCGGAGAATATACTAGAAATGTCAACTCCTGGATCGCTTGGAGCTACACCATCCAAAGGGCCTTGTCCGTTTCCGGTTTTTTGAGCCGGTGCCGGAGTTGTTCCTTCAAAAAGATTTACGCCATTATATGCGTCTTTTCCAATTGAATCTAAAAGTTTTCTTTTTCTTTGTTTTGCTTCTTGCAATTTTTTCTCTTGTTTCGCAAAGTCTTGCTTTGGTTGTTGTGTTTTGGCCTCAACAATCTGCTGAGATCCGGAGGTTCCCTTCATCACTTCACTAATGATAGTAGAAAGGGCGCCTTCCTCAAAGATTACCTCTTTGATACACTCTTTAATTAGCGGCTTTAGTATTTTCTTTAGTTCGTTCTTTTTCATTTAATCCTCAAGTATTTTCTTAAATAAGTCATCAACGATGTTTTTCTTTGCTTCGTTGATTTTGTTTTCGTACATTCTTCCTTGGTCTTTCGGATATACGAATGCATTTGGCGTCGATGGCTCTGAAACTATATCAAAACAAATAAGTTCAAAATCTTCTTGGACTATTGTATTTCCCATTGATTCTTTTACGGAACCAAGGCCACGAGAAGAAATGCCAAGCTTTACACCAGCATTGATCAAGTCTTTGAGAATTCGACCAGATGGTGTATCAACTATTTTGATTTTACCCATAACGTCTTTTCCTTCCCACCAAACATCTGTTATAATGTGAGAAACATTCTTAAGGTTTATTACGGAATCATCCGGATGATCAAGCTCACCACAGGCACGATTATCGGCAACGATTTTTTTATAATTGTCAATCTCTCGTTTCAATACCTTGTAGGGATAAGATCTTCCGTTCCCGTTCTTTTTATCAGCAGTTTGCAAGCGTCCGGACAAATAGACTATACCATTTTCCATCTCTCTCTTTTCTCGCTCAGATAGAAGATCACGACAGATCCCATCCTTACAAAGAGCGTTAAACTCTGTTAATAAAATTTTTTTCATTTAAATCTCCAAATAATGCGGTCTCTCTCCGCCCGGGTCAGGAACCTGAACAGCAACGACGAACAGGTTGTAGCATCCATTTTTTAGTCATTTTTATCTCCATCATTTTCTTTTGACCACATTATCCATGGGGTCAAAAGTTCTTTCTTCGTACTCTCCAGCCTCTGGATTAACTAGTTTGCTGTATTTATACGCATCGTGGCTGGAACCCCAACCGCCAAGATACCAAGCTAGCAAACCGACTAATGCACCAACACCAGCAGTTGCTACTAAAGTTGCGCCACCAACACCCAATGCGTTGATAGCAAAAATAGCGCTGGCTCCAGCCGACATTTGTACGGCGTCAGAAATCTTTGCCTTCAATCTGGCTTCGTCTTTTCTTCCAGCATATTCTTCATCCGATTCTTCGTTGAGTCCATCTAGACCAAGCTTGCTGGCTATCTTGGCTAATGCCTCTTGGGTTTTAGGATCTTCTAGGGCTTTTTGATATTCTTCAGGTTTAATAGAATTCATACCCTTTTCGATAACAGCCTTCACATTTACAGAAGAATTATTCTCTTCTTTCATGGCATTAAATTCTTCTTTAATAAGTTCTTTAAGTTTTTTAGCTGTTAATTTCATTTTTATTTCTCCTTATTCCAAAATCGTCAATAAACATTGCTAATAAATAACTTGTTCCTGCAGAGACGCAGCCGCAAATAAATGCATTAACAAACGAATATTCAAATGTAAATAGTTCTGTGAAACCATTTATCGCCCACATAAACACACCAACCCAAAAGCCCATGCAAAGAGGACAATGGAATAATGTGTTCCATTTTTTTGTATAATCTTTCTCTGGTCTTAAATTTTCAAAGATTTTACCATAGACAATTATGAAGGTCATGCCATAGCATGCTAAAACAAAATGCAATAAATTCACTAAAACCTCTTTTTAATTATAATTTGTCATCTGTGAGTAGATTTCTCCGAATCTCCAAACTGCTTTATTGAGAAGCTTATTTTCAACGTCATCTCTATTAAGGAAATCATTTTGTTGGTGCTGCGTTTTAAAAGCTTTTAGTTTTGAAACACCATCACTGTTGCCTTTCTTTTTAAGAGAATGATCTGTGGCGTTGGTATCTCCGAGGTCCATCGCTGTGCCGCAATCATCCTCTGGGTCATCGGGTGTTTTCTTGCCATCATAATCAAACTCATCATTTTTCATTTGTGTTTTTCTTTTTTCATATTCAGGTGAGTTTTCCATTTTTTTCCATTTTCTTTTAGCGGCGGCTTGTGTCCCGGAATATTTGTCCGATGTAAGACCAGCATCATCTCCGATGGCGGCAAAAGCAAGGTCATAGAGTAATTGACCAAAGCCTTTTCCTTGAAGTTCGGGTTCTACATAGATAGCTCCAACTTGATAGGTTTTTGGAATACAATTAAATCTCTTGTCTCCTGTATCAGTCAATAGATCGACAGAAGCATATCCCACGATATAAAAAGCATCAACATATTTTTGCTTGCGGTAAAGAATAATATAATGGTCTTCATCTTCCTCTACGTGATGCAAAGAAAGGTTTGGTTCGAGATCATCACCATATGCAACATCTGGGGAATGTTGCCCCTCTGTTAATTTAAACTTTCTCCACTCTTTTAGGATTTTTCGCATCGACATTAATAGGTATACCTTCCGTAAAGATAGGGGGCAAACATATTTTTTTGCAAGATTGATCCCTTTTCCTCTTCATGTGGAACCTCACCCAATTCGGTTGCGTGTTCTTCATCCGGATCCAATAAGGCGCTTTCCATGTCTTCATCATGAGATTCCATAAATTCTATCATTGGCTTTTCTTCCTTAAACCATTCAGCGATCTGAACTAGGGCACTTTTAACCGAATCGTATTTTTTAGATTCTAAAATTTGTGCTTCCATGGATCCATAAATGTTTCCACCTTGAATGGAATCATAAGCAACAATCCCGTGTTTTCTTAAATATTCAAACAGTCGAGACTCCGCACCATAGACGTTATCTGTTAGCATATCTTTTGCAAAAGCAACGATTTTCTTTTTCTCTTGCATCAGAACTATATCAATGTCTTTGTGGTCATAAATTAAAAGATCACCATTTAAAGATTCTCTAGCCGTTAACTCAAAAACATAATCTTGAAGATTGCTTTGTGTGATTTTAATTCCAACTGTTGGTTTGATATCTATCCCAACATTTCCATCATTCGGAGTTATGGTATCAACACCACCCTGCTTGACAACGTTTACCTTAACCATTACAATTCCTCCATCAGATCTTGAACATAAAACAGCTTCACAACCATTTTTTCATCCAATGGTTGTTTTTTGAAATTTTCCAAAAATGTGGAAACTTTAGAGAGTTTTTCGTGTCGTTCTTCTCCGATGGTGTCCTTGCCCTCGGAAAGTTTTTGAGAGAGTTGTAGCTTCAAACTTCCCACTTCCTCGTTAATAAATGACTTAAGTCCGAGCCCATTGTCGGAGAACGATGTGATATAATTTGTAAGAAGCGATTTTTGGTTCTCTTTAAGAGAATTTTTATAAGTATCATTGAATTTGCCAACAAAAGTTTTATAAGTGAGATTATCAATGTGCTTCATCTCTTTTTCTTCTTTAACAGAAGGAACCAAAAGGGATTTAACCTTTGTCTCAATTATAAGACGGCTTTTTGCATTTGACTTTGTGTCTTGAAACCAAGAACCAACTGTTGCAATATCTTTGTAGTTTGGAACGAAGTTGTTGAAAACACTAGCGCCGAGCTGTTGATTAATCTGAGAGATCAATTTTGTTTGCGCATTGAAGACCGATTTGCGATCTATAGAGTTGTAATCCTTCTTTGTCTCAACGAGAAAGCGATCTGTGAAGTCTTTCGTCATCTTATCCTTATTCTCTAGAATAGATTTATATAGATCAAGGTCTTCATTTAAAGGAGATCCTTTTTTAAAGCTTTCCTTGATTAATGTTATAATTGTTTTCTTTTTTGCTTCTTCTTGTCTAACAACTGCTTTCGTTAGTTCCTTTACAAGAGATTCGTAAAGAAAAGCGGTATTTCTTTTCTTATTGTGTTTCATCTGTTTTCACCTTTTTTAATAGATTTTTAATTAAGTTATCAACCTGTCTTGATGTTTTAAATAGTTTCTCTTCTTCTGTTTCCTTACCTTCGGTAATTCCACGAGCCAAAGAATCTAATCCTCCAAAACCCGACTTTCCTTGAAAAGTCGTTCTGTATGTATTCCCATACTCACCGGTGGCTTGATTTTTCATATTCTTTTTTCTACCACCTTTCTTATATGATGTTTGGTGTCGTTGATACTTTCCTCTTTTGTATTTGGGCTCGTCATCGCGTTTAGCAGGGGGTTCAGCTAGGAGAACATCATCATTTTGATCACCCCCTTCGGCACCAGGGCTCTCGTCCCCAGCAGCCATGTCTCCGGCATCACCACCCAAATCTAAATCACCACCTAGGTCGTCACCTCCAAGGTCACCACCACCATCACCTAGGTCTCCAAGACCACCTCCGGCGTCATCGCCACCAGACTCTGCTGGTTGTGCGGCTGCTTCTAGAGATGCTCCGAACTTTTTGTCATAAAACATTTCCCTCTGCATTCTTAAGAACTCTTCATCTGAGAGTCCGAATAGGTTTTCAGCAACCCACCGCTTGGAAAAATATCCCTCGGTTGCATTACTAGCAACAGAGAATTTTTGATCCCAATGTTCAAGCTCTTGAAGCTCGGCAATCTTTGATGGGTTGTTTAGTTGCAATTTAAACGACAGGAGATCATCATTCCGAAATCCCATTGTAAAAAGATGAATGATGCCAATTTTTTCTAATTCAGCAATCACAACTCTCTGTAGTCTTTGGATTGTTCTAGCGAAACGAATATCTTTTTGTGCGAGAGTTGTTTTGTCTTCCTGTGCTCCTTCTCCCATTGTAAGGTAGGATTGAGGAACTTTAAGAGCAGAGAACAACTTATCTCGTAAATATTTAACATCTTCAATGGTAGCTGTCATTGCTCCACCCGGAAGATTCTCTATGCTTGTATTTGAGGTGCCGCGAACAGGAATGTAATAATCTTCTTCAATTGAAAGGGGATTATATCTTAAATCAAGTCGACCTGTTGATGGATCTGTGACTTGGTGTCGCTTCATTTGTGTCATAACTTTCTGCATGTATTGTTCCACATCTTGAGGAGGAATATTTCCAACATCAATTTTAAAAACTCTTCTCTCTGGTGCCCGAACAATTCGGTAAGCCATCATAGCATCTTCAAGTAAAGTAAGTTGTCTCCAGATTCTACGAGCAGGTTCCAAGACAGATGTTCCGTACGGAGCATGTTTGTCGTTTCCAAGAATGCGAAAGTGAGCCATTTGCCAGTTTTCTAAAGTCATTCCCGCAGAATTCCATTGAAACTGTACGTAATTGGGGTTAGACTCATCTTCGCCCTCTAAACGTTCAATTTCTTGAGGAGGAAGCCCTATGGTGGCCCTAATTCCCATGCTCTCTTCAATATCTAAATAAAGAAATAGATCTCCATATTTACACATAGTTCTACACCAACCGAACAAGTTGTGTTCAATGTTTAAGACATTATGATAAAGATTCTCTAAAATTGTTTTAATTTCATCATTGGGACATTTGATTCTTAACATTTGTTGTAAAGAAGAATGCGTTGTCATTTCATCAGCATATATGTCGAGTGATGAAGCACACTCCGGTGTGTATTCCATTTGATCAAAGTCCACATATCTCTCAGCTCGGTTTCGATTTGATATCATATTAACCGTCATGACATTCATGGGGTTATATTCTTGTTTTTTAAACTGTTTGCCTGATGCGGATGTAAATCTGCTAGCATAAGTATCTAAGTGTCGCCTTCTCAGTGCGCGGCCTTGTTGTGTTCTTCTTTGTGTGATCGGTCCGGAAAACAATCTTGTTAGTGAACGGAAAAGACCATTCTCCGGATTGTAAGGGTTCTTCCCTAAATTCTTGTTTCTTTTAGCCATTTATTATCCTTTGAAAATCCAAGCAAAGTTTTTTGCTATATTTAACTCTTCTTTATATTTAGTTTCGAAATCAGCATTATACCCATCCTGGCCTTTTATAGTTGTATTCATAACGTTCTTCTTCAGGTACATTCCATCAATCATAGCTTTCCGATATTGGAGGTCTTTTTCTGATACTTCCAAAGCAGTATCGCGAACCCAGCACATGATAGAAAGGCACATTATAATGTCGTCGTGATAGGATCTCATTGCTTGGGGTTTTCCATTGTTCCAAATAAAAGTTCTGAATTCATCAAATGCTCTAGACGATGGAATTTTAATTATTTTATTCCGAATAAACTCTTCTAGTTTTGCAACGATAAGAGGTCTTGTTTTCGTTGAAGTTGTGAATCCACCAACTGCGTTGGTCATAAATTCTCCCTGAGAGGCTTCAACAAAATCATGAGAACCTTTAATTGAATAATAAAGATTTTCAT
>Ga0080013_1004866_pt1 | contig 12919 bp, 31 predicted proteins | sample ETNvirenome_6_85_FD_69236 | JGI IMG/M metagenome (GOLD analysis project Ga0080013, IMG submission 69236) | Marine viral communities from the Pacific Ocean - ETNP_6_85 (SPADES assembly) (version 2) | ecosystem: Environmental > Aquatic > Marine > Oceanic | place: Pacific Ocean | collected 2013-06-19 | reverse complement strand
GGCTGGACATGTATAGGAAACCAAGTCGGAATGTGGAAAATTTAATCCTATAAAGTTGAGTATGGCACGTTACAATATAGGCGGTAATCGGAAATTTAATGGATAAAAATCAGAAATACAGCAGGACAATCGATTTGTACGGCGACGGAATTGGTCATGTAGACTATGTCCAACATGTTGGTACCGATCTAACAATTGTCAATAGCGCACGCGTTTCATTCGGTGTAGAGAAGCAAGAATTAGATAATAGAGACAAACGTTTGATTAACTATCTAATAAAGCATCGACACACATCGACACTGGAACATAATGTTATAACATTTAGATTCACAGTTCCTTTATTTGTTAGAGGGCAACATCATCGTCATAGAACATGGTCTTATAACGAAATTAGTCGTCGTTATACTGATGTAAATATTAAATTTTACGAACCATTAAAATTTCGAACACAGCACAAGTCAAACCGTCAAGCATCTAATGCCTCTGATTTAATTGACCCGCTGGTACCTGATCGTGAATTTAGATATTATTGCTCAAAAAATGTTGAATCAAAAGCTTCAGAAGCAATCAAAGGTCATCATGTGACATGTTTGTCGCTTTTTAATGACTTAATAGATTCAGGAGTTTGTAGAGAGCAAGCAAGAGGTGTGTTACCTCAGAACATGTATACTGAATATTATGGTACATGCAATTTAAATAATTTACTAAAGTTTATTGACCTAAGAACACATGAGGGTGCTCAATGGGAAATACAAAAAGTTGCTGAAGCATGCTTAGAGATTGCAAGTGATCTTTATCCCGTAACAGTAAGTGCATATAGAAATTTAAAACAAGATAATAAGGATGAAAAAACACAATAATGGCATATGTTAAAGTTAGTTCCAATGAGGACGTCAATAGAGCAATCAAGAGATTTAAAAGAAAAGTAGAGTCTGAAGGGATTATGCGTGAATTAAAAAGAAGGCGCTATTATTCAAAGCCATCAGAAGCTAAAAGAGAAAAGAGGAAGGCTGCTCAAAAGAGAAGGCGTAAAGCCGAAAGTCGCATGCGCGAAGATAAAAATAAATCGAGACAACAATAAATTGTAAGAGGACATTTTTAAATGTTTAAACCTGCTTTGTCATTTGATGACGTTTTGTTAGTACCTAAATATTCAGAAATAATAACTAGAAAAAATATTTGTTTATCTGTAAAGATGAATCCCACTCAGGAGGACGCTAATAAACAAATTATATTGAGATCACCAATTATATCTAGTCCGATGGATACAATTACAGAGTCACAAATGGCTACAGAGATGTCTCGTTTAGGTGGGCTTGGTATAATTCATAGGTACAATACAATAGATCAGCAGGTTGATCATATCAACAGCGCAATTACAAACGGAGTACAAAACGTCGCAGCCGCAATTGGAGCTAGCGGCGATTATTTAGATCGAGCAACAGCGCTCCATGATGCTGGAGTTAATATAATCTGCATAGATATCGCTCATGGTCATCATATTCTTATGAAATCAGCGCTCCATGAGCTACGACAATTATTTGGTGAATCAATTCATATTATGGCTGGAAATGTAGCTACACGTCAAGGTTATGAAGATTTAGTAATGTGGGGAGCTAATTCAGTTAGAGTTGGAATAGGGGGTGGTTCAATTTGTTCAACAAGAATAAAGACCGGTCACGGAGTCCCCACATTTCAGTCAGTTTTAGATTGCTCACATTCAAAATACGCAGGTGACTATCCAATAATTGCAGATGGAGGTATAAGGACATCAGGTGATGCTGTGAAAGCTTTAGCAGCGGGTGCAGATTTATTAATATTTGGATCAATGCTTTCTGGGACAAAAGAAACACCTGGTGAAGTTTTAATGAACAAATCAGGTAAAGAATATAAAATTTATCGAGGCATGGCTAGTCCACAAGCGCAAATTGCATGGAAAGGTAAATTTTCTAGTAATGAAGGCGTTGTTAGCAGCGTTGCCTATAAAGGACCGGTCCAAGAAGTATTTCAAGATATTTTGACAGGCATTAAAAGTGGTATTTCATATTCGGGTGCCCTAAGCATCTTAGATTTACAGGCAAAAGCTAAATTTATAAAGCAAACATTTGCAGGGCTTGGAGAATCCAGAACTCATATACACAACAAAAGCTTGTGAGCAAGCCTTGGTTTGTTTACATTGTTGAATGTTGCGATTCTACTTATTACGTAGGAATCACTACAAACGTAGAAAGAAGAATTAGTCAACACTCTTCAGGGAAAGGAGCAAAATATACTCGAAGCAGAAAACCCGTGAAATTATTATATTTTTTTGAAGTAGAATCTAGATCAGAAGCTTCAAAACAAGAGGTTAGAATAAAGAAGTTGAAAAGATATCAAAAGATTATTTATTTTCAAAATAAGATCAAACACTGAATTGTTGAATCGTGTAAACAATAATATAAAAGTTTATAATTATAATACAACAAGGATAGAATATGTTTGATTTAAATTCACCTGATTTTTATTACAATGAACTAACTAAGCTAATTGGAAATGAAATCTGTAATTCTCTATCAAGGGGTGAAAAAAATTGTGACGGTTACGTGAAATGGGATTATCCATTCGAAATTTATGATGATGCGCCCTTTGTATATTGGTCTAGTAACGTTCAAAGAATCAAGGGCGATATTAAAGATCGCTGGGACATACACGCATGGTCGGGCTCTAATGAGCTTGATGAGCCGGGTATAGAACTGTTATTTTATTTAAAAAAAGGATTATGGACTAAAAATCATGGTATTGATTTGCCAGAACTCTACAACGTCGTCGCTCATGAACTACACCACTTGACGCAAGAAGAAGATCAGTGTGAAAGAAAGATGGAAAGATTAGCAAGTTATGATTATTTTATGTTACCATATGAGCGCGAAGCGTTTCATATTGGATTTAGAGCACAATCAGCAATGTCTAATGTTGATATTGAAGAGTGCATGTTAAATTATTTGACCCCTAGAATAAACATGGGTCTGTTAACGCTTGACCAGGTAAGCACAATTATTAAAGCTTGGACGGACGTTACTTGGGATTGTAGTAGGAAACAATAAAGGAAATCTTATGATGGAAAAGTGGTGTGAGATTGGTCAATGGAATGTAGGTCAACCATGTGGCGGAAGTGAAAAATTTATTTTAGAAAGAAATACAAATACTGGCGTTTTTCGTATCAAGAATGAATTTGGAAATATACAAATTGATCTAGATGTCATGGCAGGTCTAGAATTTTTGAAAAAAGTTACCGGTGCAATTGAAGATGAAATTGAACGCGATATTGATGAATGGCTAAAAGGCATGGATTCATATACTACTAGCTGTGTAGATATCAAGACCCTAATTAGACAAACAATTGATTTTGGAAAAGATTAAATGACAAATTTATTAAATAGCAAATCTGTAACTTTTATTGATGTTGAGACAACGCACCTAGACCCAAAGTATAGTACAATTTTATCAATTGGGATTATTACAGACTGGGAAGGCGGTAGAAAAGAAAAGTGGACAACAAAAATCAGACCAAGAGAAATTGAAATGCAGTTTGCGAGCAAAGAAGCTTTGTCAATTTGCAAATATAATCCAAGCGACTGGGAAGATGCACCAACATTTGAAGAAGTTGCAAGTGAAATTGCAAATCGCTTAACATGGGGTCCAATAATCGGCCATAATGTACAATTTGACTTAGCACATATAAAATCAGTGTTTCAAAGATTTGGTTGGGAATTAGTGGACAGGATGGATTATAACTCTGTAAGTAACAAAAAGTTCAAAATAGGCTATCCTGTTATTGATACATGTGCATTAGCGTTTATTTTTCTTCCAACTGAAAGGCAAAACCTTACAGCGCTTAGAGAGTTTTATGAAATTAATAGTGAGAGAGCTCATAATGCTTTAACAGACGCAGAGGATTGTCGTCATGTTTTTTATAGCATTGTCAATATGATAAATTCTGAATAGATATTTTATATGTCTGAATTTATCCATTCAAAGTTTGAAGATATTTCTAAAGAATTGAAGATATTTCTAGATCATCCTGTTATTTCATATATTACTCGCCATGGCGGAGGAATAATAAGCGGCGGACTCGCAAATACAATCTTTCAAAATAATTCTATAATAAAATATCTTTGTCCGATGAAAAATAAAGTAAACGGTGAGTTCAACGGGACAATTGGGGATGTAGACATATATTTTCACTCATTAGAAGAATTTAAAACAGCATGTCAGTATATTGAAGATCCAAATGACAACGTTTATTTTATAGATGATTCACCATCAGGACTGTGCAAAAATGCTTATATTCAGGTCTGGTCTACAGACGGAAGTGAATTATCAGATAACTGGATTATTAAAGATCGTTTTGTAAAAATACAATTAATCGGTGCTTATTTTGGAGACAATGAAACAATCTTGAATACATTTGATTTTAATAATTTAAAAAAGTCATTGTATTACACGTCAAATGATTTGTTTGCTTGTGAGTCAATACAGTCAAAAAAAATGTCAGATTCCACGCTGATTGATATCAACCATTCAAACTCACCTTTTTTAATGGCACGCCTTAACAAGTACCTTAATCAAAGAGGCTATACAGGTGTAACTGATCAGTCTCATAAACACATTCAAGACTGGTTAATAAAAGCTGCCTCAGGCTGTTTTACGAAAGAGACCACTGGTTTTGATTTATTCTATGACATTTTAAACAATAAAAGGGTTAAACAGTTAATAGAAAGAAGGGATATTATAAGCGACTCTGATCTTATCCTCCTCTTAGGGAAAGTTAAAAATATCACTATGATTCAGGGCAATTATAAGGTATTTAAATATGAATCAGATGCAATCATAGACGAGTTCAAGAAAAGAAATATTGTATAATGGCTATTGCGACATTAGTTAGACATAAAAGTTTTTCATTTTATGAAGTTCATAATATTCCCAATTCTATTTTGGGTATTATTGTTAGAAAGAAAGGTTACGGAAATGTAACTGTTTTATGGTCTGACGGAAAATTACGGACTGTTCATAGGAATTCTTTAATGGTAATTAGTGAGCCTTAAAAAACGTGTAACTAATTTTAATACTGTTTATAATAATAAGGTAATTAAAAGGAGCTAACATGATTTTAAATTTCTTATTGATGATGATGGGGTGCAATGATCACTATTGCGACCTGTCTCCACTTTCAGATTGTAGTTACGAAGTTTTAATCACAACAGAAGATACTTATGAGTATTGTTTTGAAGGTGACGATGTTTACGGACCTTGTGAGACTTGTGGATATACAGATGATCAATATGATGCACAAAACTATTATGACTGCATTACTTGTGCGCCTGGTTATGAATTAGAAGTTGTTTTTCGAGATTGTACTGGGATTTGTGTACCGGAAGGTAAAGCAATATTTACTTTAGAGAAAGCAGCTTGTTATTCTCCTGTTGAGTGTATTCAAGACCAGCAATCAGATACAGGATTATTAACACCTCATTTCTAAGAGTTTGTAATGAATTTAAGTGATACACACTTCAGTATTTACTATGCACAGTCAGAAAGACTTAAAATGGTAATGATGCATTTTGTAGCTCTTGTAGGTACAGTTGTAGATTATTATGGGGCTGACTGTGCTGAGAATACTTTTAAAATTGATGATATTGTTTTCAAAGCAATCGAAGATCCTGACGATGGTTATCGATCTTATCTTGGGTCAATAGATTATACAAAGGACAGTAAAAGCATTTTCTTTCGAAAACCTCTCGCAAAAGTCAAGATTGAATCTTTTGACGAAAAGAAATCTAAAGATTATCATGAAGGTTATAGGGGCTATCGTTTTATCGATGTTAAAGATAAACATGTCTGGCTACAATTTGGCACAGCAAGATATCTTGATTGGTATCCTATGTTTGTATTTCTGCATCGTCCAAAATTCGCAGCAATGCAAATGTCTGAGTGGCAATAAAATGAAAATTAGAATTAGCAAAATCGACAATCAGACAACAGTTTTCTTAGTTGAGGATGGTGACTCCGGGCCTTTAGTCGATGCATTCGATAAATTTAAAAATGGATATTCAATTATGGGCGACGCTGTGCCACCTTTTGCAGTTATAGATTCACGTCTATTAAAAGAAGATTGGTGTACAGATGATCATCTTTTAGCGATCGAAGCACATGAGCTTGGTCACATTCATGCCCAAACAGAAAACGAAGTCTTGGCTGAGCAAACTGGCATTGATCTTTTATTGATGTCAAACCTTAAAAAACCTGCAGATATTCTGCTCCAAAGAGGGATAGTATAATGAACGTCGGTGATTTAGTAGCTAGCAGGTATCCAGAAATGTATGGATACGGATATGGTATTATCTTAAAAGTACGCAAATTCAAAGTCAAGAGGCGACCACCACAGTATAAAGTTTTTTGGTTTGATGAAAAACGTATAACTACGTGTAAGGCAATTGAGCTCGGGCTGGAAGAGGAATTAACACATGAGGAAGCGTTGTGCAGTGAAAGTAGGTGACATTGTAAGGCTTATGCACGGCGTTGTTTATGTGAAAGAACAGAAACATCAGACACGACCAAAATTCGGAATTGTGTTAGATATTTCTGATTTTGATGTTAAAGTTTGCTGGTGTAATCCCAGCTGGGGAATTACTAATTGTAAAGCATGGCATATTAAGGTGTATGATGAAACCCGGTGATTTGACTTGGAGTACATGCAAGAAAGGATCTGATTCTGTCGATGTAGGTGACTTAGTCATTTGTCATTTTCAGCCCAAGATATCGAGAATTACTAAAGATGAATTTTTACCAATGAAGCACATGATCAAAGGTGAGATAGGTATATACATCGAGCATGGAGACAACAGGTCAGGAACTGTGTTGTTTCCCAAGTTCTGTTATAAACATACTTTAGCTTGGAGCTCACTTGAGGTGATCAATGAAAGCAGGTGATTTAGTTAGAGTTAAGAGCACAATTGTTATGGGTCCCAAGGATAAACCCATAGGAATTATTGTTAGAGGCGGACCACGTACTGGCATTAGAGATACAACGTATATCCACGTTATGTTTTGCAATGGTGCGATTGAGTTTTTTCATGAGTTAAATGTAGAGGTGATCAGTGAAGGCTGGTGATTTAGTAAGGTTGAAGAAGCAAGGCAGCGTCCACAGCCCCCACATGCCATCGTCATTTGGATTAATCATACAGGCGAGCAATCGAGGATCTGTAAGGGTGATGTGGGGAGACCCTAGGTGGAGAGGGTCTGCTCCTTCGTACTGGTTTAGAGATGATTTGGAGTTAATCAATGAAAGCAGGTGATCTTGTAAGGTTTAAAGACGCCTGGTGGAGCCGTGGCTGCTTCAGGGACGTCGGTCTTGTTATCAAGATCTGGAAAGACTCAGCGTTGATGAGCGCCGCTGAGCTTCAGGTAAAAATTTTATGGGGTGATTCAAGTATTTCTCAACACACCATAAACTTGTTTGAGGTGATCAATGAAAGCAGGTGATTTAGTAAAATGGACTTATCCTGGCCATGAAGATTATGGTTTAGTTTTGTCAATTTGTGAGTGGAATGACAAAGCGCATATTTTATGGGGAAAGAATCCTGAACAAAGCGGGGAATATCCTATAAAACATAAATGGTTGGAGTTGATAAGTGAAAGCAAGTGATTTAGTCAAAGCTAAAGCTGATGGAACAACGTATCTTGTCATTAAGAAATTCAAAGAGTATCCTACAGGGTGTATAGCATGGTCTATTCAGGATGGCAAGGGCGATCGTTATGTTTTCTTAGGAGAAAGTTTAGAGGTGATAAATGAAGTGGGAAATTAGAAAAGTCAAAGAAGGATGGGGAATATTTTTGATTCAAAAGTATTGCAAAACAAAAGAACCTGTATGCTATGCTGTTTCGAAAAGAAAAGACGGCGCGGAATTGGCATTAGATAGAATTAACAATCCGCTATATTCAGAAAAGATATGAAGCCCGGAGATTTAGTCAAATATAAATTTGTAACAGAATCATCTTTGAGAAGAGCGTCAAAATTAGGAAGCCCTTTAGTAGAACAAGGTTTAATTTTAGAAGTTCACGGCCCTATGGTTAAGGTTATTTTTCCTACAAAAAACAATAAGATTCACACGTTTATGAAAAGAAGTCTAATCTTAATAAGCGAATGTAAGGAGTGAAATTGGTTAACGGTAAAATAAAGTCATTTCATAGAGATGATCTGGAGATTATTGATGAAAACTATAGATCTTCACGGTATTAAACATAAGGATGTTGAGAGAGTAGTTTCAGATGCTGTGTGTGACAACGAGGTACCACTCAGAATCATAACGGGAAACTCCGCTTTAATGAAAAATTTAGTTATTGAAACTTTAAAATATTTTAATCTAACTGCTAATGAAACTATTGGAAATAGTGGGATATTGGTAGTTTATAAACTGAGAAGCAAGCAATGAATGTATATGATAAAATTGTCGACTATGAAAGAGGAGAGTTGAATGATAAAGAAGTTATTGAGTTTTTTCAATATTTAATTTCTAATGATATGATAAAGAATTTTCAGGGTCATTATCATCGAATGGCTAGGTTCTTTATTGATGAGGGTCTTTGTGAAAAAAGGTGATTTAGTTTATTACTGGGACACAGGACTAGGGCACCCAAAAATAGGTCTGCTTATAAATGTTACAGTCGGCGGCGCTGAACCATTCATTTATCTTTGTGAGATACTAAGTCAAAACGGAGAAGTTGTTCATTTGACTGAGGCTGATGTTAAGGTGTGGGATGCGCAAAGGTAGCTTAGTTTATTACTGGGATCATCTACCAAAAGGACCTCCAAGAATCGGTTTAATCATTAAGATTATAAAGTATTCAAAAAAATATACACATTTTAGGATTCTTACACAAGACGGAAAAGTTGTCAATAAGCTTCATGTATATCTTCAGGTAATTCCATGAAAAAAGGTGACTTGGTTAGGATTATATCTAATAGAGGATGGCACAATGATACAGTTGGGATTATCATTGGAAAATTTCAAACTTCACCAGGCTGCCCTCGTGGCTTTCTTGTTTTTCATAACGGATTTATAGAAGAGTTATACAGGCATAGGTTGTCACCAAGATTAAAATATATTGAGCACATTGATGGACGTCGAGTATAAAAAAGGTGAAATTGTCTGGTACTGGAATGCTACTTTTACTTCGAAAGGTATTGGATTAATTGTTAGTTTAGGTTATCAATCAGATCCTGAGCTTTTATATTATAAAGTTTTAACAAGTGAAGGTATACTTACTAAGACTGATCCATGGCTATACCCTTTAAAATAAACGTTGGCGATTTAGTAATCTGGCGCCCTAGAAGATATGAAAGAAAAAGCACGTATGCATTCTTAAAAGATTGTTATATTGGCTTAGTTATTGATTATGTTGAAGGTGCTTCAATGATAGGTGATATTAAGGTTTATACTGAAGGTAGGGTATGTTTTTGGAATTCAAATATTTGCGAGGTATTAAGTGAAGCAAAGCTCTGAAAAAATTTTAGAAAATATTTATCATAAGGGTCAAAAAAATATTTGGGATGGAAGGACTGTCCTTGCAAATCTTTTAGAAAAGCATGGCGGTATTAAAAAAATAGATAATCGAAAAGCACAAGCACTTCAAAGAATTTTTTCTGTAATATTGGAGGGTGAAAATGCTGCCTGGAAAATATCATTGCAACTAGCAGAACGTATTGAAAATATTGAAGCACGAATGGCTGCAACAAGCCAGGCCCATGACGAAGCACGACATTTTTATGTCATGCGTGACTACCTTAAACTTGTTGATTGTGAGCTAGATCCTGTACCAGAACCTGTGACAACTGCGCTTAATATGATTATGTCAACAAAAAGCTTACCTAAGAAATTATTAGGAATGCAATTAATGGTAGAACCTGTTGCGCTTACTATTTTTCAAGAGGTTCGACGAATCTCACCAGAGCCTGTATTAGCAGATTTGCTTGAATACTTTGAGAGAGATGAAGCAAGACATGTTGCGCTTGGTGTTCATCATCTTCCTATTGTAGTTAAAGATATCGGTAAAATTGAGTTGATATCACTCATAACCTGGCAATTAAAAATATTTATGCTCGAGCTCAAAGGCTTGAAAGAACTACAAGAAGATTTCGAAATTTTAGGTTTAGACATAGAAGAAGTTTTTGCACTGGCAGAAAAGAAACAGCTAGAAGCTCTTAAGGATTTTGTAGAAGTTTTGGGTCTGCGTCGAAGTGTTTGGGAGCCTGTACGCTATTTTATTAGATATCAAAAATCAAGGATACTAAAATGAAACCTGGTGATTTGGTTACATTTAATCGTGATAATAATTTTTATAAAGATCTTTACGGTTATGGATTAATCACATCACTTTGTTCTCATAGAGGACATAGCGGAGAAGGTAGTTATTGCTGGGTATTGTTTTTTAGAACAAAGACTAACGGTGAATGGCTTCCTTGTAAAAAATGGTGTGAAGTTAAAGATCTGGAGTTGATAAGTGATTGTCGGTGACCTAGTCTATGTTTTTTATTTTACACATGCACTAGGTCCAACATCTATGGGATTGATTGTAGGTTATCATGCAGGTATGGGAGGATTTACTAGAGGAAAGCCATACGAGTATTATAAAGTTTTAACTGATGGTGCTGTTCGCACAATTTCTTGTACATGTTTAAAAAAGATTTAAATTGATTAAATTATTTTTATAATTCACAGTCGATTTACGAAGGGAACATATAATGGACATGTCGTCTTTCTTTTTTATATTTGGATTTACATTAGCAGCATATTCAGTAATTGCTAATGATAGCGCTCAAACGCTTGGTACGTTTATAGCATCAAATAAAAAAACAACATGGTGGAAATCATGGGCTTATATGTCAGTTATCATGGTATTGACGTTAGGATATGCATGGTGCTCAGGTGATATTGCTTATCATCGATTAGATGAGATTCCAAGGCCCGAAATATTCCAGTGGTATCATGGATTTGCTCCTTTGCTCTTGCTTGGATTAACACGTTACGGGATCCCAGTAAGTACAACATTGTTGACTTTGAGCGTATTTTCAAGTAGTTTAGTTCTAGAAAAAATAATTCTCAAGTCGGCGGTTGGTTATGGATTAGCGGCAATTATTGCGTATAGTTTGTGGACAATTCTTTCTAAATTTTTAGATGAAAAACAAAAGATAAGAAAAGATCGAAAACAGTTTTGGAAAGTAAGTCAGTGGTTAGCAACGGGATTTTTGTGGCACCAGTGGCTTAGCCATGATATTGCCAATGTTGCTGTCTATCTTCCTAGAGGGACTGATTTGGGATTTGGGATGTTCTTAGCATTTATGATAATATTGGTTATTGGATTGGCACATCTTTTTTATACCAAAGGAGGCAAAATTCAAGAAATTGTTTCTTCTAAAAGTGGAACAAGGTTTGCAAGATCAGCAACAATAATTGATTTTGTTTATGCGCTTGTACTTTGGTTTTTTAAAGAGTATAATAACTTACCGATGAGTACAACATGGGTTTTTGTTGGCTTACTTTGTGGTCGAGAGTTAGCTGTATACAGATCTTTTGGGACAAAAAATAAAGTAAAAGAAATATTCCCTATGCTAATTACTGATTTTCTTAAGATGATGGTTGGGCTAGCACTTAGCGTAGCACTAGTTGCTGCAATTGTTTTTTTCGGTTAACGAAATTGTCATGAAAAAATATCTTTATAAAAATTAATTGTTCAAAGGTGATGTTATGAGTCTTGAAGATTTAATCGATAATAAGCTTTATGTTGTTGCTGGAGAAAGAAACATGAAGGCTGCCGGCATACTTGGGGGTCTTTACGCAAACGTAGGAATGACTTCAAGGACAGTTCGGGAAAGACTCAAAGATCGAGATTATCGTAGAAAAAATTCAGGAGGCAGCTGGTTAGTAATTTTAGAAGATACTAGAATAGGAAAATTTTCTGATTATCATATACACGCTGAATTAAAAAAGCGAAAAGATATTGCGTGGAATTCTGAGGGCACAAACACAGAAGAGTTTTTATTTATTGATGATCCAGGTGATGGATCAATTGCGAGGAAGATAGTTTTAGATTGTGTTAGTCAATTGATGATACAAGCTAAACAAAAATCAGAAATTACAAATGAAACTCAGACAGAAGAAGATAAAGTAAAAGATCGCTTAAAAGAGGCTAGCGTAAGAAGAATATCAAATTTCACAGATAGCAATATTTACTGGTTCAAAGTAAGAAATTCGTTTGTTCGAAGAACTCAAAGAGGACAGCCGTATATAATTGTTAAATTTGATGACACCTCTGGCAAACATGACGGAATGTTTGTTTGGAATACAATGATGCCTTTAGAAGCAGGGTCTTTGTGGATGGGAAAAGTTTATGAGTGCAAAAAAGGGATTGCTGTAAAACGTCATAATTTAAAGAATTTAATTTTAGGGCCCAGTGAAAAAGCCAAATTAGAAAAAATTAGGCTTGAAAAAGTAGAATATAGCAAATCGCAAGACAAGAAACTGTCATCTCACTGGAAAGCGATTCAATCCCAAAAAAGCGATCAGAAAAATAACGACAATACAAAGCCTGTCAAAAAAGACATTGTCAAACAAACTGCGAAAATTTCAGGTTTTGGTAAAATTTTTATTTTCTTTCTTAACATTGTTGCTATCATTTACCTATTTGATTTTATATTTAATTATCGTTAATGATTCTGGAAAAGATAAATATGAATGTCGGTGATTTAGTTAAAATATCAAATAAGAATTTATACGGAATTGTAACTAAAGTAGAAAGAATAGGCGTTCAGCTTGGAGGAAAAAATATTGAAGTGTGTACTCAAGCAAAAGGCCTTATTTGGCTTGAAGAACGTGACTTGAGC
>Ga0080013_1004865_pt1 | contig 12920 bp, 11 predicted proteins | sample ETNvirenome_6_85_FD_69236 | JGI IMG/M metagenome (GOLD analysis project Ga0080013, IMG submission 69236) | Marine viral communities from the Pacific Ocean - ETNP_6_85 (SPADES assembly) (version 2) | ecosystem: Environmental > Aquatic > Marine > Oceanic | place: Pacific Ocean | collected 2013-06-19 | reverse complement strand
AGAGAGAGAACTTCTTCCACAAACCATTAGTGAATTTAAATCACTTCTTAGAACTAAATGATAAAACAAGATTATCATCAGTATTCTATTGGAGTGGTGGTTCAGGTGGTGGAACAGGAACTTACGGAAGTGTATCAAGAATGCCAGCAGTTGAAGGAGAAAGATGGTATGCAAGTTCACCTTGGACTTGGGATTGGAATGCAGAAATTGCACAAAATTCTGACAACATTGATGAGAACTTCTCAACATCTGAAAATCGTTCAACAGGAATTCTTAGAAATTCTATCAACAGACAAGACACATATGGTTTAATTAGTAAATTGAACTATACTGTAAATTCAGAAATGGAATTACAATTCGGTCTTGACTGGAGAACAGCAGGTATTGAACACGCTCGTGAAGTTCGTGATTTATTAGGTGGTGATTATTATGTTGACTATGCAGACGACAACTTTGAAGAAGGTAAAGTTGTTAGTCTTGGTGATATAATCGCATACCACAATGAAACAACCGTAGACTGGATTGGTGGATTTGCACAATTTAACTACACTACTGACAAAATGAACTTATATGGTATGGGTGGACTATCAAGTATAGAATACTCTTATCAAGATTGGTTCACGGTAGAACAAGAGTTAGTAAAAGCAGACCCAATTCAAACTTACCAATTAAAAGGTGGTGTAATGTATGATGTTAATCCAGATGTAAATGTATTTTTCAATACTGGATTAGTAGAAAAAGCACCTATCTTGGATAATGTAATTGATTACTCTGGTAATGTAGCAACAGACCCAGACAACGAAAAATTCTTACACAATGAATTTGGAGTTAATTACAGATTTGGTAAACTCGGTGTAAACGCAAGTGCTTATATGACAGATTGGCAAGACAGAAACTTAACTAAATCAGTTTCTACTGGTCAAGGTTCATCAGGTGATACAGATATTATTTTCCTAAGAGGAGTAAATCAAAAACACTCAGGTGTTGAGATTGAAACAAACTATATGGTTAATGATATGTTAGACTTGATGTTCGTCGCATCATTTGGTAATTGGAAATTTGACGGAGACGCTGAAGGTACTTATCAAGAAAATGAGTATAATTCAGAAGGTCAAGTAGTTGGATTTACAACAACTGAATATGCATACGCACTTGACGGATTGTATGTAGGTGATATGCCACAAACTGCATTTGTATTGGGAATGACATTAAAACCAGTTAAAGGTTTAATGATACAAGCAATACACAAAACATACGATAAGAACTATTCAGACTGGTCACCAGACGCTCGTGAATTTGACGGAACGAATGATGACGCAGACAGAAGTCAAGTATGGGAAGCTCCTGGCTACTCAAAACTTGATTTACATATGTCTTACAAATTACCAAAAGTTAAAGGACTTGATATGACTTTAAACGGACATATCTTTAATGTTCTTGACGAGGTATTTGTTCAAGACGCAGTAGATAATAGTCAATACAATAGTTGGGGAACTAAGGAACACTTAGCTCACAACGCAGAAGTATTTCTTGGAACACCAAGATATGCAAACATTGGGTTAACTATTAACTTCTAATTATATGGGGGCGATTAATTTCGCCCCCAACAAAAAAATACTTGACATTAACAAAATTAATTTGTATATTTATATACAGACAGTTACAACCTAAAGGAGTTATACTTGTATCAAAATATCTGGTTTGACGTAAGAAAAAACAAAATGCATTTATGGGATGACAAAAAAGGTTATCTACAAATACCATACAAAAAGTATGCTTATGTTAAAGATTCATCTGGACAAAATGTTAGTTTATATGGAGAAAAGTTAAAAAGAGTTACTTCCTTTGATAAAGAAGACCCAACACTTCACGAAAGTGATGTTCCACCAATGACAAGATTTTTGGTTGACCAATACACAGATTCAGATGAAACATCAAAAGGACATAGAGTTATGTTCTTTGATATTGAGGTAGAGGTTACAGAGGGATTTCCAGATGTCCAAAAAGCACAGAATCCTATTACTTCAATAGCACTTTATGATTCAACAACAGAAAAATATTTCACTTATTGTTTTGACCCACACAAAAGAATTGAAAGTTATGAGAAAGGTGAAGAAGTTGTAGAGTTTTATGAAACTGAATACGAGATGTTAAACAAATTCTTTCAAAAGTATTTAGAGATTAGACCTACAATAGTTAGTGGTTGGAATTCAGAGTTCTTTGATATTCCTTATTTGTATAATAGAGCAGTTAGAGTTTTAGGACCAGAATTAGCAAATCTATTATCACCAATTTCAGAAGTTATTTATTCAGAATATAAAAAGAAACACACAATCGCTGGTGTTTCATCATTAGATTATTTACAATTATATAGACAATTCACGTTTACTCAACAATCAAGTTATAGATTAGATTACATTGGTGAAGTTGAAGTCGGAATGAAAAAGGTTAATTACGAGGGAACACTTAATGACTTATACGATAACGACTTACAGACATTTATTGATTACAATATCCGAGATGTAAAAATATTAGTTGAATTGGATAAGAAATTAGATTTTATTGAGATTGCTCGTGGTATAGCACATCTTGGACACATACCTTATGAAGATATCAATATGTCAAGTCGTTGGTTAGAGGGAGCAATCTTGGTATATTTGAAAAAGATTGGAGTGGTTGCACCTAATAAACCAAGACGACCAAAGAAGTTCAATAGTGATGAGAAATTTGCAGGTGCTTATGTTCAAGAGCCACAATCTGGAAAACACGATTGGGTTTATGACTTGGATATTACATCAATGTATCCAAGTGTGATTCGTTCATTGAATATTTCACCAGAAACTAAAGTTGGTAAGGTTGAGGGTTGGAACGAAGAACAATTCTTAAAAGAAACTAATAAGAAAACATATTCACTTAAGAATAAAGTGGGTAAAGAAATCGGTAAGATGACAGAAACTGAATTACAAGATTATTTTGATAAGGCAGGAGTATCAATTGCATCCAACGGAGTAATGTATAGAACAGACAAACAAGGACTGATTCCTGCATTGTTAGAAAAGTGGTTTAATGAAAGAGTTGAGATGAGAAAACTCGTGAGAAAGTTTAATGAACAAGGTGATACACAAAAAGAACAATACTTTGATAGAAGACAACATATTCAAAAGATTGTATTGAATTCGTTGTATGGTGTGTTAGGATTACCAGTATTTAGATTTTATGATTTGGATAATGCAGAGGCAACCACATTAACAGGTCAACAACTGATTAAGTTTAGTAAAAAGATAACGAATCATTTCTATAATAATGAGTTAGGAACAAATGAAGACTATGTTATCTACATTGATACAGACTCTATTTTTGCATCGGCAGTTCCATTGATTGAAAAAAGATTTCCTAATCAAGAATTATCTGAAACTATGATGACACAAAGAATTTCAGAAATATGTGGTGAGGTTCAAGATTATTTAAATACAAGTTATGATTATTTCTCTAAGAAGTTTTGTAATATAGATAAACACGTGTTTGATATTAAACAAGAGGTAATTGCAAAGACAGGTTTGTTCATTACGAAAAAACGATATGGATTAAGAATTATCAATGACGCAGGTCGTAAAGTAAACAAGACTCACGTTAAAGGATTAGATACCATTAGAAGTAATTTTGCAGTTGCTATGAAAGATTTGTTATCAAATGTATTAGATGATATTCTGGCAAATGTTCCAAAGGAAAAGATAGATGAAAGGATATCATTGTTCAAAAGAAATATGCATAATCTATCCTATGAAGTTATGGCAAATCCAATCGGTGTAAAAGGGATTGGTAAATATATTTCCAAAGATTCAGAAACATCATTTAGTAAATACAAGAAAGGTGCACCAGTTCACGTTAAGGCAGCAATCAATTATAATTCATTGATTGACCATTGGTATGAGGGTAGAAAATATGAAAAAATATCCAACGGAGAAAAGATTAAATGGGTTTATTTGAAAGAGAATACATTTGGATTTGATACGATAGCATTCAAAGGACACGAAGACCCAAAAGAAATATTAGAATTAATTAAAAATCACATAGACCACAACAAAATGTATGAACAAGCAATGAGTAAGAAACTCGGTATGTTCTATAAAGCATTGGGTTGGGGTGGTGTAGAAGATGTAACGACTTCAATGAATAGGTTCTTTTAATGAGATTGATACACGGAGATTGTTTGGTTGAAATGGATAAGTTAATCCAAGAGGGAGTAGATGTAGATTTAGCTTTTACAAGTCCACCTTACAATATGAGAACGAGAATACGAAACGGAGAATATACAGAAAGAGAAAAGTCAGAACACACAAGTAAAAAATATAAACATTTTGATGACGCTTTAACAATTGATGAGTATTATGATTTCCACAAACAAGCATTAGAAAAAATGTTAAAGTTGTCAAAAGTTGTATTGTGGAACATACAAATCGTAACTGGTAGTAAAGAAGCCATATTTAAATTGATTGGAAATTTCAACAAAAACATAAAAGATATCATAGTTTGGGATAAAGGATATGGAGAGCCTTCATTACACGAGGGAGTATTGAATCGAAGAACAGAATTGATTATTGTTTTTCAACAAGACGCAACGGCAGGTAGGTATATAAAAAACTCATATTTCAAACACGGAAGTTTAAACGACTTATGGAAAATAAAAAGACCAAGACACCCAAAAGGACACTCAGCAACATTTCCAATTGAATTAGCAGAAACTGCAATCAGAAGTTTCAGTCCAGAAAATGGTGTTGTAATGGATTGTTTTATGGGTAGTGGAACAACGGGAGTTGTTTGCAACCAATTGAACAGAGATTTTATAGGAATAGAATTAGTCAAAGATTATTTTGACTACTCAAAGGAAAGAATTGAAAAGATAAATAATAATTCTTCAACATTAGAAAAATTTATTTGATTTTCACAAAACAATATTATACTTATATATAAACAAACAGGAGTAAAAAGGTTATGAACAAAACGCAATTAACTAATTTCATCAACAAATACACATTAGGTGGAGAAATTCAATCTACTAAATGGGTTTCAAATGGTGATAGTTTAACAACAAGATTTATCTCAGGAGATAAGTCAGTTGTTGGAAGGGTTGTTCTTAGTGAATTTAAACATTTAAATCCTTGTGAATTAGGTGTTTATAGCACAGGACAATTATCTTCATTACTATCAGTATTGGGAGATGATGTTGATTTAAGTTTATCACAGGCAGGTGATAAGTTTATATCTATGGAATTAGTAGATAGTAATAGAAAAACCAAATCTAAATATATGTTGAGTGATTTATCGGTCATACCAACACCACCAGAACTTAAAAATCTTCCAGATACATTTGAGTTAGGTATTAAAGTAGACCAATATTTTATTAATACATTTATTAGTGGTAAAGGAGCTTTATCAGAAGCAGAAACCTTTACAATTTTAACTGAAAATGGAAACACAAGTATCGTAATTGGATATGCTTCAATTGCATCTAATCGTGTAACTATTCCAGTTGAAACAACACAATATAAAGAAATTGAACCAATTTCTTTTAACGCAAATATGTTCGCATCAATCTTAAATGCAAATAAAGATTGTGAAAGTGCAACATTAGAAGTTAGTTCCGCAGGGTTATCAAGAATTAAATTCTCAATCGATAACTACGATTCAGAATATTTCTTGGTATCAACACAAGCAGTTAACTAATGGAAAGTCTAACACATAGTTTATGGGTGGAGAAATACCGTCCAAGCAAGTTAGACAATTATATCGGTAATGACCATTTAAAATCAAAGGTGTCGGTATATCTTGAATCAGGAGATATACCACATCTATTATTATTCGGTAGAGCAGGAACAGGTAAAACCACTCTTGCTAAACTATTGATAAATAATATAGATTGTGATTACCTTTATATAAACGCATCTGATGAGAATAGTGTAGATGTAGTTCGTGAGAAAGTCAAGAACTTCGCATCAACATTAGGTTTCAAAGATATGAAAGTGATTATCTTGGACGAGTGTGATTACATTACACCAAACGCTCAAGCAGCACTTCGTAATCTTATGGAAACTTTCTCAAAGAATTGTCGTTTTATATTGACTTGTAATTATGTGGAAAGAATAATTGACCCGATACAAAGTCGTTGTCAATCATTTCAGATAGTTCCACCAGACAGAAAACAAGTGGCACAACACTTGGCAAACATATTGACAAATGAAAATGTTCAATATGATGTCAAAGATATCGCAACCATTGTAAATAGTGGTTATCCAGATATCAGAAGAGTAATCAATGGTGCTCAAAGACAAGTTGTAAATTCTCAATTAACGATTGATGAAAACACTATTGTTCAAAATGATTATAAAAATCAAGTGTTGGATATATTGAAAACACAAGACAAAAAGAATTCATTTCAAAACATTAGACAATTGTTAGCAGATTCAAAGGTAACAGATTTCTCTGATTTATTCAGATTGATGTTTGATACCGTAGATGATTGGGGAACAGGACATATCGCAGAGTGTATATTGATTTTAAGTAAATATCAACAATCAGACGCAGTTGTAGTGGATAAAGAAATTAACATTATGGCTATGTTTGTTGAATTAATAGGGAGTATTAAATGAGTCATCCAGACGGAGGCATTCCAAAAGCACAACCACAGATTGACTTAACAGAATCAGATACTATTCAATGTGAAGAATGTGGGAACGCAGCATTTACACCGGCTTTCTTTTTAAAGAAAATATCGGCATTAGTATCACCAACAGGTAAAGAATCAATCGTTCCGATTCAAGTTTTTACTTGTGGTAGTTGTGGTAAAGTTCCACAAAATATGTTAGAGTCAGCTGGATTAGCAAAACCAAATCAGCCACCTACACGCCAACCAGGTGAGTAATGAAAGACAAATGTCAGTATAATGTAGATAAATTCTACTATGACAATTATAGAGTAACTACAAAACAAATGGATGGATATCCAGTTGGTGAACACGGAATGAAACTCTATCAACACAAAGATGATGAGGGCAATTTTATTTACACCAATGAACAAGGTGAATATGTTTATAACCACCACCAAGCTCTTAATATTTATCAAAATAATAATGGTAAATTTGAGGGTGGAAGACAACACGACCCAATCTACAATGATGAAAATGTTGGAAGACAAATCTATACTTTCGGTTGTAGTTGGACTTATGGTTGGGATATTCAACAACGACAAACCTTTACTCATTTACTCGGAGACGAAAATACAGCAGTTCATAATTATGGAGCAGGTGGAACAGGTTTAGATTTCGCAGTCAAGACTTTATCAGAAGTTTATATGCCAACATCAACAAGACAATTATTTATCATTACGGTTCCACATTATTTCAGAAGAACTTGGTTCAATGATGATGGTGTAGTTTACAAACCTTGGCAAGTTAAGGAGTTCGTTGATATTAACGAATACAATAATTACTTCTACTTTTTACATCATTATAATATGTTGAATAGATTTGTAGGTCGTGATAAAATCATTTGGGGAACTTGGGAAGAAGATTTACCAAGAGATAAATTTGATGTATTTTTTGAGTTAGTAGACAAAACATCAGATGGGTTACATCCAGGTCCAGAATCACATAAACAATATGCAGAGAAAATAAAAGATGTATTACAAGATAGATTTAAATAACTACGAACCACGAGAAGTTTCAGCGTATCAAGTGGTTACAAACTATAATGATATTAATTCAGAACAAATACAAGTGATATCAGAAGAGTTGTCTGAATTTAAAGATTCATTTGGAAAAGATTGGCAAGAGTGGAATTTAAAAGACCTAAGAAGTAGATTAAAAGACAATTGGACATTTTATTTAGTTGAGGGTGGTTGGGCATTTATAGATTGGAATAAAAAATACCCTATGTTATGTCAGAAATATGTGTTTCCAAATTATAGAGGAACAGGTTTAAATTTGGATTTAATATGGATTCGTTGTAATGAAATCAAACAACAAGGATATAATTACGCAATGATGTTCATAGATGATTGGAACGAGCCAGCAAAATCAGTATTGAAAGAAAAAATATTCACTAAAATGGACTAAATAGATATTTATAAGTAGGAAAAAAATATGTCAGTTCAAACAACAATAGAAAATTATTTAAATTACATCACAGGAAGTGGTGGTGGTTGGCCAAGTAATACCAATATTGGTATTTTCGCTGGGGTTGATTACATCAAAGAAGAAACCACAGGTGACGTTTACTTAAACGAAATGAATACTGCTTGTGGTATGTATGGTTCGTATAATGAACAAACCGCTTCATTTGATTTAATAGCAGACTATGCAAATGAAAAGAATTGCACAACTGCATACATTTATGGACAAGACGATAGTGTAAAAGAAAATCCATCAACATTTCAACAACCAATAATTAGTCAAAGTTTTGCACGACACAATATATCAGTAAATTTTGAATACAATGATAATAGTTCAGTAACATATTTCTCACAAAGAACACAAAATCAATATACAGGAAGTTTTCATTTGTTTATGCAAACACCTTGGTATAGTGATGATAATTTATTAGAAATTGTTAGTGGTTCATTTAACAAAACATCATTTAGAACTATATTAAGTTCTTCACCAGTTAGTTCAAGTTTGATTCCATTATTTAACACAGGTTCATTTTCAGACACAAATGCATATCACCCAGACTTTGTAATTAAAAATCCAGCACAAGATGGAACTTCTTATGACAATTCAATTTTATTCCATAAGTATGTAGCAGAGAATAATACATACCAATCTGGTGTGGATAGTGGTTCACTAATTGAAACCTATATTGTTCCAAGTGGCTCAACCGTTGGAACACAAGGATATTTAAAATCACCTAAATATGAATATTTAATGACACCAGACAAACAAATATTAATTAAGAAAAAAGATAAATTAGTATTGTCAATTGCACCAAAATTTATTTTAAATGGTGATAGATATCATATGCAAAATGCATTATTATACTCAACACCGAGTGGTAGTAATATTAGAATGTTTGATAATTCAACTAAACAAGTTCAAGATGTTCAAGTAGGGGATGTAGTTAAATCATACAAACCTGCTGGAATGCCAGATGAATTTTTCTTTGAGGACTGGTTAAGTTATAGTTCAACAGATTTGAGTGGTTCAACACCATCAGGTTCAGTTGTAGTTAGAACTTATCAAGAAGACTATTATGGTTATTATTTAATTAATAGTAGTATTAAAGTTCCAGTTATGAAGCAATCTATGATGAAAGGTGCAAGATATTTCTTGAAACAAGGAGATACTTGGACTTGGGCTAAACCTACCGACATAGATACAGGGGATTACTTCTTGGATAAAGACGGAAACGAGGTTGAGATTATATCAAAAACAGAAGTGTCTCAAGAAGAAACATTTTACTCATTAGATGTTGAAGATATTGATACTTACTTTACATCAGACATATTGGTCCACAATATTCCACCAGGTAAATGTTTTACGGGTGATACTATGATTACATTGGCAGACGGAACTTATGAAAACATACAAAAGATTAAACCAGGAACAGAAATCAAAACTTATGATGTGGAAAATGGTAAATTACAAAATTCAGTCGTGGGAGAGATTACAAAAATTAGACACGACAATTTAGTTAAATATAAATTTAGTGATAATACAGAAATTAAAGCAACAGATGACCATCCATTTTACATTGCGAGTGATTCATATATAGATTCAGATTACAGACCATTAGAGGTTGGTGATGAAGTTTTAAATGATGAGTTGAACAAACTAAGTGTAATCAATGTTGAAAAACTTGACCTACACGAAATCACTTACAATATAGATAACACAAATAACGGCAAAAATTATTTTGCGAATAGGGTTTTAGTATCAGATGAGTCAGAAACAGAATAACGACTTTTTATATTCAGTTCAAATTCCAAACTTTTTATCACCAGAAAAATGTGATGAATTATTAAAAGACATAATGGAATCAGAACAAGACGTAATTGGTTGTGTTGGAGATGAACAAGGAAAAAATGCAGTCATACCAGAGATTAGAAAAACTAATGAGTGGTATTTGTGTGAACAAGAAGAAAACCAATTCAGACCAACAAAACCAAACAAAGATTGGAAATGGTTACAGGACAAAATGTTTCAAATGGCCAATATTGTAAATGATAAAGTATTTCATTTTGATATTGACGGGTGTGATAATGAATTAAAATTAATAGAATACACAAAGGGTGGTTTCTATGGTTGGCACACAGACTTTAATGCAGGAACTTGTTCAGTAAGAAAATTAGTAGGGATAATTCAATTAACGGACCCGAGTGAATATGAGGGTGGAGATGTTCAATTTGGTATCCAAGACAAAGACACAAAAGAATGGTATTCAATGAACAAATTAAAAGGTTCGATAACTTTCTTTCCCGCATTCCTATGTCATAATGTTGTTCCAGTCAGCAAAGGTAAACGATATGTAATTCAAGAATTGTTTATCGGTGACCACTTCAAATAAGGATAAAAATGTATAAACCAATAGATATGGATAGTTTGAAATACAATAATAATTTCAAATGGGTAATGACAAAAGATAATTTCTTTTCTAAAGAAGAGTGTGAATATATTATGAACAAAGTAGATGACCACTCTGAAAGAAAGAAAACTAAATACTATGAAGCAGAAGATAGTATTTGTTTATTAAATATCAATAAAACTAACGAACAAAAGTATTTAGATAAGTTTTGGGAAGTAATTTCAGTTGCAAATCAAGTTCATTATCATTATGATATCAAAGGTATTTACAGAAATAGATTACAATGTCATAGATATGATGTTGGAGATTGGTATAATCCACACTCAGATTTTTATCCAATAGACCAATTTAGTTCATTAAAATTAACTTGTATTGTATCTTTAAATGATGATTACGAGGGTGGAGAGTTCAAACTATTTGATGGAACAACAATAAAACAAAAACCAGGTAGATTAATTATACACCCAGCATTTGCAGGACATCAAATTACCGAGATAACAAAAGGTAAAAGATACTCTTGTGTTGCTTGGGCAGTTGGAGATACTTTCGTATGATACAAAACGACAATTTTAAATTTGTAGTTCACAGAGAGGACTTTCTATCATTGAGTCAATGCCAGAAACTAATGAGATATTTAGAAACAGGACAACCGACTGAATCAGAACTTGCTGGTAATTATGATGATAATATCTTAAACAAAGAAGTTCGTGATAACAAAGAAGTTACAATTAAAAACGAACAGCTCAGAAATAAATTAAAAATGGTATTTGAATTGTCCAATTTATCTATTTGGAAATACAACATACAAGAAATGGAAAAGGTCAAAATACTACGATACGAAAATGGTGGTAAATATAAATGGCATACTGATTGTGGTTCAAAAGAAACATCATTAAGAAAATTAACCGCAGTCGTTCAACTATCAGACCCAGATAATTATGAGGGTGGAAATTTAGAATTTGGAATTACAGACAAATCAGGTAAAAACAATTACACCGCACCGAGAACACGAGGAAGTATAACAGTATTTCCTGCATTTTTATCACATAGAGTAACACCAATCACAAAAGGTAGACGATACTCATTAATTACTTGGATGCTTGGAGATTGTTTTGTATGAGAATAGCACTATGTATTTGTCCACAATGGTCAGTTCAAACGCCTTCGTTCGCAATCGGAAGTTTAAAATCACACATTAAAAACAAAGATGTTGAGGTTGAACAATTTGACTTGAACATCAGAACATCATTATACACAAAAGAAAAAAACATAGAAAAGTTTTGGGATTGGGGTAATGATACGCCTTGGAATTCTGAATCAAATTTTAAAGATGAAATCTTACCAAACTTTAAAGATTTGTGGCACGAGTATATTGATAAATTAGCAGAGTATGATGTGGTGGCATTTACTACTTACATTTCTAACATTGTAACAACAGATTATATTGCCAGATATATAAAACAAAAAAATCCAAAAATTCAAATATGGTATGGTGGCCCTTATTCTTGGTATGCAGAGTGTGCTGGTTTAGTTGAGAGTGATAATTATAGAGAATTTGTTGATGTAGCTTGTAGTTCAACTGACGGAGAGAAAATTATTTCTGAATTAGTAAATCGTTATATGGAAGACGGACATTATGAAAATGTAAAAGGTATTTATCGTTGGGATAAAATATCACCAAGTTTTCCTACGGTATTGAAAAAAGGTCGTAGTGGTAGAAAGCCAGTATTCAATGGTGGTGTATTACCACAAAATCTAAATGAATTAGAAATACCAAGTTGGGATAAAGAAATCATAGATGAGTTCAAAAAATTAACAGAAGCTTTTGATACAGAATTACAATTACCAATGCAAACTTCAAGAGGTTGCACTTTTAAATGTTCGTTTTGTAGTGAAACAAGATTGTATAGAACAAAAAACAATGAAAAAATTGTTGATGAGATGAAAGGATTGACTGAACAAACTGGCATTAATAACTTTTGGTTTACAGATTCTTTAATTAATGGTTCAATGAAAAATTTTAAGTTGTTGGTAGAAAAATTAGAAACAGAAATGGACAATGGAACAATACCAAAAATGTATTGGGGTGGACATTTCAGAACACACAAGAAACTTGACGGAGAATTGTTAACAAAAGCAGTTAATGTAGGATTGAACTATATGAATGTTGGGGTAGAAAATGGTGTTAACAAGATACTGGCATTGATGGAAAAAGGACAAACTTCTGATGATGTCAGTCATTTTCTAAAATCAGCTTATGAGAGTAATGTATTTTATGTTGCAAATTATATACCCGGATATCCCAAAGAAAATTATATGGATTTTATTTTACAATTAAAATTTTTA
>Ga0080013_1004864_pt1 | contig 12921 bp, 8 predicted proteins | sample ETNvirenome_6_85_FD_69236 | JGI IMG/M metagenome (GOLD analysis project Ga0080013, IMG submission 69236) | Marine viral communities from the Pacific Ocean - ETNP_6_85 (SPADES assembly) (version 2) | ecosystem: Environmental > Aquatic > Marine > Oceanic | place: Pacific Ocean | collected 2013-06-19 | reverse complement strand
TTCTTATGCTATGCTCGCGCCCCTCACAAGCGGCAGTTTTGAGCACTCTAACGGCGCCATTACCGTGGGCTACGAGGACCACCTTGAGGGCTTCAAGAATCCGGAGTCAGGCTGGTTCTTCTCGCAGGACTTGGGTACAAGTAACGCCGACTATGCCGCTGAGCGCATGACGAAGGTGTTTAAGTTCCATGGTCTAGATTCGGGCGAGTGGCTACAGAACAACATCAAGATTTCTATTGCAGACATCAAGGCGTCAACAAACCTTTCAAATCCATATGGCACATTTACGGTACAAATCCGTCGCGCCTCCGACTCCGACAAGTCGCCGGTTATTCTAGAGCAGTTCACGAATTGTAACTTGAATCCTGCATCATCTGATTATGTTGCGGCCAAGATAGGCGACAAGTATATGACATTTGATTATAGCCTTAATCGCCTGCGTGAATATGGCCAATATAACAATCTATCTCGCTTTCTTCGCATTGAAATGAACCCGGCAATTGATAGCGGCCAAGCGGAGCCGGAACTCCTTCCATTCGGTGTTTTTGGCCCTATTCGTCCCTTCTCTTGGCGCGTTCGTTCCGCCGACGGAGACGATGGAGCTACCGGAACACCGTTCTTGAAAGTGATTCCAAATGACTCTACAATTACAGGCCTCGCTACCGGCGATACCTGCAACGCCCGCGTTAGAGCAGACGGAAAGGCTGTTCTATTCATTCGTATGGACGATGGCGACGAAGCCTATGGTACTGCTAACAGCACTAAACAAGAGGTTGTATTAACCGACTCTGCTGGAACAACTGTTAAGTATGTTACTAGTAACACGAACGCCTCTGGTGTCGCAACTGGCACCGTGTTAGCGACTGATAGTAACTTGGGCGGCGCCGTTAGCCCCGACGCAGATCAGGTTGGAGGCTGCGCTGTTGGTCTTAATACCTCATCTGGCACGCAAGCAGACTTCTTGACACAATTGAAGGCTGCTATCGAAGGCGCAACTGGGCATGCTGGTACCATCACGGTTGGCACTCTCTCCGGCACCGGTGATGGCAATCAGTACCTTCAATTTACACAAACAACGCCCGGCGCCGCAGGAAACACTACTGCAACAACAGATCTAGGAGAGGGCACGCTCCACGACGCAGCCACAGGTGGTAACGTTGCAACAGCATTTGATGGCGGCGGCGATCTCGTCGGAACATTCGTTACTGTCGACCAAGATCTTATTGCAAGTAAATACGACCGTCATGGCCTCACAAGCATTGCATTCGGCGAAGGCCAACAAGTGGCCTCAGCAGCCGACGGCCCCACACAGTACCGCTATACAGCATCTTATGAATTTCCGAGAACCTTGTTCCGAATTTCTGCTTCTGATGGCGGGGTATCTGATCCAAAAGAGGCTTATTTCGGACTTCAAACCGGTAAATCACACACTGACCTCACTTTCGACCCCGGATATTGCGACTACGTTCGCCGTCTGCCTGTCGGATACGCTCAGGCTGATACAATTACAGGACCCGGTACTGATAGAGAATACTCTTGGGTCTTCTCGCTCGACGATGTGAGAACCGTTATTGACGGCGATATCGCAAAGTCTGCCTTCTTCCAATCTGGTTCTAGAAGAAATGGTGATTCTCTCACCGCTATGAGTTCTTCTTACAAGCAGATTCTAGACGAAGGTTACGACCGCTTCACATCTCCGCTATATGGCGGATTCGACGGTTGGGATGTCTACGAGGCAGAACCTCTTAGAAACTCTGCAATTAGCTCCACTGACACTCAGTACACTAACTACGCATACAATACTATTAAGCGGGCAATCGACACTTGTGCCGACCCAGAATTCATTGAAACAAATATGATGACTGTCCCGGGCGTGACCGCCAAAAACCTTACTAAGCACCTTGTTGACACTTGTGAGGCTCGCGCTGATGCCATGGCGGTTATCGATATCGAAGATGTCTACACGCCTTTCACAGAGAACACGAATTCCTTCCAGAGCAATCTCGGAACTGTAGCTTCAGCTATCTCTTCACTGAGAACTCGTGATATGAATTCGAGTTATGCCGCAACCTACTATCCTTGGGCGCAGATCCGCGATCCCAACACTGCTCGACCTCTTTGGGTTCCACCATCGGTCGTTGCACTCGGAACATACGCTTCTTCCGAAGCCAAATCCGAACTCTGGTTCGCCCCAGCTGGATTTACCAGAGGTGGTCTCACCTCGGGCGCCGGCGGACTCAAGGTTGTCAATGTCTCGGAGAGAGTTATTAGAAAGGACCGTGATAAGCTCTACACAGCTAACATCAATCCAATCGCTACTTTCCCTGCTGAAGGAATCGTCGTCTTCGGACAGAAAACCCTTCAGGTCACGCCATCGGCCCTTGATAGAATCAACGTCCGTCGCCTGATGATTTACTTGAAGAAGGAAGTTTCACGCATGGCCGCCACGGTTCTGTTTGACCAGAATGTACAGGCTACTTGGACTCGATTTGTAAACAAGATCGATCCGTTCCTCGCCAGCGTGCAGACCCGACTTGGTATCACGGAGTACAAGGTTGTCCTTGACGAGTCCACCACGACGGCCGATCTAATCGACAGAAATATTCTGTATGCTAAGATCTTCCTGAAGCCAGCACGGTCTATCGAGTATATTGCAATTGACTTTGTTATCTCAAGAACAGGAGCGTCTTTCGACGATTAATCAAAACAGGGGTGGTTTTTCCACCCCGTACACTATTTACTATAGAAGAGCATAAGGAGTAACATTTAATGGCTTTCTGGACAGATCACACCGGGCAAGACCCAAAGAGAAATTTTAGATTTTTGGCGACTATTGGCAATATGCCCGATGGTGCCACATGGTATTGTAAAAGCGCAACAAAGCCAGCTTTTACTGTAAAAGATGTTCCGCACAAGTACTTGAATCATACCTTTTATTACCCCGGCGCAGTCGAGTGGGAGCCAATTGAGATCAAATTGGTCGATCCAGTGTCTCCTGACGCTTTAGCAAATACTCTCTCAATTATTCAGGGTTCTGGATACAAGCCTCCTGCAACCTTTAATGAGACCACAACACCCAGTAAGGCCTCTTCTATCGCGGCTCTCGGAGGAGTCAATATCCAAGTGATTCAGGCCGACGGCGCTATCGTTGAGAGTTGGAATTTGAACGGCGCGTTCATTACTGGCGTAAGCTATTCCGGCTTAGAATACGGAAATGACGAGATCTCTGAGATTACATTAAAATTCCGCTATGATTGGGCAGATTGCACCACCGCTAACCCCGCATCGGGAATAGCAGGGCCACAAAACGACTTCTTTAAGCTTAACCCAGCTTAACAAACCAAACTAATTTGAGGTGAAATTTGAGTAGAAATAATGAAGAGCGACTCGGTGCTCGCAAAAGTGCAGAAACTGCGCCACCGATGACGCCTTCTGGTAATTCTTTTTCCTTCGCGACTCCCACAGAGTTCGTGGAGTTGCCCACAGGCGGAAAGTATTATCCAGAGGACCATCCCCTTCACGGAAAAGATAGTGTTGAAATACGCTATATGACAGCCAAAGATGAAGATATCTTGTCGTCCAAAACCCTTCTTAAGAAAGGCGTTGCAATCGACAGGCTCCTTCAAAATATTGTTATTGATAAAACACTCGATATCAATACTCTGTATATCGGAGATAAAAATGCAATTCTTATTGCTGCCCGGGTTACAGGCTACGGCCAAGAGTATAAAGCGAAGACATCCTGCCCGTCATGTAAGTCTACAGTAGATTTTGAATACGATCTTTCTCGGCTAAATGTATACAAAGGGGAAGATTGGGAAGATTATAAAATTAAAAATCATGTAGATGATCGATTCATCATTACGCTACCCCACTCCGGTGTGGAGGCAGAAGTGAGGCTTTTAACAAGTAAGGACGAAGATTATCTGTCAGAACTAAGAGAAAACAAGGCCAAGAGAAATCTTCCGGAAACCAATTTAACCGATCAGCTTCGAATGATCGTCGTTTCTGTTAACGGCCACTCCGATCCCAAATCGCTAAGTGCTTTTGCCGATGGATTACCCGCCAAAGACTCAAGATACTTGCGTTCAGCCTATGACCTGTTGGTACCAAATATAGATATGTCACAAGAGTTCAGTTGCACTGTTTGCGGCCACTTTCAGGAGGTGACTGTGCCCTTGACGGCCGGATTTTTTTGGCCTGACCGATGAATACATAGCTAACGTTTATGAAGAATTCTTTTTATTAAAATATCATGGTGGCTGGAGCTTCACAGAAGCCTATAACTTGCCAGTTGTTTTACGCCGATGGTTCTTAGAAAGGTTGGCGAAACAAATGCAGAATGAGAATGAGGCAAGAACACGAGCCTCCAAGGGTCAGAGTTATGATGTAGGAACTGGTCCCCCAGTTGGTCCAAGCATGACCCCCAGAAACTGAATAAAGGCTGAAGTCTTAAGACTTTCAGCCTTATTTGTTTTTCGTAACTAATTATGGTATGGCAGGGAGACCAAATAATGCAAAATTCTAAAGAAGACGAAATAAAAGAAGTTGTAATCGATTTCAATGAGTTAAGATCCAAAAACCTTAATGAAGGAGTATATACTTCTCTGGGCGCCCAAATAAGATGGACCATCGACGCCATATTTGGCTACGGATTCTTCCCTGTAGAATTGGAAATCAAAGGCACAGAGAGAGAAGCCAAGGCCTTCATGAGCGCTCTTGGTAGCGAGGCCAAATATGTTCAAGCGGCCAAAACCTACGGCCTGAATAATCCAAGAACTTTTAAAAGCAAGAACAAGCTCGACAAAGCCGTTAAAGGCTTTCAGAGAGCTACCGGTTTAAAATGGCCGTTTCAATAAGGAATAATTAAGTGCCTCCTTTAACCCCAGAACAACTAGCCGCGCTTACGACACAGGCAAACACAGCCGCTGACGCGGCTGCACAAGCCCAATCAGCTATACAGGGTCTTACCGTAGGCACGCAAGCTATGACTCAAGCAACTCTTGAGTCACATGCTGCAATGGCAAAATCTGCACAACTCGAATTACAGTTGGCCCGAGAAACAGGCGCCAGCGCTGCCGAAATCCGGGCTTTGAAGGCTGAAGTTATTTCGGCAAACGCAGCACACGGTCAATATCAGGCCCAAATGGCAGCCTCTGCTGCCGCTTTGGAGAAATTTAACAACCAAGCAAAGCAAGGCCATTCATCAGCGAAACAACTCGGCGCCATGGTCGGTCTGCTGGGCGACAGTTGGGAAAACCACAATAATACGATATTCCTCACTGCCGGCGGCCTCAAAGGTTTGGGTTCTGCCCTGAAAGAGATGGCAAAGCCAATGAACATTGCAGGCTCCATCGTGAGCCAATTTATCCAGTCTTCAATTGAAATGACAATGGCACTGGATAACACGACTGTCGCGATGAATAAGCAAACAGGCATGGGCGATGAGTTTTCATCCCAAATCAAAGCCTCAGAGGAACGCCTTCGTGGCTTTGGGGTCGAAATGGCACAAGTCGGTGCAGCCTACGGCGACCTACAACAGAATCTCGGTAAATTTACCAGCATGAGTGATGCAAATCAAAGCTCCATGGCTGAGAGTGTCGCCTTGTTGGATAAGTATGGCATTGCTGCTGGCACCTCTGTGGCTAGTTTGGGTGCTATGACCGATGCAATGGGCTACTCCGGCAAAGAAGCCATGAACATGCAAAAATCCTTATTTATGTTTGCAACCGAAAACCATGTTTCGACCGACAAGATGATGGCCGATTGGGCTGCGTCCGCAGACCAGATGGCAGACTTTGGCGACCAAGGGGTCGAGGTCTTTGGTCAGTTGGCCGTTGCCGCCGATAAGAGCAATATGGCTGTTGCCGATTTACTCAATCTCGCAGCAAAATTTGATACATTTGAGGGAGCAACAGAATCGGTTGGTAAATTAAACGCCCTCCTCGGCGGCCCATTCCTTAACAGCTTAGAGATGGTCATGACTACGAACCCAACCGAGAGGCTGAGTATGCTTCAGGGCGCCATAAATGCAACCGGACAATCCTTCCAAGACATGTCTTACTACGAGAAGAAAGCAATTGCAGATGCCGCTGGTTTACAAAGCACTGCCGACTTGGCCTCACTTATGAAGGGTGAATTCGACGCCCTGTCCGGTGGTATTGGTAAGACCGAGGAAGAACTTGAAGCGCTTGAGGAGAAAAACGCGTCATTTAACACTTTGATGGAAGAGGTTAGACAAACCATGAAAGGGTTTGCGGTGGCGTTCGAGCCAGTTGTGAAGTGGTTTAAGAAAGGCCTCGAATACATCCAAAATCTGGACCCAGAGATGAAAAAAACGATTGTTAAGGTCGCGATGCTCGCCGTCGGGCTTAAATTGCTTGGGGAATTAATGTCCGGTCCAGCGGCCGATGGCCAAGAAGCCCAACAACAGGCGACAGAACAGACTTCAAAAAGCTTAGGGGTCTATATAGGGGCACTGGGGAAAGCCGTTGCATTAATACTGGTGGCAATTCCAGCCTTTAAGGTTCTCTCTTACCTAGCGGGAAAAGTTGCTGATGCTTTCGCAAACGCCGGCAACATGACATCAATGTTTGAATCTATGAACAAAATGAGTTTAATTAACTTCGGCGCGGTCACCTTGGGCCTAAAAGGTGTGGTGGCACAAGTTAATGCGCTAGACCCAGAGAAGGCTATAGCAATCAAGACCGTATTTGACAGCGCTGCTCCTCAAGCAGTAACACAGGCCATCAATACAACAACCCAAGCTTCTGCAAACGCATCGGCCCAGACGGGCGCCACTGGCGCTCAACAACTAGTCGCCGCCCCGATCCAGATTACAAGTATAGTAGAGTTGGACAAGCGGGAACTTGGTAAGGCTATAGCCGATAGCGAAGTTTCGATGAAGATACTAAGCGCAGCGGCCAGCGGCGCCAATGTCTAAGTAATATATTGATATTAGCTGTGTTTAAATTGATATTAATTCTATTTATTTGTGGAGGGCCATAATATGGGGAAAAAGAATAAAGACTTCTCAGATGCGGATCATACAGAGCATCAGTGTAACAAAGCAAATGAGGCATCTGTAGATGAGGAAAAATCTGGTTTTTGGGGCACCCTCTTCGCTACTGGTGAAGATGCGGAAAATAGTAATGAATTTGTAGCAACAGATTTCAGTGATACTTACGCCACGTCAAAACTAGCCTATATCAATTTTACCCCGACGCACACCAGTGCCGGCACGATACGCTTCAAGGGGTTTTTAACCCAGTTATCGGACAATTTCAAAACGCAGTGGTCCGGAACCCCGGCATATGGTAGGATGGATGAAATAAAGACGTTCCAGAACACCACCAGAAATATAAGTGTGGGTTTTTCCGCCCCAGCCTTTGACTTGGCAGAGTCTAAGAGAAATCTGGCGAAGGTCTCAGCATTGATGAGAATGCTGTACCCTGTTTACGGAAATGGCCCGGGCGACAGTGCAACTAGTATAAGTAAAGCTCCACTAATCAGGGTAGAATTCGCAAACCTAATAAGCTCGGCCGTATCAGCCGCCGGCAATGGTGGCCTACTGGGAACCGTGGACGGATTCACTTTTGCCCCCAACTTAGAGCACGGATTTTTCGATCCAACGGAGAGTTATCTATTTCCAAAAACAATCAACGTTAGCTTCAATTTGACCGTGCTTCACGAACATATCGCAGGCTGGACAGGGGATAACAAATGGGCTGCTGACACCGCCGATCATTTTCCATATATTGCCATAAGCGAACCAACAGAGGTCCCTGAACCTGCTGCCGAAGGCGCAGAAGACGACGGCACAACGGATGAGGACAAAGAGGCCACTTTTTGGCAAAATCTCAATCCCAATCATGAGGGTGGGTGGATGAACAGGATCGTATTTGACGACAATGACGGAGTTTAAAAATGCCATATAGATATACAGGAAGAGGAACAGTTAAGAACGATGCTGAAACTTATGAAGAACTTGTCGAATCCCGCGACTTATCGTTTATAAAGCACTTCAGAGTGCCTAGGTTAAGGCACCCAACAGCTATTGAGCGGAGCAATTTTATTAGACTCCACCATACATGGAAATTGGGTGATCGTTTTTGGAAATTAGCAGCCGAGCATTATAATAATCCAAAATATTGGTGGGTTATTGCTTGGTATAATCAAAGGCCAGTTGAAAATATGATTTCACTTGGGGATACAATAATAATACCAAAGCCCTTGCAAACGGTCTTAGATCATGTTAAGTATTATTAGGAGTCCCTAGGATATGTCAGATCCATCACAAAATGAGGCCGAAGGAGGCTGGTGGGCCACAAAGGCCGCCGAACTGAAATCCGGCGTCAAGAAGGGGACCACAGCAGCCACGGTTTGGGTTAGTGAGAAGGCAGAAAAAGGCGCCGCAAACCTCAAAAAGGGCGCTGAAGCCGCCGTCGATAAGGTCGACGAGTGGATCCCCGAACATATCGAAGAAGACTACCTCGGTGGTGACATCAGTGGGAATTATGATAAGCATGTCAAGCCCAAAGTCGCCGCCGCCGCCGACGGCGCCGCCGCCAAGGCCAAGAAAGCTGCGGAAGTAGTCAGTGATATGGTCACCGATGTCGTCGACCAAGTAACCAATGCCATGCGGGGCATCGACACCGACGCAGATGCCGTGGACGCTCTGAAAATGGCCCGTGTTCAGGAACAATGTTATTTAGGATACCATATGTACGATCTGGCCAGATTACATCAGGCAACTCAAATAGCGCCGTGTTCTCTCCATCGCCATGAGGATTTGAAAGACTTATTTGACGACGGCACAGTAGACAGATTTCCACAATTTGGTTATCAGAAGACTATGTGTTTGAACGGGCGCCCCGGAGAAATATTCTCAAAATTACACCTAAAGCCTCATGCGCATGAATTATTGGATGCGACCACGGCCCAACTTGCCGGCATGGTGCCAATGATTAAAATAGCCAAAGTCATAAGCAAAAACCATAAAGGTGAGCCAATCGCCTCCTATGAAGTGCCTTTTAAATTTTATAATCATATTGCGACACATGCTCAAGCTACGAGCACCGACGGCTGGAAGGATGGGCCAACAGACCACTTTAACAGAGGCACCTCCAACATTCAGAGTAGATCTGGCGTCGGGATAAAGTCCTTCGACTGGAAATACATCTCGGGCAACTTCGATACGGTTCAAAAGGATATCAGCGCCACCCTCGTGCTATATTTTCAAAGCATGGATGAACTTATACGAATTAGAAAAACACAAGTAAGAGATCCTGCAACAGGCGATATGAAGAATGTGACCTATTCCTATTTAGACCTTATCGTAAACCCTGCACGAAGTTCCACTTCCACTTCATTGAGTAATGAGCCACAATCGACCAACAGCGCCGATCCCTGCCTAGGCTCCGGAAATACAAGATACGATTCCGTCGAATATGAAATTAAGGCCACCGTCGGCTGGGCTAACAATGGGCAGGCTTTGTCTAACGCCTTAGAATACTCCACAACAAACATATTCTTAAGCTTAACCGACCATGCTTTTAATATCCTTCAGGACGGAACATTCGAGGTGACGATTAATTACAAGTCAAGAATGGAAGGTATTACAGAGAGTCCCAAGTCTAATATTCTTTACTGCGATAAAGATATCATTGAAATGGAATCATTCAAGGCGTTAATAGACAACGAAAATAGGATGACGGAACTGAATGAGAAACCTGACTCATGCGGTGAACTCAAGGCTGAAAAAGAGCAACTCGCCAAAGCCAATCAACAAATCCAAGTCAGCCTAAGAAACGAAACCTATAGAAGCATAATCACAAATCTCATGATTCCATCTAGATATATGGGATACCAGCCACAATCCTCCGCACTACCACAACCAGAGGAAGGGTCAGGTGTGGTGCCACAACGACTAATTTATTCAGTCTTTGTTAACCCTAAAGAAATAATTGCCTTGTCAGAAAGCAAGGGCGCCGCTCAACTATCACCTCTTGATTATGAGAATGTATCAACGACCGATTTAGTCTTCAAAGGCGGCGGTGGAAGCCCCAGCTGGGAAGACTCCGACCTGTCCACTAAAACCGCGGATGGAAAGATAAATTTTAATCTTACCAATTACGAGGAAAAGGTGATAAATTTCTTCTTCTTAGGTGACCTGCTTGATATGCTGATGATAACAGTGTTTGATAATGAAAAATATGATAGTTTAGAAGCCACCATGCGGAAAAAGTACGCCTTTAATCCAAGTGAAGTTGAGCATCTAAAGCTTTTACTTGGCCCATTCGAGTTCAGAGACCCCGTCACCAATAATGTGAAGTTAATTAACATGGCTAATGTGCCAGTTTCTGTGAGAGCTTTTACAGAGTTCTTTCATCGTAAAGTTATCAAAAAACAGCTAATGACTTATGAATTTCGAACATTTATGAAAGATTTGGTTAGCGAGTTAATCCAAGTGTGTCTTGGAAAAGAGTGTTTTGAAGATGCCGAGAGACACAATTCGCAGGTGAGAACCGGGTACCTCGCAGCTCCCCTTATGGATGGCGTCGCCGACCAGATAGTGTACAGGTCTGTTGATCAGGGATATGTGTGCGACAGCAGCCGACCAGAAACATGGAAAGTAAACATGGATTTAGTTACCGCGGCAAAACCCCTATTTGAGGATTGGGACACATCGCGCACAGCTATTGAACATGCCCATTACATTGTTTTCTGGGCACACGGACAAAAAGGAATAAGATACCCCGGGACGCCCGGCAACGAGCGGACCGCGAAGACCGCCCAAATACAAGATCTTAATAGGGGCATACATCACTTACATATAGGTCGAGACAAGGGCCTGCTCACTAATATTCAATTCAGCAAGACAAACCAACCATATCTTCGCCAAGCTCGCCTTGAGAACAACGGTTCATTTGACCCTCTGCTACAACTTTCTGATGTTTACGAGGCTAACATAGATATGATGGGAAATACACTTTTTCTCCCCGGCGACCGTATATATGTAAACCCTTTCGGCCTCTCTTGGGGTGAAAACTTTGGCTCACCTCATCAACGTGGCTCCATATCTAATATTATGGGATTAGGTGGGTATCATATTGTGACCGGCGTGTCTAATTACATAGAATCCGGCAAATATAAAACATCTTTAGAGACCAGATTCGAATCTTCAGGCGACGGATGTCTGGTGGTGAACACCGGCAATGATCGAACGGAGCCTTGTCCGGAAGAAGAAGAGCCGACTACGCAATAAGGAGTATATCAGATATGTATAAGATGAAGGCAAAAAACGATCTAGGAGTAAGAGATTTATTCGACCAAAGAACAAATTATAGTTATTTAGCTTATTCCCCCGGTCATTATCCAAGCTTGGTATCAACGGAAACTATATTGCCCCCCGGAACATCTGATTTCTGGTGGCGTGAACGCGGGTTTTATGGTAAAGTAAGCTCGAATTTTTTATCCGAACCTATCGAACCTTACGAGCCCTATTTGATGTCTTTGAGTACAAAAGGCTCCTCTGTCAAGGTTATGCATTTTGTCGCCGACGCGTTTAAGGATTTTAAAAAAACATTCTTATTGGATATCCGCTATGGTAACAAAAATCTATTGGCCGACGATGAAATGCTGTCGGATATCACCCCTTCGAAGGGATATCAGTCAATCTCAAAATTGTATCGTAATTACCAAGAAAGAGTTTTAGATTTATTTTTAAGACACATAACAACAAAGGACATCTCGAAGGATATTCTTAATATAGAAGATTTTTTGAAAGAATTGACACACTATATTATGAATTTGCACAACGGGCCCTTTACAAGAAGTGCTTTTGTTCTGAGCAGGCACGTTAGTCCTATGGTAAGCGGGTTGTGTATAGACTTGCAGGACCTGCCATACAGCGAAGACGAAAAGAAAATAGAATTTATTGACAGCCCAAATTTTAAGCATTATAATCGTCTGGCCAGCGCCCACGGGTTTGTGATTGACAAAAATGTTCCTTGGCGATTAGTTGCACATTTGGATTCCGCTGAGATGCTAGGATATGCCCAAGCATACGACCCAGAAGTTGCCAGCGTCGATGATATCATTAACAAATTTTATGTGCAGACTGCTATCGACGAGTTAGAAACTCTAAAAATATATTTAGTAAGCATGTATAATAAATTCGTGATAGACAACCCGTTTTCCCGCCGTGTTGGCCACTCCCACTCAACGACTACGACACATGTGGAGAGAAGATCAACAATAACCATGGAAGATCTGAACTCCTGTTATAGCGATTGCCGTTGGTTGGAACTATATATTAAGGTTCGAAACTTGGAAACAGGCTTGAACTATTCAGCCCCCGCTGAAGAAGCTATCACAAGGGTAGCAAAAGATATAGAAAAAACATTTGACATTAAGGAAGCGATGAGTTATATTAAGATAAAGTTCTCGGGAGTGGACTTTTATGAAGGGTCGCTAAGGCATGAAATGGAACGATATCGCCAATCTTCTTCCGGTGCAGGAAGTAATTCGCCAATCGAGACAGTCAGGGCCGCAGCCCGACGAGACAGAAAAATCTTTTTTTAATTAGCGGGGGCTAAATTGTATTTTCAAACGCTCGATGATAAGGGCGAATGTATAGGAGTGTATAAAAATGGAAAACTCTATTTCCAAGACCTGCCCACAGGTCTCGAAAGAACGTGGAAGTATGCGGAATACCTTGAAGAAAAGGACGTGGAGTATGCTAATGTACGCTGCGGAAATCGGAGCCTTAACGACGTTTGTCCGCCTGCCCTAGTAGACGATTGGGTAGCCGTCGAGGCTAAATTGAAGGCATTTTATCGCTCGTTTGTGTTGGCCAAGGTCAATATGAACGAGAATTGTTTTTTTGACCTTGTTCCGAAGCCGTTTTTGGTCGAATAT
>Ga0080013_1004863_pt1 | contig 12925 bp, 26 predicted proteins | sample ETNvirenome_6_85_FD_69236 | JGI IMG/M metagenome (GOLD analysis project Ga0080013, IMG submission 69236) | Marine viral communities from the Pacific Ocean - ETNP_6_85 (SPADES assembly) (version 2) | ecosystem: Environmental > Aquatic > Marine > Oceanic | place: Pacific Ocean | collected 2013-06-19 | reverse complement strand
AAGATTACAAAAATATTTGAATCAAACCACACTATTTTAACTAATGAAAGGACCTAGATTAGGAGACATATTATTTGTTTTGTTTGTTTGGGTGTTAATGTATTTTTTAGGATGGATTTAGTAAAATGAAAACCTTTTTTATTACTATATTAAGTATATTTATTATACTTGGAGTCTTGGTGGCAACCTCAATAATAAGGGACGAGAACCTAAAGGACCATTAAACTATAAAGAGCCGTACCAACTTAGATATATTTCGTAAAGCTCTTGTTGTTCTTCTGTCATTTATTTTTTAATAAATTCTAATAGGTTGTTTATCTTTTCTTTCAGTTGTGCTATTGAAACTTTTAACTCCTCCATAGATTTCGCATTATCTTCGTGTCTTCTACCAAATTCATTTTTTACTTCATATAGACTAAACACTATAAAACGATACAAGGCGTATAAAGCTCCTAGTAACAGAATTAAAGGAAGTCCATATCCTTCTATCAATCTTAATATATCTTCCATTTTGCTATTTTTTAATTAAAGTATACGGTTATCCAATATTTTAAATCATCTATATCCTGAGTAGCTGGAGCGTCTCCAGTGGGATTATGAAATCCAAAGGAGCAGATTTGTCCCGCCTGTAACGTCTCAACAATGTCACCTTTTAGTCGTACAGGTTGGTCTGTTGTTTCATACGGTTGTGATGAACCATAGCTGGTAAACGCATAGGATATAGTTGAGTCTCCCTCTTGAAGCGTAGATTTAAAGATACCAAATTGCATATTAACATCTAAAGAGGTCTGTTGCATTGCAAACCATACTTCATATCTGACTGGATGGATACTCCCGTCCGCAATAAACTGTTCTAATCTAATGTTTGTGTTAAAAGACTGGTTTGCTAATTCTGTTGCATCAAAATCCTCACTCGCCCCCGACAAATAATCCCCATCCTTATACCGTCTAGGTATTAACCATCTGTTTTGGTCAAATGATACTTCAGTTCCCGAAACTGCAAACATTGCGGCAGCTCCTGACCCCGAACCACCACCTCCTCCTCCAGCCGTTCCCCATCCAAAAGCTGTGTTTGCGTTTCCCACTATTTATTTTTTTAACTCAAATCCAAAGTTAAGCATCATAAATCGATGCTCTACCCCAGGATTACAATATAATTCTAGAATAGTTAAACGCCCTAATCTAAGAGCGACGTCGTATATTGTTTCTTTTTTATTCCCTTTAGCCCAGGAATTTATCCAATCTATTTTCATAATTTTAATTTTAATTTATTTATTTATTTTTCATCTTTAATCTCTTATTTTAACCCCTCTTGCTTTACAGTGCATTGAACCACTAGTACACCAACACCATTGTTTGGTCTCTGAGTTCCAGCACGGCCATTTTATACCTTTTTCTACCCTTGCATTTATCTCTGTTCCCTGAGCTCTATACCAGTCCTCGTCAACAATAGGTACGGGAGTGTTGTGAGGATTTGGGTCGATTTTCCGTTTAAGCTCCTCTTCTTTTCTCTTTTGGCGGGCCTGAGCCGCTTTTGGGATTAAAAGGATTATAGTTAGTGCTACTAACCCCACTCCTCCCCAAAATGCTATTTTTTTTGTCTGTTTATACATAATTTTATTCTTTTACATTTCTATTGCTAAATTATACATTTTTTGACGACACTCTTCCTCTCTGTCTAATTCAGCTGTACTTTTAGGGTCTAAGGTGTAGTCAATATCTTTTTTGTCAAGAGGGTTTACCCAAACCCACTGACCATTTTTCGCTTTAACATAGTCTTTTCTATATACCAATATTTTATCTCCTAATGGGAGGCTACTTACGTGCCCATCCTCTCCCGCTGCAGGATTGTTATAATGATAACCGTCCCAAAAGTCTTTATTTTCACAAACATCCAATCTTTCAAATGTTTTAGGTTTTTTTCGTGGCCTTAATAACATAAAAATACCCGCCCCTACCAGAGCTATGCTTCCCGCTATCAACAAACCTTGTGTACTTGCTTTCATCTTTTATCTATTTTTAGTTGCGCTTATTATTACCACGACTATCGCGATAACACCCAATCCTATTCCCGTATACAATAACCATTTGTTGCCTGACGTTGGAGGCATTCCTCCTGGAGGCTCATAATAAGGGGGGTCTCCTTGTCCTTCATAAGGATTCGATGTTAAATAAGGATTGTTCGCATCTGGTACTGGCACACGACTGGGATTACCTAACTGAAATCCAGCCGCCAACCCTCCTAACCATTTTTTTGTATTTTGTTTTTCCATTACACTAACTTTTTTTGTTTATTAATAGGAAACCACTTATCAATCTGAACCTTTCTTTTGTTCTTGTGAGAACTATAATCGTTTCCAAATTTATAAATGTATTCGTTTATTATTCTTTCAGCGTCCCAATTACGATTTCTTGCCCTTGAAATGAACCCAGAGTTACCATAACTATTTGATACTCCGACCGCTATCGCTAGTTGACGGTCGGTTGTCCACCCGTTTCTAATAGCTTCGTCGATTGCGGGCTGTCTCGACTCTCTAAACAACTTATCTTGTACCGATGGTTTTACGTCTCTTACCCATCTTTGGAATCCATCTATCCACCAAGATTGGTCAGACGCTCCACTTCCCTTACTCGCATATCTACTACACATCTCCCTTTGACTTTTACCAAAATACTTTTGAGTATCCATATTTTCATATACCTTACACAGCCCTCCCGACGCCCAATGAGCTATTCCAATCGTTCCGCTATCTAAATGCAAAACATCCGTATATCTCTTTCCTCTACACCCCTTACTCCATATATTATTACACGGAGTATCAAATCCATATTCTACCGAGATAACCCCGTAAATAATCTTTCCCCAAAAATCATCCATTTTATTTTTAAATAACCTAATCTTTCTCTTTGTAGAACCTCCACTATTTTTCTTTCTTAAATTAGATATAAATAAATATCCTAAAAAACCACTAACCAAGACCGCTGTAACTCCTATTCCTATTTTTTCTCTAGTGGTCATTCAGTTTTATGCTTTTGTTTTTTTAACATCTCTTAATAATTCGCTCATATGTAAATTTGGGTCTGTCCTACTAGCGGATAAACTATCGTGAGACACAATACGTGTTAATCGTGGGTAGGTTTTTTGCAAATAAGCGAGAGCCCAAACCAGAGCTTTATATTGTACTCTTGGGATTATTTGCTCATTTGTGGGAGCGTCCTTTAATCGGTGCTTCCCACAAATAACAACCCCTATTGAGGTTGGATTATTTCTGCCTCCAGCGTGAGCAGACTCTGTGTTTAAGTTTCTAGTCTGAAATATCTTCCCAGATTCCGTAATAAACATATGATACCCTATTCCACACCAACCATTACTATTAACGTGATAAGAAGCAGTATCAAATGGATGTTTGTCTCCCTTACACCTACTATCGGTTTGGTGAACCACAATTGTATCCACTCGGTCAAAATTTCGGTTAGGAGAGGAGCAAACACTACTTTTTGGGAGTTGGTCGATAATGTTATATATTTCTCTATTTTGTTTGAATAAATATTTTTTTCCGCTTATAATTCCTCCTCGAGACCCTTTCTTTCGGGCTTTCATAAAGAGAAAAGTCAAAAATCCCAACACCAAAACCGCGGTTACCCCTATTTCTATTTTTTCCCGTGTCTTCATTCTGGTTGAGCTGAGGAGTGATGAGTAGCAATTTTCCATCCCGACCCCACCTTACGTAAAACAAACGTAAAGCGAGCGGGAACCGAATCTCTTCCTCCATAATCATTATTTAATTCAAAAGTGTATGTTCCGTCTACTATGGCGATATTCCCATAGTCTTGAACATAATAACTATCTATTTCTCCACAAGGTTTTTTAGTAACAAACATATTAAAGTATTGTAGTATTTCTCCGTGTCCTCTTTTAATTTTTTCGGCCACGGTCCCTAATAATACGCCGTCGTCAGCGTAGAGACTTACTATATCTCTGGCGTTGTGTTTACAAACAGTATCTAGCCAGTGTTGGATATATTCTATAATTGGTTTATTCATATATTTATAAGTCTATGGTTAATCCTTTATGATTTAGACACGCACCAAATACACAAACTCCCCAAAATTCAGTTGAACATCTACAGCTTAACCATCCTGGAGGTGTTGGAAATTGTCCTCCCTCTGTCCCATCAGAAGGCCACCTATTAGTTCCAAAGTAATTACTTATTTTTGTTTTAGCGCCTATTAAAGTCTGTTTCGCACGACTGTTACTTATATTACTTTCTATAAATCCTTGTTTTTTAGCTAAGTTAATAAAGTTATCTAAATGGTTCCAATCTATGGGTATCGTTCTACTTCTTCCTTTAGTCGGACGGGAGACTCTTCTCGGAAACGTCTTCCAAATAGGTCGTCCCGCAGCGGAAGAAAAATTATCAAATTTTGTCCTAGTCTTCTCTTCTTTTATTCTGTCTATTTCCTCTTGATTAGGGCTAGGATTATCTATCGCTGTTGTGTAAACTGGTTTATAATTTTTTAAGTCAAAACCTGTGTTTTTGTTACGTCTTCTCCACTTGTATAATTCTAACCCAACAATTACTGCGAGAGCTACCCCTCCTAGTAATAAAATTTCTTTTTCTAATTTACCTTGTCTTTTTACCATTTTATTTGTTTTTATTTATATATTCTTTTTCCTTTCGTTAAAGCTTATCCACGAGAAACGCAACCCCTCCCACAATAATTAATCCAACAACAAAGGTTCTGACTATCTTCTCGGCTCTCATTTCTTTAACAGCCTTGTGTTGTCTCTTTAGGTCCTCAATGTTCGTCTCAACGGGTATGTTCATAGGTAATGCGCTCATAATTTTATATATTTATCCTATTAATTTTAATTACAAGACCCATTATTTAATGCGTCCAGATAATGACTAGCAAAACACTCTGATACCTTACAATTCATAGATTTAACCCACCACTCCCCGTTTTTTACTTCAAAATCTTTGCATAGCCATTTTTTGCCGTGTTTATTGGTTCCTACAACTCTTGTGTCGTCTGTCTTAGGGGTGTTTGGGGTTTGAGAATTATTTGTCTTTCTCGTTCTTACTAACAACCATATCGTTAGTGCGACTACCGAAACTCCTCCCGCTATTAATAATCCTTTTGTACTTGATTTCATACTTTCCTTTTTTATAACATTATTTCCATTACTTCTGTTCCTGAGCAATCGGTTAATTTTTATTTAATCCACTTTTGTTTTTTTGCTACCATATATAAAACTCCTACTCCAATGACTATCCACACAACTTTAGGTATGTTTCCAAATCCTGCCGTTTGTGCATTTTTTATTTCTTCCTGTTCTTCCTCCCAGACGGCTTTTGCTTCTGGTCCTGCTAAAGAACTTACATTTTGTTCGTGCTTTAAGCATTGGTCAAACCATTTATTTTTTCTTTTATCTCCTACATCAGGATTAGAAACACTTCCAAAAGAAGCCCCTTTCTGAAAATTAGTTATTTTTTCATTACAGGAGTCCACTTGTTCTTGTGTTGCTGTTAATCTCGGATTATAATCTCGTGGTACATATTTGTTTGCACTCATAATCTTATTTTTTTAATATTTGTATTTTCTTTGGTTCTATCATTATTGTATGTTAAAGGTTGTTGTTTCAATAACAGCACCGCTACCACTACTGACAAGTTCAAGAGTATAATTACCCGGACACAAATTTATATTCATCCAAGAACGACTTTTAGTACCTCCTGCATAGGTTATGCTTGAGCCAGAGGCTTTTAAATTATAAACAAAACTCCCACTTATCGCATTAAGACCATTTTCTCCCCAACTTTGACCTGCACTATTAACGACAATATTATTCGTACTATCCTTAATTCTGAAGGTAGACCTATTAGAAAAACTCATATTACAATTACCCCAAGGGGGCGCTATCGGATGACATTGTTGTCTTATTTTAAATTTTACTTCTCCATCACAAGATGGAGGGCTAGTATTTGTAGTAGAAACAACCTCAATAGCCGGTTGAGAAGAAGGAAGTATCATTGATATAGCCTTTGATTGAATAAGATTGTTGTTTGAATATACACTAATTACATAATTACCTTCACATAAATTAGAAACTGATGCTTGAGGATTTAGATAGTTACCGCTAGCAATAACACCCATATTTGGACTCCAAGGGTTCCGTTTAACTACCCAAGTCGAATTAGGAGGCATATTAGCAATAGTTATATCTGTACTTCCACACTCTCCGGGATTATAAATTCCTACAAAGTTAGACAGAGATATTACTACATAAACAGGGGTAGGACAAACTGGAGGAGTAGGAAATGGATGGGTTGAAGGACAAGTTGTCGCCGTGCCTGGTGTTATTTGACTTGGACTTGGACACGCATCATTCCAACATACTAAATTCCCATTATTATAAGTGTTTCCTGTATTATAAAGACACCCTCCATCATCTACATTTGCATTTGGATTATAATTGTCAGCCGCAGGGTCCATACATCCAGATACAACCGCTATACAGGAGCCGTCATCACAAGTAGCGTTTGCATCATAGTTAGAGGCAGTCGGGTCCATACATCCGCCGTATGAACAAGGACATTGTCCCATCGTACCACTACACGGTGGATATGATGATGGTCCTGTTGTGTTATAATAACTCATTTCTTTTATTTTTTAATTGCTTTATACCCTAAATACCCTACATACGCAATACCACAGATAATTACTAATCGTTTTATCCCACATTTTGTATCAAAGGAGTCACATTTTAACCAACTATTATACCATTTTTGGTATCTTTCTTGTCGGTCTGTAATTGGGGAGGGTTCTCCGTGTACTACTTCCGTTTTTTCAATATTTAAGTCTTCTTCTATTATTCTTTCAGAGGGGACATATTTTTGATGAACTTGGTCCTGTGGAGCGGGTCCTTTATTATAACTATCTTCTCTTCTTTGTTGGGCGGGTGTTAATGACATATCTGTTATTTTATTGTTAATAATCCTTTGTTGTAAGCGTAAAATACGAATCCTCCAATAAATAACCACATTGTCGTATGGTTCTTTTTAACTACGGGCTTCTCTTGACCATACATCTCTATATCGGTTAATCCTGTATCAGGGTCGATATATCCAGGCTGTTGGTCGTAAGGAATAGTAGAGTTAGGGCTTGGTAGGGAGGCTAGACCTGGTGTATGAGTGAGTAAACATTGAGGTCCATCAGGGTATGATGAGTCCTGAAAAACACTATCAGAAGGACAATCTGCTTGACTGGTAGGAGGAATACATTTATTCATAGCACTATTTTGTCCTTGTGGTCTCCCACCATCATCAAAAGTGGCTCCCGGAGGACAATCTGCTTGACTTAAATAAGGGGATTCAAGATTTTCATTACCAGTACCTACTCGGTGAGGAAGTCCCTGTTGTTTCATAAGTGCATTCCATTGTTTATTTAAGGCAGGAGTGTTGTTTACTGAATTAAAGTTAGGTTGGATTACACTACCTCTTTGAGCCATCATATTATCTATCCAGGCTTGTGATTTGTTTTCAATAGGAGCAATACCTGTATTTCCGATAGGTCTTATGTCGCTTCTCTTAAACCACTTTTTCGTTCTATTTACCTCATCCGTCATTACCTCACATTCTAACTCACCAATAGTGTTTCTACATTGTCCTGTCGCTACCCCCGTTAGACATCCACTATTTGGATTTCCTAATACTCTTAAAGGTATGCAAATTCTCATATTTGATTGTAATTGTATCATAACTTTATTTTTTTATATTTCCCAAGTCCAAGAAAACTTTTTAGGAGGGAATCCTTTTAAAGTTAAACATCCTCCCAAAGCACACTTTCCTGTACTTTTTGAAGAGGAACATTTCTTTTTACATTTGTATTTCTTTCCTGGGTCGGGATTCTCAGGTGTAGGAGTTAGTGATGCTATTGAGTTTCTAACCTCTACTTCTGCTCTTCCTGATTGAGATTCACTTATTACCCCTTGTCTTTTGGATTGTTCAATCGCACCTCTTATATCATTTACATCTCCGTTTATAGTAATTTTTCTACCTTTTGGAGAGTCCCCTTTAGCATTAAACCACAAATTATCATTTGTATTAAAGTTGAACCATAAGTTGTTTTCCATAATCTTATTTTTTTAATAATTCTCATCTTTTACACAACCATTTGGTGTATATACCTGCATCATACCATCTGAACTTCTACCAAATTTGAACTTACATCCTGGTTTACAATCTGCTTGACTTTTTGGCTCTGTGAAAGAACAGATAAACCCTTTGCCACTTTTTTCTACTAATTCTCTATGTCTTGGGTCTGTTATATCCTTCAAAAGAACTTTATCTGAACAACCACAATCTTTGTCATATTGAGATTTTTTCTTTTTTGTTAGAATTAACAGAAGAACTACACCTATTCCAATCGTAGTTAATATAGGTAAGTTATCATCTATTATTTTTGGTAATTTCATAATTTTGTAATCTATTTTTTTAATTTACTATATAACATTTCTCTTTTTATCTTAAACCATATCCAACCCCACATTATCACATAAAATATAGTTAACAATAATGCTCTTAATGCTTGATTATCAAAATCTGCGTCTGAACTAACTAAATCCTCAATATACCGAATACTACTAAAAAGGGTAAGAATTAGATATGCTGTAATAAATCTAATAAGCCATCCGAAATTATTAAGACAAACCAACATACCTACACTCAACACCAAATAAGCCATATAGAGCCAATAAGTATTAGGTTGCCCTAATTCTAACCAATACGAATGTGTAGTCCATAAAACTTGATTGTTTAAAACATCTGACAGACACCAAAATATAAGTAGATTACTATGACAGTGAAATTTAAGGGTACTTACGATATCTTGAAAATATTTTTTAATCATTTTAAGTTTTCAAAAAAGTATTTAACAAAGTGTTTATGGGATTTATTTATTTCTACTCCTTTTCCTCCCGAAGAAACAACATTATCCTTTAATTTAGGCAAATCCTTCATCGCCGAAGGATAACCTGTCCAATTAGATAAGTTGTAGAGTAGAACCGTATTCTCTCCGTATGATTTATTAGAAAGTTTATTATTAGTGCTTGGGTCAATCAATCCAATAAGTTTATATTTTGAGTCATATACCTTTTGAGGAATCTTTGCTCCTGCTGAAAAACCAACAATCATCAAGTTCTTTTCTTTCACATCTTTATTGAATTCTGCCTTATAACTACTCTTAACGCTACTTAAAGAGGTATTATAAGGAACTATAACGAAAGTATATTTATTTAGTATAGTGTCAGGTATCTGAGATAACATCCATTTAGGGTTAGCGTAATGTAATCCTCCCCATAAGAAAACTACTTTAGAAGCAAATAGTTTTTTAGGTTTGGTAATTATTAAATCATCGGTAGAAACGAGTGTTTTGTGTGATTTACCTAAATAGAAGTTTAACGCTAAAACAGAGGCAGAAGCAAGGAGTAATCCCCCAAGTATAATATAATTACTTTTTTTCATCATCACTTCCGTTTAATTCAATTAATAAAGAACCAAAAATCTCTACATCTTTTTGTTGTTCTTCTACTACTTCCAGAATAGCATTTAATTCATTTAAGGAGGTGTGTGTTGTAAATGTAATTGCAGGGTTTTCTAAAGTATAGTCATTTACGATAGCAATATCAGTTACATAATCAACTCCATCATATTTGGATATTGAGTATGTTTTCTCATCAAATCTATCTATAAATATCTTATCTTCTTTCATTTTTTAAGAGATTAGTGACATTATGTTGTAATTCTTTATTTGTTCGGGAGTTGCACATCCCTCAAACGAACCCCCATTCCAATATATCCTTTTTGTATAGGTCTGTCCTTGAGGACACGATTTACTTTGAGGTGTTATTGCCGTTAATGGATTAAGTGTGTTTATACAATGATGTGTTGGAGGTGGATTTCCAGGTAAACCGTGTGCGTGGATTGATGAAGGATTGTATTCCCATTTACCTCCCGATTGTTTACATTGAGCCTCATTATATAAAACTGGTCTGCCATAATCACACCAACCTCCATCATTTTTAAAAGAAGGTGCTTGAGTATATTCTCTCCATATACCTCTTATTTCTCCTTTTTCACAAATGTCTTTAGGAGATTGAGGTGGAGTAGGTATATTTACAGTAGGAGCATAAGCCTTTGGTATGCTTCTAAAAGAGAATAACATTCCTAATCCAAATACTAACCATTGTTGTTGTTGTTCTGTTAATTTCATTATTATTTAAATTTTATGAAGGTAAATTTTCAAATTGTGTAAAACCTTCTCTCGAACACTCTCTTTCAAAAGGAGTTGACTTTTTTGTTCCACCATAATTAACTCCGTTAATAATCATTGGAGTTCCTGGCATTCCTCCTATCTCAACTACTTTTGGACATTGTTTGCATTCCCCCTGCCATTCAATATGACCGGGACCAAAAGATGACATACAACTTCCTCCTTCTGGGTCGTGTGTTCTTCTTGGTCTTGTTTCTTTATTTCTTTTATAAAGAGAATAGGCAATTAAACCTGCTCCTATTAGTAATAAATCTAAAGTTCCTATTTTCATCATCTTTAGTAAGTTCATATTCTTTTTTTTTAAAATGGACTTTTTATACCCTTGTAAGTTGGTTGTTGTGCCACCGGTCTTTGGAATTTCTCCAATTTGCTTCTTTCCCGTTCTTCTTCTATTTCTTGGGGTGTCCTACAACACCAATTGTTTGGCATTTGAATACCTCCTCTACTACCACAAGAAACACAAGAACTACCAGGAGGACATTTTTTCCCCTTTTTACAAGAGTTATATGCGTTTACACAAGTTCTAAAATCTATTCCACCTCCCCCTTTTGTATTAACTCCACCAGACCACCCTCCACATTTTACTTCTCCCGTATTTCTACAAGTATCCTGACAAGAGTTTTGAAACCATACACTTTCGGGGTTATTATTGTCTCTTAAACATTGTTCTTTTTCGTATGAAGATATCTTAACTTTTGTTTCTCCTTTGGGACATCCGTTATTTTTAGATTTTAAGAGAAGGTATGCTCCTACTCCTACTCCTATCATTATCAATGTATTGTTATCTATTTTCATCTTATTTTAATATTTTCTTTAAGTATCCTTCTTTATTTAAGTACCATAACGCTAATCCTCCCACTACAAACCATATTAATAACTTATTATCCCCAACCCCTGCGGTCTGTGGTTTAAGTCCTAAAGGTTGAATGTCAGAACTCCAATTTTGATTTGTTGATAAAGAATGTATTTCCCGTTCAAAAAAGTATTTTGTGTCTCCATTTTCGGTCTCAACTTCATATCGTGGGCTTCTGCTTGTAGTGTCTGTTCCTGTAATAAGAGCCCTAAAGATTGGTACATCATAACACTTTCCTCCGGCTGGACACTTACTATAATCTTTTATCTCTACTACATCTCCCTCTGCTAATTCTAAGCGCTTGTACTTCTTAAACCAATCCTCATTGATATTCTCTCCCTTCTGGGCACATCCAAAAGGAACAGAAGAATCCCAACCTAATCCTGCTTCATTACATCTTTTATCCATACAATCTGCATATGAAGAGTATTTATTGTGGTCATAACCATAATTACAATACTGCCATATACCTTCTCCTTGTGTTTTTGCTGGGAATAAACTCATATCTTTATTTTTTCATTCTTTTATATAAATTATCTTTGTTTGTCTTCTTTCATAATTTAAGGTATTTCTTCCGTAAATTCAGTATAAGTAATTGTTTCTCCTTCTGAGTTAAGACCCCCTGACCAATCCTCTTTTTGTGTATTTCCTGACATATTATTGTAATAAGGTAAAGAGGCGACTCTATCCACATTAACGCAATTATAATCATCCCACGCCCCTATGTTAGATAACTGACATCCGAAAGGAGAAGTTGATGATTCGTGATTTATACAATCTTGAGGACTTGCACAATAACAATCAGGACTTCCTCCTTGTATTCCACCTGAAGTACAACACTCTACCTGACCATCAGGACAAACTTGTCCGGGTCTTACATAAGCAGGGTTAGGCATACCATAAGTATCAATCTCTTCTTCTTCTTCCTCCTCAAATCCCTCTTCTAATTCTTCCTCTTCTTCATTCCCTATTTTCGATAAATTATCGATGTCGGAATCAATACTCCCTACAGGAGCGTAATCATTGACCATATCATCATCGAGGGATTGAGATAGTAATTCTTCCTCAGATAACACAGGGTCATCATCTACTAAAGGGGGGTTATATACAGGAGGAGCGGAGGCTTTAGTTACATTTTTTAGGGAGAGAAATAAACCTATACCAAAGAACAACCATTTTTGTTGAGTCTCGTTTAACATAGTATAAGATTTTTACTGTTGTCTTTTTTCTGGAAGAAAGGAGGTGGAGATTGGACACATTGTTTACGACTAAAACAAGTATTAGAAAAAATCAAGAATGTATCTGATTTGAACCCCACCTCCCTTTTTTTATATATTACTATCATTTCTCTACTCTATTTTAATGCGGTTTTGAATAAAACTACTACAACATACAAAGTTATAGAATATAATAAGACATAACCTACTAAAATATTCTTTTTTTGAGAAACCTATTAAAAGATTAGGTTAATTAAAATAAATTACAATCAAGTTAGATGAAACATACTAAAAATACTTGAAAATCTAAAAAATAATCTTACTATAAAGCGTTAGAAAAGGAGGATATTTTAGACGGATATATATAAATTTTAGCAGTACAATTGGGTAATAATTTACTCAGAATATAAGAGGTGTATCCATTAAGGAGATACCCTTGACTTGTTTGGAGAACTTTGTTCTGTTCTTGGTACTGACTTTTTATAGGAGAACAGGGTATAACTTGTTGATTTCCATTTGC
>Ga0080013_1004862_pt1 | contig 12925 bp, 14 predicted proteins | sample ETNvirenome_6_85_FD_69236 | JGI IMG/M metagenome (GOLD analysis project Ga0080013, IMG submission 69236) | Marine viral communities from the Pacific Ocean - ETNP_6_85 (SPADES assembly) (version 2) | ecosystem: Environmental > Aquatic > Marine > Oceanic | place: Pacific Ocean | collected 2013-06-19 | reverse complement strand
AAGATTTGCCGGTTGATTCAAGACCTGCAATCTCCGTGAACTTGCCAACTGGTATGCCACCAAGCTGACCGCGACAGACAATAGAATCCAACCACCGAGAACCGGTGGGGATCCATTCTTTTACTTCTGTAGGATTTGCTTCCTTCAGATTGTGGGCGACATTTACGCCCGAAGTTTTGTTGATTAGGGTTCGCAGGCCATCAATTGAAATCTTGCCTGCTTTGGACTTACTCTTTGCCATTAAAATTTTCTCCGTATCTCATATAAACTTCGGACATGAAGTCTTTGTGAAGTCGTGATACTTCTTCACTTATTTGGTTTATCTGGCTCTTGAGATCCCAGACATATAATGTTAAAATGCCGAGAGCAAGCGCCAGCCACATTTCCTACTCCGCGCTGTCGTCGTCGTCGGTAACAGCACTATCATCGTCATCCGATGCGCTGTCGTCGTCGTCACCGCCGGGGCAACCCGTGGAAGCAGTAATAAAAAAGCCCATCAAGAGGGCAAAAATGGCCAAGAGGGCCAGTCGGTTAGTTCGAGCAATCATTTAATTTCCTTTCAAAATTCTTGTTCAGTTATGATCAGCGATCCTTCGTTGATCAATCTTTCATAGTGACTATGATACCCTAAAAGTCCCACTGTGTCAACTACTATTTTACGCATTCCTGAAGATTTACCGGTGATGATACGAACGGGCAGCTCATTGTTGTACACAAAGCTGTGCACTCGTTGAGCCACCCCCTCGTATCGCGTACCGTGTAAATCCAAAGTTTTCACTTATGCGAGAGTGAGTGTACCGGCGGTGGTCTGGACAACGATATCGAAGCCCGCCACAAAACTATCCGCAGCGCTCCCGAGATCATACAGATCACCAGCCAGAACCTTAATGTTGGCTGCAATCTCGCAAGTACCGCGCTTGTGATCATGACGTTCCGTAGAAATTGTCAAGAGGTCATGTTGATAGGCTTCTTCCTGAATCTTCTCTGTAAGATATTCTTCGAATCCGCCTTCCCTGTCATAGTCTTCTAGCATCCCTTCGTCTCGCATTGTGTTAAGGATGTCCTCCTCATACCGCGACAACACTGTTACGCCCGGCGTGGCCAAAGCGGTTCCCAGCATTGAGGCAGTATCTGTCTCCGCTAAAGCAGTCTCCACATAATCATCAGAGATATGCCAAACTGACGCACTGTCTTCATAATTCAAATAAACATAATCCTCACTGCTGACGTTTAGTCCTTGAAGCGTTTCGATTATACTTCCCATTTTAAAATCCCTTTCGTAAAAAATAAGTTGAGACCCCTGTATCCCCGGGCCTCCCTGCGGCTGGCAAAGTTTAACCTGCGTTCTTGTTCTCTTGAACTTCAAGTCGCAGCTCTTGGGCCAGCGTCTTGACTTCTTGCATCGTTTTACGGACACGAGTTCCGGCGGCGTTATTGCCGCGCTCAAAAAACTTGTCATGATCATCCCGAGTTTCCTCAAGAAGCACAATCATCTGTTCAAGTAGATTAGTTTCAGTCGTCATAACTCTTCCTTTCTTTTGTGAGGCACCTGATAACCCTGTGCCTCCCTGTGGGGGGGATTATTAAAGAGCACCAAGCTCTGCGAAAGCAGCATCGACCGCGTTAGCTTCGCTGTCGGCAGTCTTTCCATACTTCTCGGTTTCGCTACTCACCGTCTCGGGGTCGTCGACCTGAGAATTAACAAAGGTGTCCAGAATCGTCTGCACATCGGCAGTCGTCTTTCGCTCAAACAAGCCAGTAAAATCTGGAATGCTGTCCAGAAGCTCTGCGCACTTGTCGGGGGTCATTTCCTCACAGAGAGGGGAGGACCGTCGACGCGGCACCAGCTTCGTCTGCGGGAAGGAAGCGCCCGGAGGCTTTCCATAAGTCATCTGAAGATCCGTGCCAGTCTCGGTGTCGGTGATATCACCATACTCCGGATTGAGCACGAGAGTCAGAAGATTCTCATAGGCGGTCTTGCCATAGCCCCAGATACGCACACCACGCTCTTCCTCACCGCGAACCATCACGGGGCTGAAGAACCGCTGTCGCACGAAGAGGGACTTTGCGACCTTCTTGCTATGCTCATCGTTGTTGTCTGCGCCTTGGCGCCACAGCTGTGAGGCGAACTCACATACAGGACATTCGTCGCTGTAGTTGCGCTTGGGACATAGGAATCCGCCCTTTTCGACGTTGTAGTGAAACCACATTTCCTTGAAGGGGTCTCCGTCCGCTGTCGGAACGATTCGAATAGTCTGGTCCCCATCCTCGGGGCGCCAGAAAGTGTCATTTGAGGAGTTTCCGTCTCCACGTAGTGACGAGAGCTTCTCTCTCATCTTATCTAAATTGATACCCATTTTTTATCTCCTTATAGTTGGGCTATAGTACGATTAGCAAATATCCTAATCGTCTACTAGTTCTGCATATGATTGTACCATAGATGAATACTTAATGCAATAACAATATTTTTGGTCATAGGTGGTTTTAAAAACACCATATGAAATGTTAACACCCTCGTTCAATTTTGATTTAACATAGCTCGTTATCTTTTGGAACAAGGTGGTATCCTCTCTTAGGTCTGTCTCATTAATACCATAGTAGTATACCACATCACGCGCGTTTGTCAAGTCATAAAACCATTTTTCTTCCCCTTCTTCTACGTCGAGTACGCCCACCGTAGCGATGCGACTCAGCTCTGAGGGCACAATAAAGTTACCGATGATAGGTTCTGAATTTTTAAAAACGTTAATCATGTGAAGGGTGTTAACTAAGGCCTGATTTACGACGTCGAAGTATCCCATGATAGGAACATCTCCAATGCCTCTCTCTATAAGTAGGTTGTCTACGATCACAATACACTCAATCATACCTGACCGCGCGTATTCTTGCAAGACATTTTTTACAATACGTTCTTGCATTTTTTGAGTTTCGCTCACCAGGTCGAGATCAGGTTGAATATATAAAACCGTAATCTTATTAGATTGCAGTTGCTCCAGAAGTCTTAAAATCGCACCAGAAATTGTGCCGCTCCCTCCCACTATTACTATAACCTCTTCCCCTGAAAACTTCAGCTTCTTCTTAAGAGAAGGAAAGTGCTTTTCGTATTCCTCGTGCGTTTTTCTTTTTTTAATTGTGATGTCCGCATCCTTGTGGGCATCAATACTGTAAGTCTCATAGGGAGAAAACTTAGAGAAGATTTTTGTAATCTGACATCCGGCTTTTCCAAGCCCAACAACTTTCACTCTTCTTCAACCCAATCAAGAATAAAGCCCATCTCAAAACCACCCCGACTCACTCGTTTGGCGGTCGCTTCGGCAAGGATAGCTTGCTCTCTAATGCCCTGGCGATGACAAATAAAATTCATAATCTCCATTATATCTGCCGCTTCTTCAGCACACGGATTCTCCACAAACTCCATCACTTCTTCTTGGAGTTTCCGCATTGCATAGTCTCGGAGTCGGTCGCCGCTTTCTTGATACACCTCAAAGGCGTTGCCGTCGTTCTCGATGATCTCGGGAATACGATCTCTTACTAGCTTCTGGTATATCTTTTTCATAGTTTTAGTTCTTTCATCTCTCCGAGGTTTCTTCCAGCAGAGACATTAACCTTGAACATATTATAACGCGTTTGTTTAAACGTGTCAAGCAAATTTAAAATTTCATACCGATCATCTTCAGCGAGGTCAATATATACAGCGTCGTGAATCAGAAATGCGATGTTGCTTTTCATCCCCTCTAAAAGCTTATAAACTTTATATGCTTGTTCGTGCACCATATCAATTGTGGTGCTCTGAACAATATAGTTAAGCGCATGATGTTCATCAACGTTCTCGATTACTCTACCATAGTCTGTCTCGATTTTGAAGCCATCCCAATACTTATCTTTCACTGATTCCTTATCATAAGCACCGTTCGAAAGAGTGTCCTCTGACTGAGGGTTATACATCCAGGCAAAGATTCTCTTCTTGGCTTCATCCCTGGTTCCTAGGCCGCAATAGATGTTCTTTGCATTCCAGTCGTGAATATCATTCTTTGGTTGTTCTGCACCGGTAAGAGCAATGAGGGTGCGCAACTCAGCCGCGTTAAAATCAAGCTCGATAAACCAATCATTATGTGGAAGGACACAAGAACGAAATTCCTTACCCATCGTTAGCACAGGAAAGGTGTGAGCCCTTGTTGAGAGTCGACCAGTCACCGTCCCCCACGGATTATAGTCACACACGGGCTTTACGCTCCGAAGAGTTCTTAAAAAGTTCTTGCCCTTCACAGAACTGAGCAAGTGGCTGATAAATTTAATATGAAGGTTAAGGGGGCGCGCCTTAATGTCCGCCAACATTTCCAAAAGGTGATACATCGCGTCATAATTAGGGGGTCGTTCGCATGTGTCTAGAACATGCTGAGTTATCTGATTCTTTGCCTTTAAGTACTGGAATAAAAAATACTCTGGGATCAAGTCATATAAACAATTGTCGTGCAACGACACCTGAGAGGTGCCAAAGGCCTTCAGACAACCCCTTAAGGTTTTTTTGATCGTCTCCCACTCTTCTTTCATTTCCGGGGGGCATGCCTCCGTCAGCGTTGCACCAGAGCCATAGATCTGTGCGATCTCATAAATTTCACCGCAAAGATGAGGAGAGTATTCCCATGTATCACCCTCCAAGGGGAGAGATTTCCCGGGATTAATCATGTTGTCGATGTAATAGCCCACACAGTCTGCTTTAGTATCAAGAACTTGAAATAGTTGTCGCTCTCTCATGTTCTAATCTTATCTTACGTAGCGATCGAAGTCAAGCTATCTTTTTATTTTCCTATCATCAGCACGCTTTCGGCCGTACTCCTGTCGCGCCGGCGTAGAGATACCAGTAAGCTGAGATATATTAGAGGGGTAAATATATTTCCTATAGCGATGATTTACTTCTTCTGCAACGCGCTCATAAGGAGTTCCCATCTCCGGGGGCACCTTAAGAGTATATAAATCATACACATCTTTCTTTAAGCGCGCTACCTGGTCCAAGGTATAACTATTCTGGGATTCGATCTGGCGCAAGTCAATATATAAATCTATAAGGAGCTGTGGCTCTAGATCAGCTAGGTGAGATTCTTCGTTGTATGGCTCCCGTTCATAATTTCTATAGCTAAACTTACCTTCAGAGCAAATCTTTTGTCGTTGATATATCTCTGAGGAAGATACCAAAAATCGGTACGCCGACAAAAGCAAACGACGTAGATCATCAAAATCAGTACGATAAGTCCGGTTATAATAAGTATCAAAAAAGTTGGCGCGCGTAATTCTTTCACGAGTGTCGGGGGTAAGATAATAGTCCACGTGTTCCATCAGAGCCGGGGAAAACAAATCAGCAGTAAGCACCCATGGCTTATTTTTATCTACTAAAAATCCAAACTTTTTGGCCACGTTTGTATAGAATCTAAAATTGGGATCTGTTATATATTTCTCATATTTAATCGGGTCATCCCCAGCATTCTCATGAGAAATAGCTATAGAAAGACCTGTGCACATCGGGTCCATACGATAAGTTAACATATAGGATGTCTTGGTAATAGGAAATATAGGAACTATACTTTTTAAATAAGGAATATAATATTTTATAAAAGTCTTAAAATTATCAATTGGTTTAGAGGGCGGAGGCTGAAAATTTAAAACAAACTGGCGTGCGATGACTGCATGCAAGTCCTTGTACATCCGAGTAGGGTCCCTGTAGGCCACTTTCGCGCTGGGTCGCACGATATCGTTATTGACGTCCTTTGTGAATAGCGATCCAGCTAGAAGGGCGCTCCCCATATGCATAGTAAACTTAGCGAATGCATCAGCCACAAAATTTAATGCGAAGAGGGGTTGTTTGGCGTCCACAATCTGTTTCAGATTGGCGGTTTTGGGAATGACTGTGTTCTGTTTGGAATCAATGCGACCAAAATATCCCCTTTTATACCATGTATCTAGGGGGCGAGGGATGCCCACTAAAGGCCCGGGGTAGATTTTTTCCTTATAAAGTGACCGCTGAAACATTGCCGCAAAAGACGACAAACCGTTCACCCCATCGGGATTTCGTAAATCTTCTATGGTAAAAATGAATCCCCTTTTGTTGCTTATTTTAACTGGCATCTTTTTCTTACCTCGGGGCCGCGAGTCGATCCAAGCGCCGTTGGCGGCGCGCTTGGGTTTCCGCGGCCTCGTTGATTTCCGCGCGTGCCGCCTCCAGCCGGGCTTCGATACCGGAGCGCTCGAGGTAGCCGGCGGAGACCCCTCCGCTGGCGATCTCCTCGAGGATCGTCTCGTACTCATCGGTGAGGGTGTCGATCGCGGCGAGAGCCGCGTTGAATTCCTCTGTGGCTTGTTCCAGTTGGCGCGTGACAGACGCGGCTTCTTCGCCTCGCGCCTGCACTTCCGCTTCGCTTTCGGGTGGCCCATCGGCTGGGGCCGTCACGGTGCCGGATGCGTCGCCCGTGATATCTCCCGCTTCAGTCCCGGTTGAACCTGCGTCGCCGGCGGCCGCGGCTTCGGGACTATCTGAGTTGGCGGGATCACTAGAGTCAAGCGCAGGCCCATTGATCGCCACAAGTTTTTCGCCGGTGCCTTCATCCATCGCTGACATCTCCTGCATGGCGCCGACCGTAGTATTGTAGGAGCTTGGCGTAAGTTCGTTGCTCACCGAGTTAACAAGGAAATAACCCCCCAATCCTATAAGGCGCGCAATATTTTTGACCCCACCAATGGCGCTAGCGGAACCGGCGCCAATAGCGATAGGATCAATGTATATATAAGTACCATTTTTATGTAAGGTGTTGCCGATCATGTTTAACTGTACGGTATATAGTTCCTTTAGCTGTTGTGCGCCCAAAGAACCATCCTTATCAATTCGTGCTTCCCGATAAAATGGCATATCTTGACGTGTAAAGTTGATTTCTTTAGCCAATCCACAGCGGCCGCCCAAAAAGTAATGATAAATTCCATCTTGCATGTCGGATGCACGATCCCCAACACTAGGCCGAGATTGAACCGGATAAAGAACAACAGTTGGAATAGAAGGAGGGGGCGAGTCGGGGTCAGCAGTTAAACGATGACGGTCCCGTTCGGCAGCTGACCTAGCTGATCGACCGAGTTCGTTAATAGTCTTTGATTGGCCTTTAAAATCATCTGCCATTCTGAAAGTGGCTGTATCAAATTTGATATTATATTGAAACAGGTCCTTATAGCAGCTGCTACCATACGCCCGTGAGACGAGGCCGCCGCAAACATCCTTAATAAAGTTAAGCAAAAAGTAACTGTCTTTGTTGCCACGAACAACAGTATTCGCGAACCATTCATCAAAGGCATGCGTGGAAATTGGAATGCTTCCTATATTCATCGTAGTAAAAATTCCCGATATCATCCGAAACCGCAAGGGGTCTATCTTAGCTAGTTGAAGTTGCACCATTTTCTGCTCTGTAGTAGCATCAGGACACGCAAAGGTTACAGTTTTTATTTGGAAGGCCTGCAGCGGATCAATTAATTCTACAGGCCCCAGCATCATTTGCAGGGGGGACGCGCCAGAGCCATCTTTCTCGGTCAGATGTTCTAATCGTTCGCCCATTACAACATCGATTAAGTCACCCAGATAAAAGAAGGGGATTGTGGTGGTTTTACTTTTTTTCGTATTAAATATTCCCAGGTTATCAGCCATTGCTTTCAACTTTGTATTTTCGGTGGGGTCGACGGTGCCGCCGGCGTACTCTTCCGTAAAGGCGTCGAGCTCTTTCTCTTGCGCAGCTGTCTCGGCCGCGACGCTGCCGGCAAGAGCCTCCCTGAGGGCTTTGCCCGCTCGTATCTTTGCCGCTTCGGCGCGTTCCTCGGGCGTCATCTTCGCGAAACCACCCTTCAACAATTCTTTCGTGTCGACGGAGATTCCTCGAATTTTATTTTTATCGCGTAAAGCCTTTAGAAATACAGTATGTTTCGCCTTGCGGGCCTTGCGCATTAATTGCATTTGTTTGTCTAAGAGTTCTGCCCGCTTTTTTTCCCGAGTGGTGTCCTCCGCGGCGGTGTCGTACTCTGTTTCTACAAGCTCAGCGAGTTCTTGGTTAAGAGCTTCCATCTCCGCCCCATACAATTCTTTTCCAACAAATATGTCGGAGCGCGGAGAGCGCATAATTCCCGAGATCGACGCTTGATAATTAATAGAGAGCTCTAAGGTTCCATCTTGTTGGAAATTAATTTGATGACTTGTAATTTGAAGATATAAAGCTTTACGAGACCCTTCAATGGCTGATTGGATGCTGGCCAGGTCCCCCATTACTCCCCCACTATAGCCGGGAATCTCCATATCAGTAAAGTTAGGCGGAGTCGACCACCCCACAATGGCTTTAATTCGAAAATTATCTCCCTTATATTGTTGAGATACCAAACCCTCGCAGGGCGCAACGCCCTTCGCCGGTTCTTGCTCGGGGCCCTGCGGATTTGCTGGGCGTCCCTGAACTCCAGAACCAATAATCAAATCTAAATACCCGGGCTGTGCCGGAATGCCAGCAGCATATTGGCCCGGGTTGCCGGGGATTTCGTTGTGCCGAAAAAGATCATAAACGCTCTGAAAATGCATTACTAAGTTGGCGGTAATCATGTTGTCGACTTCGGCCGGCTGTGTACCATCCAAGGTCCAGGTAAAAGATTTAATGCCGGCCCCACCTTGCCGCCCATATGTGCTTTTCGTTATCTCGACAATATTACTCTGATCGATAAAATTAGAAAACGGTATCTGATGTTCCTCAACTGGTGTCTGCTTCAGCCCTGCGGATCCAGAATAGGATACACGAAAAAGTTCTATGTGTGGAGTCATAAGCGCCCAAATATCGGGGCACATGTTTTGCATCGCATACGCCTCACCATCGGGGCCGCCTGCAGTGGGAGGCCACGATGACTTTTTCCCAATCCCCTCGGAGCCATGATTAAGTTTAGAAACTACACTTCCCGGCATTACGCCGTCGATCTCACCCAATGTCTTATAACGAGATGCTCCTCGTATTCGCGCTAGCTCTTTAATGTTCTCTAATAAAACACACTGAAAGTTTATTACATTAATCTCGCCCTTTTTGAGCTCGCGTTTGCCTTCATTCTTGGGCTTCGACTTCCGGCGGCGACGACCCCCCCCTCTTCGTCTTCTCTTCTTTGGGGCGGCACCACCCAGAATCTCCGCAATAGTTGCCTTATACCATGGCCGGCGCGGCTTGCTTGGGGCTTTAGTTTTTGCACCACGCCCAATTTGCAAGACGATCTGCTGGAAATAATAAAATATTGCCCCCGCTTGTAAAGCCCAACCAGTATTGTTCGCGTATTCCGGAGTCCACGGGCCGGTCCAGTGGGCGCCGTACTTCTCGCCTCCTCGGGAGTGGTCTGATGGGACAGGTTGTCCGTACACACCCGGAATGCGGTTCGGCTGCATGCCGCTGATCAGTGCCACGACGCCCGACCATGGTTCAGGCGTGGGCGCAACCCCCACGACGGCTATCGGTATATCTATCTTGTTGTGGCCGCTGGTCGTAGCAAGAAGGTACCTTTGGAAATAGGCGGCTGGTTCCGGGGCGCCAGCATCACCGGCTTTGTCGCCCGGGCGCAGGTCCCCGGCCTCTGTAATAATCTCCATCGCCGGTGCTTCTATCGGCTGGCCAAACCAAGGCTCTGTATAACAGAGAGGGACCCACTTATCATCTTTTACTTTGAAAAGAGGGCCAAATATATCCATAATCTTTGAGGAGACTTTACCGCTAGCGTCGATCCCGTAACGCCCCTTTCGATACTGCCCCCCACTGTCGCGGTCAAGGAAGAGGAGTTTCGGATCTTCAGGATTTCGAATTATGGTGGAGATAAGAATATTAAACTGAGCTGCGGCGCTCTTAGAAATAGACGCCCCTTTGGCCCAAGACTTAGCTCCCTCGTCAGAGGAAAACCTGAACTTCTGAGTTATAGACCAGAGAGCCCACAAGAGACCCTCAAACCCGTCCTCGTTAGAGTTTAGCTTTAGAATTGCATCAAGGACGGGCCCAAACATTCGCGGGTCGCGCTGCAATTCCTCATAGAACGTTTTTGCCTGCTCCTGGAACTTTTCAACGCCCTTTGCAAGCTCGGCCTGCTCGACTTTGACCGGGTCGGGGTTGCCGCCCAAAGCGGCAATTTTTGCATCGTAGTCGGCTTGCACATCTGAGTCCGGACGTTCCGCGACATTTTTCGCCATGGCCTCAGCTTCAGAAACCGCCTTGCTGATAAGCTGAGCGCCTTCGCCGCTGCTGCGTTTCATGCCTACTTCGGCTGCAGCCTTCTGCACCTTCTTATACGCTTCGTAGGTGCCCTTTTTAGTTAACTCGCCGTCCTTAATCTTGAGGGCAGACTCGAAGTTGACCCCCTTTTGCTTGGTATAGAGTTTATCCCAATCACTAAAATCATAAAAAACCGCATACGCAGCACACGCCGGGATGAACTCCTTAGTGAACCACTCTTCAAGCGTTTTTGCATAATTACTGGGGGTTCCCGCCATGTGCCTACCTCAGATAAAAGCCTAGGATTTTTTCTAGCGGAAGAGGAATATCAACAAGATCGCCCGGGGTTAAATCAGACTCAGTGGGGCGCTTATTATATTGAGCAATCACCCACCAGTATTGGGGATTGCTATAATAGCTAGACGCAAGTTTATAAAATCGATCGCCGACTTTCCAGATATGCTGAATGCTTTTAATCTCCATAATCTGCGCGACGGTTGGATAGCGCATGTTGGGCGAACCATAGTGGCGAATAAACTTTACATCCCGCTCATCGAACACGCGTTCGTACATTTCATTTGCATTCTTAAATATTTTACGATCATCGTATCGGTTCGACATCTTAGCCCCCTCCGCGCACGTGGCGATTCGCGGCCTCGAGCCGTTCGGCGTAAGCTTCATCCACCTCTTCGTCAGTCATCGCACTTTCGGGAGGTGGTCGGGCAGAGAGCGCATCCAGGCGTGCTCGGGTGGCCGCCTGCTCGTCTTCGGAGGCGGACCCCTGTCGGGAACCCACGATCGCGCGTGAGCGGGCCGAGGCATCGGTCTCGAACTGACCCCCATGGGGAAAGTTCTGCAGATTTCGACCCTCGCTATACGAGTCTGGGTCACCGCCGAAGAAAAAGGTGTCATCCTCTCCTTTAATCCAGCCGGTTAAATGAGTATGCAATACGGTGAATGATAAACTAATACTGAGCTGCTGATAATACATCTGGTTGGCGATGCCCGGTGCAAAAAACTGACCATTCTCGATAGTGGGGGCATAGTCCACGCCATCTAAATATCCAATTAGGCCATCCAGGTTTCCATTATTTTGAACTAGATTGGCATACCTTAATTGGAGCAACGGTGCGGCAGCAATAATCGATTCATCCCGACTCGTTGTTCCCAATGTGGTGGGGGTTCCCTTATCATAAACAGGATAAAGGAACTGAATGAGCTGGTTCATTTTATTATCGTTGCGCATGGACTCTTGCTGACTCTCAGCAATTACATCAAAGCTCATTGTAATTTTGCGTTGTGTGCCTTGAAAAGTCGACAAAGGATCCATGCGTCCGTAAACCTGAACAGGGTTCCAAGTCGATGTGAAACTGTCACTGAATGATGTCACCCACCCAATAAACGTTATTTGGCGCCCAGTGGGGATGTGCTTTATTTTAATACTAAAGTCTCTTTCATTGGGTTTAGCTTGCATAATCTATTCCTCCTAATCGTTTAAACCAGTTAAGAATCTGCGCCCAGTGGGCGAATTCAAAGCATCAACAACAATCTGGTCGATCTTTCTCTGTCCAATATAAACATTGATAACAGGAGGCTGCCCGCCGGCGCTGCCCGGGCTCGCGGCCATCGAGTTCTTCAAACCAGCAAACAGGCGGTCAATTGCGCCGCCGCCTTTCATCCCTATAAATTGATCTTTGCTGTCAAGAGGTGTGATGGTTCCCGGACCGGGAGCCATGCCTTGGTAAATGAAGTCATCTACCTTTGCCGCGCGCTTCGCTCTGCGCGCACGGGCCTGGGCCATGGCTTGCTCGTCCGTCATACCTTTGTATCTGCCGCCACTAGTGGCCACTGGGTCACTATCTTCGAACAGAAGGCGGGCGGCCACGAAACTTTGTTCAAATATATTTTTACCGTGTGTCTCTGGGTCTAGGTCTTCGTCTGCAAATAGGAAGCCCAGGCCGGCCTTGGTGAAGCCCCACTTAACGAGAGACGCGATTCCCATGCCCGCGGAAACAGCAAGAGTGGCCGGAAGACTGATAATGGCTCCGACAACCAGAGCGATTGCGGCGCTGGCGGACATAATGACCTTACCAATACGATCGATACTGTCTTGAGCCTTATTGGTCCACGTCCCCCAGGCGTCAAGGCCGAGGAAGAAGACGTCAAGGCCAACGAGAATTCTCCCGAAGACTGCCTTTAACATCGGAAGTGCGTTGGTAAGCCACGTGGGTATTGGCCACGTGGAAGGATTTGCGAACGACGGGATGGGCCAGGTACGGGGGTTGAGCCATGTCGGCATGCGCCAGGTACTGGGCCGCATCCATCGCGGCGCGGTCCAGGAGCGGGGGTTCATCCATCTCGGCATTGTCCAGGAGCGGGGGTTCATCCATCTCGGCATTGTCCAGTTACGGGGGTTGATGGCCTCTCTGAAGTCGTGCCCCATCTCGGTTAATTTCATACCAAGGTTGAGGAGGCGCTCGCCAAAGCGGGGGAGGCCCATGCGCTCCAGTTTCCTGCCCAGATCAAATATGCGGGCGCCTAAGCGCCCGGCATCTGCAGGAACAGGGGCAGGACGCGGTACCGGCGGCCGGCCGCCGCGGGGGGGGGGCGCCCCCGGGGCAGGCGGGGCGCCCCGGGGGGGCGCAGCGGCGCCGGGGGACAGCCGGGGGGAGCCGGCCCCCGGC
>Ga0080013_1004860_pt1 | contig 12937 bp, 12 predicted proteins | sample ETNvirenome_6_85_FD_69236 | JGI IMG/M metagenome (GOLD analysis project Ga0080013, IMG submission 69236) | Marine viral communities from the Pacific Ocean - ETNP_6_85 (SPADES assembly) (version 2) | ecosystem: Environmental > Aquatic > Marine > Oceanic | place: Pacific Ocean | collected 2013-06-19 | reverse complement strand
ACACCTGTGAAAGGAAAAGATGTTTTTACTTGTTCTAAGTGTAATATAAACATAGATCGTGATGTTAATGGTGCAAGAAACATAGCCATTAAACGTCTGAAGGAAGTGTTATAACTTCTCTTCCCGGTGGAGCTACACACCGGTCAAAGGTAATTTACAATAAACACTTTGTTGTTTAATGTAGGTTGACTCACGTAGCGGCGCTAAGATCAATAGCAAGAGGTACTTATCTTTACGATTTGTATTGCATGATTAGCAATTGTAATTTCGCGGACCTTCGATTAGGAACCTATTAGAACGCAGATATTTCGGACCTAATTTCTACATACCTGTCGCTATCTAAAGTCCCTCTGGCGATGCTCCAAGGATCAGGGCTGTCCCCTGCTAGCATGGCTTGCACGATACAGGGATAGAATCCTGAGATGAGCATGACACCATCTGATCGCGATGAAACTGAGAAGTCTCCATCGTCCACACAGATATTCCAGAATACTATGATAGGTCTCTTGTATCCTGCCGCCTTGTACCTAGCGTCGACAGCCCTGAAATTAGTGGTAGACCCTCCAGCTTTATTAAAGTCCATGTCGGAAATGATTAGTAATTTTTGAGGAAGATCATTAGGGTCGACACTCTCTCCCTTCGCTCGTTCTAAGATCAAGTCGAGTGTAGCTTCCAAGTCCATTTTTCCTGCCCAGTTAGAGTTTCGTAAAGCAAGATAGCGGTCGTGGATATCATCGCTCTTGAACTCAACGAACATTGGAATATTGGAGAACGGTATGACGTGGTTGCGAAATGCACTGCTTTCTACGCCGCTGGAGATTAGAATCCCCATTCCTATGGCAATATCCATAGGTGTGAAACTAAACTTATTGTTCTTCCACTCTTTCATGGAGACAGAAGTATCTACAACCACTAGAGTATCTGAGAACACTCCAGAATCCTCAACTTGTTCCTCGAGGGACATCCATTGTGCCTGACATACAGGATCAGCTCCACCTTTTGCTACTATTTCGCATATGAGCTCATGTGGAAGGACATGATTAGCATTTACCTTTGTTTCCTGTGTGGACAACTTACTTCGCCACTCATGCAGTGTTTCAGGTGTATGCTTCTCGAAGGCTTTCTTTAGGTTCTTCATGGCACGGGAAGGGACTGTGTTGAAGTCAATCTTCTCCCAGTCTTTCCTGCACATGAGGGTCTCGGTTACTTGTAAGTACTCTCGTAAAGGAGACGTATAGAGCTTCCGATATTGGGCCTGTCGTATAGACATGGCTTCACACAGTTCCTTGACGGTGTTGTACTCCTGGTCCAAAGAGTCTTTCTCGGTAGGGGCCCATTTAGCGCATAAGGAGACCTTGGCAGAGTTTCCCATCATCTTTCGGTCTTTTTTTAGTTGGTCTCCTGTCAGGAGAACTATCTCTTTCTGTAATCTCTGTCGGCATTTGAGGGCTTTCTCGCTCTTAATGTTTACGTAGAAGTTTCTGTTAAGATGGTCACGCCACTGCTGTTGCTGCTCGGCGCTGGGACTCGGAATAGCACTCTCTAGATTCAGGACTCGCGGCCATAGATGCATGAGGTCATCCCATCTTCCATACTCAGGGACGAGTCTAGCAACTCTCATAAACTGTTTGGGGTAGCTCAGGAATAACCATTGCATAGCTCGAATACCAAGAGAGCGCTCTCCTTTGCCTCCTCTACAATCTCTCAGATGGAAGACGAAGATGAACGTGTCCGTAACGTCCTCTCTGGAAGCTTTCTGTAAGTACTGATACAGACGCGGAATACTCAATCCTCTCTTAGTTCTAAAGTAAAGTGAGAGTCTTTCGACCCTCTCATCATTCTTACATGGTTCATTTATATACATCTTCTTTTGTGTAGACATGACCTTTCTCATAATATGATCAATTCTTAAATTAAATCTCATATAGAATAAATAAATGCAGACAAATACAAGGCAAACATGTAACATCTCTTCAGGTAAATGTCCACCAGAGAACTCTTACTGTGCCTCCGGAGAGTGTAACAGTTGCTCTCAATCTACAGCGAAACAGGTGTACTGCAACGACCTATCCAGGGCGCAATCGGCTATGAGAAGCATACCTGCTAAAGGAGAAAGAGGTCCGAGCTTGACCAACGTTTTTACACCTATCTCCTTCCTACCCAAAGGTCAGGGATTATCCGAGACGAAACCACTTCCAGAATCATCAGTAAAGCTACCAAAAACTTGGAGCTGGAGGAAAGACGGTCAGAACATGATAAGCCCTGTCTCTAACCAATGTCAGTGTGGATGCTGTTGGGCAGTGGCATCAACGAGTGCGTTGGCCGACCGCTTTGGGGTTAAGGGCACATCCAAGTACGAGGGAGGAAAGCTGGTTCGTGGGGGTGCTTTTCCCGACGGAATAGAAGCACCCGACTTGTCGGCAGCATGGACCGTCATGGCCATAGGACCACGTCATGGTGGTCCCCATCCTGCATGTCAATGTCAACAGGGAGGATCTTTGGCACAGGCCAGTTGTGGGTTCGAACAGATCGGAGTCAAACTTGAATCATGCTACCCTTTCAGCCTTTTTGTATGCCAGAATAACGCGAATGAGCCTGCTGTGTTGGCAGAGAGCAAAGCACCGGAATGCTGCATTGAATCTGAACGGTCGATAGCGTTCAAAATCGTTCCAGGGTCTACCGAGATGATAATTGCTTGCGCAGCCGACGGGAGCGGTCTTATAGATGAAGAGGCAACACACAATAAATTGAAAGCTGAGATAGCCAATCGGGGACCGGTTCCCGCGACCTTTTTAGAATACTCCGATTTTCAAGCTGATAATAACTCATACTATCAGACTCAGGTGGAGACAGCACAGAATTGGGAAGATGTAGGGGTGTATGTTCCCAAGACTTCGTATGGAGATGAGCAACTGGGAGGTCATGCGGTGGTCATCACCGGATGGGGCACTAAAGATGGTCAAGAGTTCTGGGAAGTTCGTAATAGCTGGGGAGTGGCGCATGGTGGGGGTGAAGGATATTTCAAGTATGCAATAGTCAAGAACGACGCTTGTCACCTGGCTGTACCGGCCATAGTTAACACACCCGATGGAACAAAAGTTCTGGCAGGCGGAGCCATTTCTTTCTTGCCAGGCGATCTACCTGATGGCTTTACACCCAAAAAAGGTACAGGTAAGAGAAGATCTCCCGATGACTACAGAGTTTTCGGCAGCCCTGGTGGTTGGAGACAATTCTTTCATTTTAAGAATCCCGACGGGAGTCTCAATTGGCCGTTCATACTTGTTGTTACTCTAGTCGCTGCGATAGTGGTAGCACTGTTGGTACAACTCATCCCAAAGAAAGATTAAAAAGTTTTCTTATATGACCTGTGGTTATATAAGATCTTAGACACGTGATGCTATTCGCACACTCTTACGTAGCTCTTTATTGTCTTCTCTAATCTCTTGATATCTCTCTTTATAGTCGCTGAGGGACATCTTGAGCCTATCTATTTCTCCGTTTTTCCTTACTAGTTCTCTCTCTTGCTTAAACATCTCATTTCCCATGCGTTCTCGAAGGGCACTAATTTCTTTTAGAAGCTTATCTCGTTCCATAGTAACCTTATGCAAAACTTCGGGGTCGTCATCTTCCTCATTAGGACGAGAATCATCTAACTCTTGGCGCAGTTCTTGAATCTCATCAAACGCCTCCAGAGCTCTATCTCTCCACTGTTCGGCTTTACGTTTAATGGTCTCATATTTCTTTCGACTTACGGTCTCACTCATTTATGCTATCCTAGTGTACTCTTTAAGTTAGTCCTAACTTGGCCAGGGCTTCGTAGTTAATCTTAGTGCTTAGACACCTCAATGGGCACCTGGAGTACGAACGACGAACTATATTTAGGCATCTTTATGTTAAGAATTATTTTCTGGATGAAACTCAAGTTTTAATTACCGAAGGCATGTGCTTACCCCGAGATCGGTGGACTGCGCAACGTTATAGCCCTTCAACCGTAGAGCATCATGTATGTCTTCCTCCATGAGCGTCTTGGTGGACCTAGCGGCGTTGACGAGCAATGCCACTCCTATAACATCCTCAATGACTGCGCCGATAGAGTCGTGAATTACTGGATAGCAATCTTCTGAAATACTCTTGACTCCGGCTCTCCTCGCCAGGCGTGTTATCGATGGTTTAGTGATGTGTTCCATTTTTAGGATTACACTAGATGGCTTTAAACTAAGCTTTACACTAAGGCGACTTAAAAAGGAGTGGTAACACCAATAAACTAATGAACGGATCAACTCAGAAGCTGAATGGCAAGAAGAAGAGGACACGTTTCTATGAAATCTACCTCACTAAATTACTGAAACAGATCTCGGGAGAAAACGGGATCACCTCAAACTCCAAACAGCAACTCAACAGCATTCTCTGTTCCACCACGAGACTAATAAGTACCAGAGTTAACGATCTTACTGAGATGGCCAAGAAGAAAACAATGTCAGATAAAGAAGTGGTCAATGCTCTGCACGTTCTCTTCCCAGGAGACCTAGGTAAAGGCATGTCAGCCATGTGCGACCAAGCCGTAGAGAACTATCGTAACGATGATACCTCAAAGGGTATTACTCGTCAGAAGAGGGCGGGTATAATCTTCCCTCCATCTGTGACAGAGAAGTATCTACGTAACTTCGGATACTCCAAGACCATGGTGAGTAACACAGCCCCAGTAGCTCTTGCCGCTGCTATGGAGTACTTAGCAGGTGAAATCCTAGAGAACGCTTCAGTCTATGCCAAACAGAAGAAAAGGGTGCGTATTACCATTCGTGACCTTGAAATTGGGGTGCGCACAGATAATGAGATTAACTCATTCTTCGAAGAGAATAATCTGTCTTTTCTGGGTGGGGGTGTGGTCCCTTATATTCATCCTAGTTTATTGGTTAAGAAAGTACAGAAACGCAAGAGTAAGAAGCCGGTTGGTAAACGTACTCATCGCTACCGTCCCGGGACTGTGTCGATCAGGGAGATCCGACGATTTCAGAAGACTAGCAACTGTCTCACCCTGGCAAGGTCTCCTTTTGAAAAGTACACACGGTCAGTTATTCAGAAGATCCTTGGTGATGGGAATAGTATTAAGGTTAGCAAGAAAGTCTTCTTGTCCCTTCAGTATTTTGTCGAGCAGCGTCTGGTCTCACTACTCCAGAAGGCTTATATGGCCGCTATTCACGCGAGAAGAGTAAAATTGTCGGTAGCCGATATCGAGTTCATTCGCAGTCTAAATGGAACCAAGGCTGTAGAGGATCCAGTGAAGACCTTGAATGTGGACGATGAATCCTCTTTCAGAGACGAAACCAAAGAAGAGTTTGATAAGATTGACACAAACCACGACGGAAAGATATCAGTAACCGAATTTAAGGAGTGGAAAGAGAAGAAGTTGAGTCGTAAGAGCACTCTATATGCAATTTAAACGTTGACAGGTAAGCATCAAAATGTCAAGCAACGACAAAAATAGCACAAAGAAGTCCTCTGGAAAGAAGGACCAAAAATTGGAGCCATCGTCTCCTGAACCTTCTCATGTCATGACGGGGCAGTATGCAGTGCTCATGGAGACTAGCGAGAAAGAGTGTGAGAGTTGGTACTACTTCATTAGGCTCGCGGGTAATGGCCCCGCTCTTCGTCATCTCCAGGAACAACTAGAGCAAGTTGAGTGGTACATCCAGGATGATCTAAGCACATTTGACTTGGACCTAGAACATCTAGTGACAGCTAAGACTGCCAAGCAGATGACCAAACTCGAACTCAACTCACACTCTTTCCATCGCAAATTCGACGGTAAGCTAGAGGAGATCCATCTAGGATTCAAGAAAAAAGACAGCGATGAGCGTAAGATGGAGAGAGCTTTCGACCTTCTAGGTTACGGACAGATTGAGGACTATATAGAGGATGAAGATTTGGATCCTGAAGACCTAACCGATGCGAGCTCTGATGACGAGTCTGATAATGATGAGTCTGATGATGAGTCCGAGAAGGAGTCTGATGATGAGAAGAATGACGAAAGCTCGCGTAAAAAAGAGACTCCTCGCATAAAAAAGGGTATTCCTCCAGCACTCCTTAAGAGCCAGCGCCCGAGATGGACCCGTGCCAAGGGGTTTCGCAAGAACAGATAAGATTTTGTATCCTACTCGGAAACAAACTCATTTTTTACGTAGGGAAAAATACATAAGAATAACAAGGGATGCTACTAAGACTGTTATTAGTATCGTGATGAGCAGCGGAGAAATTTTAGAAAGTCTGTCATCTATCGACGGTGATTCTTGAGTCATGTCGTCTATTTGCGAATTAATCATCGCGAGTAGATTGAATGGTTCCCCCCCGCCAAGTTCCTCTGGTACTAACTGATTGCACCTGATCACACACTCTGTGAGTTTCCTGGGTGTAGGCTTGTTTGTATCGTGTAATCTATTGTTGATCGCTATAGACACTCTTTCAACGTAATCATTATTTGGGTTATATGGGATACAGTGTGCATTGTGGCATATAAACCGAATCTTGCTATAATCATCTCCAAATAGCTCGGGAGACATGACGAAGAAGGGAAATATTTTCGCGTGATGCCAACCCAAAAGTGTTCTCTCTCCCGAACTCTGACCTAACTGGGATTCATCGGACGGCTTTCCATCCCATCTATATGCAGGCTGGGTAGAGAAGAAATCGGTCTTGTTTAACACATACTTTCCGCGTGTATCGGACACAGGAGGGTTAGGGTTCCACGTGGGGAAGCACGCTTTGGGGAAATTTACTGTTCCCTGTTGGTGTACATAGAGAGGTTTAGTCCAAGGTGTTGGCTTGGTGTAAGTGATGAAGTATACACATTCGCTACTTATGTCAAAAGGATCATACACGAGTCGGATTCTTGTCGTGTCCCACGGGAAGGCAGTCCTCCTCTGAGCACAAAAAAGACCCATGCCGTTAGGGATAGGCCTCACCATCGGACTAACGGCATAGAACGTGAACGCTAGTGACCATTCTCCATTGGGGGAAGGGTGGGAACACGTATACTTGAGTTTACCATCTTTGCCTCGGGATATATCCGGGCCCGACACGTATCCTCGGTAAGTCGACAGGCTCGGGTCCACCCAGTGGTATACGCAGAAAGGGATAACATCACTGTTTGTGGCTAATTCAACAAGTTCATCTTCCACTAATTTACGCTCAGTCATTTAACTATAATGCTTAAAATAAATTGTTATTTTATGTAGCCATTCTTGCGAAGCTCTCCCATTAAGAACTCCCTAATCTTTTCGAGTTTGACAGTGTAAGGTACCTCGATAAGTACTATATGATTCTCTTTGCAGATTCTTCCTTTCATATCGTCCCTATACTTCTGGTTCATAAAGTGGTCTTTGCTTCGGTGGAAATACGGGGTGTACTTGTAGTGTTGTACACCGTTATACTCTACAGCTAGACTTAGTTCTCTATTGTAACAGTCGAGTTCCAGATTGAAGTTTCCTCCTGTCACTGGGTTCCGTAGGAAGTCGGGTCTTTGGGAAGGGAATGGTTTTCTGAAGAGACTTTGTAGTACTCTACGACACTCGGCCTCGCCTTTACTCTGCCGAGGGGGTCCCCTCTTCCTGCTACCTTGCGAGGAGGAGACTCTACCTTTGGACGGAGATACAAAGTATTGTCCAGGTTTTGAATACGTACCCTTATTCCCCTTGAACTTGTTATACAGTGCAAAGATTATGAGCGCAGCGACAGAGAGTCCTAGACAGATCTCGAACCCTCTATCATTCCATAGTTTTGTTACTTTCTTCCATACCATCTTTATCCTTATACAGATTTTCTTTTACAAACGGTATACTCTTCTTGCATAGAGGGCACTCGGCCTTGTAGTGACCCCACTCTTTAATGCAATGTTGGTGGAAGATATGGTCACACGAGAGTACAGCTACTTCCTCATCAGCGACAAATTTATCCCAGCAGATGGTACAAGTGTGTTCTCTCTCGCCCTCTTTCTGGTATTTACGCAAAGCACTATCGATACGCTTTGTATTATCTCGCTGTAACTCGGTCTGAGCGCTGCTTGCTCTTAATGCGCTCTCTATCAGACGTCGCTCCAGAGATCTAGTTGCCATCATCTCGTCAAACCAAAAGAATGCTCCTAAACTCGACATGGGAAAGGATTCACTCTCTATCTGACCACTCTCAAAATCATGTGTGGGGTCTCCAAAAGTGTACCTTCGGGTGACAAGAGTGTTGTCGTCGCCTCCACTATATGTAGTCTCAATACTGAATCTAATTGCGGACATTGTTTTCTTCTTATCTTTAGACAACTCTTCATAAATCATTTTTTCTTTTAGTAGAAAGGTGTAGAATTCCAACCAAGATGATTAAAAAGTTTTTGGCATACATCGTCATGAAAAAGCTTGCGGTCTATTGTCTTTAGTATGATAAACTCTTCTTTCTTACATGGATGTTTATGTCGCAGCAGAAGTTGATACAAGACATACTGAGTGTTGATAAAGTTCTTCCTATTGATGTGTTTAAATTTGCGGTCATATAACTCCGTTAGAGCGTCAAAATCATCCAAGAGTTGATCCTCCAAGTGGCTGATATCATCCGCTTTGATACCTGTGAGAGTGTGATGGATGAGGTGAACATTCTCGTAGTGGTTGGAGTATCCCAGCTCTTTCAAGAACATCAGAATATGATTCTTGGTTACGTTCTTGAATCTTTCCTCTGACGGGCCTTCCTTGGGTCCTTCCAGCAGATGGTGTCGACTAAATTGCTCTTCGAGGTCTGTATAGACCACCCGGGGGATAGTACAATTCTGCTTACCTTGGTACTGTTTCACGCAGTCACGAAAATGCACCTTACGATCATACATATACTTACTAGATATGTTGACCCGGTCTATGTCGTTATAGGAAGAATTGTGTTTCATGACTGTTTGTTGTGCGAAACAGACCATACATATGTAGGTATTCCGATCAATTATGTCGAAATCCTTCTTATTGCGGCAATTAGCACAAACTACATTATGGGGCTTTGAGTCCTCATTACCCTTGTTAATGTCGATGTACTTGCGGGCAACATTCAAGTATCTCTTAACGAGCACTCTCTTGGCTTTGTTCCCCTTTGCCGGTCTACCCATGAAGTTCATCTTAAGAGGTACTCGTAACATGGTCTTGTAGTTCTCGACAAGATGAACACTCTCAGCAACATAAAAGTTAAACTCCGCCCTACTCTCGACTTGCTGAATCTGGACCTTCAGACGCTGATGCTCATCTTGCACATTCCTGTAGAGCCTCCCGGATAAAGTTTTGGACTCCAAAGATTTCTCAAGATTGGCCAACTTCTTTTTGTGTGCGGGGAGCTTAGCATACTCTTCTTCGAAGCGTTGACGAATCCTAGCATCGATGGTCAAGATATTCTTATTAGACATCGTCCTTTCTCTCTCTTCCAGATTTGTTTAAGTAGGCCGGAATCTCACGCTGAACTAGAATTATACCTTTCTTTCCAATCTTAAATAGCTGTGGTTGCCCCTAGGCTTCCCTAGAGGACGTTGTAGGGTTCGTTTACGGCGCGCTTTCATTCCGTATCTCTATTACCATCTCGCCGACAAACTTCTAGTGTCTTCCTTCGAACGACGCTTAAACAGCCCAGTACCGAACCTAAAAAAGTTACCTTTCTCTTGACACAAAGCCTAGCCATTTTTTTTGTAATTTAAAAATTTAATCTTGCTCTATTAATAAAAATGGCATCTATCTGCACATCCAATGTAACCTCCGGCTTCATCGATCTTGCGACCTTCGACGAGATTGAGAAGTACCTCTATGGTGGCCCCGACGCTACCGCCTATTTCGTTCGTGAGACGCGTAAGTCCACGTGGTTCACCCAGGTCCCAGTTGCCTTGTCGCGTGCCTCTGGCTCGCCGGCCTTCAACCAGGAATTTGCTTACAGCATTTCGCGTGCTGGTGACTACTTGCTCCACACCTGGCTTCGTCTCCAGACCCCGTCTGTCCAGGGCACTAACGCTATGGGTGCAGGAGGTGTCTCCACCACCCTTCGGTGGACGCGCAACTTCATGCACAACATCATCCGTGAGTGCTGCATCACGTTCAACGACCTAGTGGCGGCTCGGTTCGATAACTACCACTTGGACTTCTGGGCGGCCTTCACTGTGCCGGCCGGCAAGCGCAATGGCTACAACAACATGATCGGTACCTTCCCAGCCATGGTCCAGGGTGCTACTGGTCCCGCTGGTGGCGCCAAGCCGGTGCTCCCGTCGTTCACGCTCAACCTCCCGCTCCCGTTCTTCTACAGCCGGGACAGCGGTGTTGCACTTCCGACGGCGGCCCTCCCGTATAACGAGATGCGTGTTAACTTCGCCTTCCGTGACTGGAGTGACCTTCTCATCATGTCCGACAATGCCGTTGCAGGCGCTGAACAGCGTGAGGCTATTGTTCCGGCTCGTGACTTGGTCACCGGTGTCCCGCCCGTCCTAGGCCACACTCAGGTGTGGGCTGACTACGCTATTGTCTCCAACGACGAGCGTAAGCGCATGGCCTGTGCCCCTCGTGATATCCTCATCGAGCAGGTGCAGACCGCTCCTCGCCAGGCCTACACCCCGGGCGTCGCTGCGCAGCAGTCCTTCGACATCCGCTTCTCGCATGCGATCAAGGTTCTCTTCTTCTCGGTGCGCAACACTACGTGGCGGTCGGAATGGTCCAACTACATGACTTCCTCCCCTGTGACCGCGGGTGCTCTTACTAACTTCACCCCGGTAGGCTCGGCTGACCCGATCCTCCAGACCTCGCTCATCTACGAGAACACCAATCGTCTCGCGCAGATGGGTTCGGACTACTTCGCGCTTGTCAACCCGTACTTCCATGCCCCGGTCATCCCGCTCGACACCGGCTACCACATGTACTCGTACTCGCTTGACTTTATCTGCCTCGACCCGATGGGCTCCACTAACTACGGTAAGCTCACTAACGTCTCCATCGTCCCGGAGGCTTCGGTCACTGCTGTTGCTGCTGCCCTCGGTGCAGCCCTGCCGGGAGCTGGTGCTGCGCTCCCCGGTGCTGACTACCCCCAGCTCTTCGAATTCATCATCACCGCGGTAAATAATAATATAATTCGTGTTTCTGGAGGTGCATTAGGTTTTCCTGTCTTATAAACGAATTCAAACATGGCTTAACAATAAAACTGATTTTATACAAAACTGTATAAAATATAATTCAAAAGATGCCAAATCCAATTGACGCTGCATATCGATGCGAATTCAGCTTGGATACGCCCATAGATATCAAGAAGCGCCGACATACCGGAACCTGCATTTGCGGGACAAAGGGGTCGTGCTCATATGACAGTTTCGTTAAAGGAAGATTCTGTCGGAACGAGAAATGCGAATATTACCAAGCTGGAAAACGGCTTGACAAGAATGAAATGATTATGATTGTCGAAGAAAAGGGTTGCCAGTTCCTCTCGCTTGCGGGGGGCGGATCGAGGGCACAACTAACATTCATTTGCCGGTGCGGTTTCCAACAAATCTCATCCTGGTATCATTTCTACCGAGATAAGTGGTGTCGCCATTACCAATGCGAATATTACCATCGTCCAAAGAAACTAACTACCGAGCTCACGAAAGCCTGGATTGAATACGAGAACTATAAAGTTCCGGATAATTTTGAATATAAAAGCAAATATCGAGCGTCTGATACTCATTACGATCTACTCTGTCCCGAAGGTCATACATTCGACGCCAGCATTTACATGTGGAAAATGGGAGCGCGTTGCAAAGTTTGCAATGGCGATGGACGTACACTTAGTTTTCGAGAAATCAAAAATTTCTATGAAGATCAAAATTGTGAATTACTTTACGACGAAAAAGATTTCACCGGAGACGTATCAAAGAGCATCATCCCCTACATCTGCTCCGAAGGACACACGATTGATAATATGACGAAAAATAATTTCAACACAAGACTCAATTTGGGAATCGGACCATGTGCCATTTGCAGAGAAGCGGCGCGAGATCGAAAAAAGGAGCACGCTAAATATGTTGAAAGTTGTAAAAAGAAGTATGGCGTCGAGAACGTTATGCAAGTCGCAAAGATTTTCGCTAAACAACGTGACTCATTGAAAAGAACGAAAAACTACACTTGTCCGTCGGGAAAGCAAATCTTGCTACAAGGCTACGAACCTCGCTGCATGAAGTTACTTTTGGAAGATTACGAGGAGGAGGAAATACTAACTGACCCAGAGGACATGCCGGAAATCTGGTACTTCAATCCGAACAAACAACGGGAAGCTCGGTACTACCCAGACATGTATATTCCAGATCAAGATCTAGTCATAGAAGTTAAAAGTACTTGGACTTTGAAGATGGAACTCGAGCGTAACTTGTCGAAGTTCGAAGGAGCGGTGAAGGCAGGATTCAAACTCCACTTGTACGTCTTCGACGAGAAATGTCTGCTTTACCGCAAGATATATACTAAGGAAGGTGTGGTTGTTTGTCCTCATCCACCAGCCGAATTAGTGTTCGAAGAACTTGAGGTCGCGTGTTAACCACAATGAAAACAGATTCAAAATACACACAGAATATTATAATTTTTATACGAACATTAGTATAGAATTTATTCAGAAGTATAAGAGCTTTAGCTTCCAATCAAACTTAAGACTGTAAGAGTGCGTACAATAAGAAGGAACCGACGCTATCGGAGGCCTAATTGTATGTTCTATTTGTGAACTAAGATTCAACTACAAAGTTACACATTAAACAACAAATATGTTTTCGAAGAATATAAAAATGAAAACATATTTAAGGATTTATTATTTCTAATAAAAATGAAAAATAGATCATTTTCGATCATTACGAGCTAGAAAAATAATAACTACAAAGCGTCTAAAAAGAAGAGAAAGGAAGATTTATTTTCGCATAATAGACGAACTACATCAT
>Ga0080013_1004859_pt1 | contig 12939 bp, 28 predicted proteins | sample ETNvirenome_6_85_FD_69236 | JGI IMG/M metagenome (GOLD analysis project Ga0080013, IMG submission 69236) | Marine viral communities from the Pacific Ocean - ETNP_6_85 (SPADES assembly) (version 2) | ecosystem: Environmental > Aquatic > Marine > Oceanic | place: Pacific Ocean | collected 2013-06-19 | reverse complement strand
GTCACCGACAATGCCAAGTAGATCTTGGTTGTCGCTACGAACTACTCCGTAGTGACCAGATGGTTTAACACCAACAACATTAGGTTCCACAAAATGTGGATATTGAAGCTCACGCTTCTCAACTCCAAAGAGTGCATTTGCTTTTTCAAACGCTTCTCTAGCATGCATAATTTAAAGGTCGTATAGGACAATTGCTTCTAGAGGCACCGATAGGTGCCCATATTCGTTATCAATAGGAAAAGGCGCTACCTAAACCACGTATGGGTCGAATCGTATAAGTAATATCAAAGCCCTCATGTGGTGTTGCTTTTGATACAGCAACAAGGCTTTCGATATAACTTAACGCAGCAGACATGCTTTGTGCCCTGTGAGTGACAGGCTCTTCACCATTTCTGTGTGTTGTGACGTTTATTCTTGACATTGAATTAGTAGTTTGAGGAGACCGTTCGACGGCGATCTAATTTTATCATCGGAAAAAGAAAATAGAGCATTAACTATTTCCGAGTATCTGGGAATCCAGCTTTCTGGAATTCCAGCTTTTCAATTAAAAGATGATGGCTTCCTACGAATACGTACGTGCTTAAAAGCAATAGGATCAATTGCTTTGTAGCCAGTGCCTGTCCATGTTGATCTTCTGTCTTTCAAAAATTTTGAATTGACATTGAAGCTATATGTACCAAGAGCTTGATTCATCAGATGTGATATTAAAAGGAGCCGTTTGAAGGCAATTAGAAGTTAACTTGATTATTGGCTAATGGTGGATTTTCCAGCTTTGCGGGTTTCCAGCTTTTAGGGAGACTTTGTTCCTCTTCCCTGACACAATTCACAGTCATCACAGACTGGATTCATGTAGGATTTGACAGCATTAAGTATCAATTGCTGCTGAGTCTGGTCTTCGTTTAGGGCTCGTGACTTTAAACAGCGTGCCAATTTCTCGCTGCACTCAAAGGTGAGTTTCTTCATTCCTTTGTTCATCAGTACTCAATAGATGGTATGGTATAAATACTTAGGTGATACATCGTCGTCTGGGTCTCAATTGATATGAGCAGGTGCCGTGGTAAGGCGAATTGACAGCTTTCTTGAGTGAGAGAAGGGCTTTTGGGTATGAAGGGCTTTTCATTAGCCGGCATTTAGCCTGAATCTACTCAATAAAAGTAGTATTTACTTTTGCCGATTGCGGTATCTATTGCGACAGTTTCCGCATATAGAAGCCAAGTATGCAGATTGCATACCTATACCCCAGCATGCGCTTAGTCTTATGGTTGAGTTATGAGCCCTATTAAGGTGAAATGAGTATTAATACTGACAGCATCAGAAAGATCTCGTTTTCAATGCCACCAGCATTGTATAGGCATGTTGTACTTACCGCTAAGAGTGAAAGGCGCTCTGTCAGTGCTTATCTACGCAACCTTATAGAGAATGATCTAGTAAGTTCCCGTAAAGCAGCTACGCCATTCCATAGTGGTGATTACAGTGAGGAAGGCATTTCAGCGTTTGTTCAAGAAGTTCTAAAACGCTTTAATCGCCTGATGGTTAAAGGAGGCCTAACTCAAGACGAGGCCATCTGGCAGTTTTTACTTACTCCTCACATCGTGAACTTCCTAGAAGCCTGGGAAATGGCTAAGGGTGAATCGGTCCTAGGTTTACTTAAGGCCATCCTTACAGAGGAGGTACTATTCACCAGCACGATTATGCAAGAAGCGATGAGGGTTAATGACGGTAAATGCCCATTCATCGAGGGACTTTCTGAATGGTCCGGTACAGATCAACGAGACCTATACGATCTGATTACTAAGGCAGTGACGAAGAAGTAGGTGATTTGGTATAAATTGATACAAAGAGTACAAATATACTATCAAATTGACTAAATAACACACAACTAACTGTGTTCAGTCGGATCCGTTGCGGCGCAATGGATTTGCCCCTGTTTTTTTAAGGTAAAACACGTTAAACACCCGTCTCCCTTATATTCTTCTTTTTAATGCACCTCTCTTGATCCCATGTATTTATTTTTAAAGGGTTAGGGAGCAGAGTGTTTTTTGTGTTTTAGCGTGTTTTTTATCAAACACCACTCATATCACCCATGGCTCCGATTGCCTTGCCGATTTGAGGAGCTACCGTTACATTGCGATCCTTTTTCTCTAATCCAGCCTTGAGGTCTAGTTTGTAGCCATCTAAGAAGTCCTGAGCAGGAGCAGAGGACTGATTACCTTTATTGAAGATCTTGGGCCCCCATGCATTGTTTTGTAGAGCAGTTTCAAATTTTTGAGCATTATCCTTTGCACGTTTGACTTCAGTTGAGAGTTCATATGAATCAGGATCAATAGCAACAACAGAAGTATCTACAGCAGGCTCTTCAGGTTTAACATCAGTAGTCTTTGTATCTAGTTCTGGTTCTTGCTCAAGGCGTTTACGGAATTGAATCACATCTTCATAGGAATCCAAATCCGTGATGCCTAACTCATCGGCTTTTTTGCGCACTTCTAGTAGGTCTTCAGCCTTTTTAACAGTACCGAAGCCCATTTCATAGGCAGCTTCTTGCCAGAAGCCACTGTTCTGGTTCTCGTGACCTTCTAGTTGATAGTTTCCTTTGCCACGTTTCCAGTCATTCCAATCGAAAATACTATTACCACTTTTAGCAGAAACGGTATTAAAGCCTTGTCCGGCAAAGTATTCCTTGTCGTCATCACTCATATCACCCCAAATGGAAGGATCGACACCACCAGGTGTGTCTTTATAGGTAGCCTTATTACGGTTTTCTTTTGCCTGTTTGGCATAAGCCATAGTGCGTTGCATACTCTGAATAGGAGTTAGCAAATGTGACTTTTGTCCTAAGTTGGCTACCGCTCTTGCTTTAGACTTTTGCTCATTTTTTATGCTTCTTGACATATATATACTCCTTGAAGTAATGAAACAATTGATATATCAATTATAAATGGTAGAGACAATAAAAAAAGCGACCGAATCTGGCCGCTTATTCCTTTGTTAGTAGCAGAGCTGCTTGCTCTTGTACACAAGCATCTACACGTACATCATCAACATATTCATAATTATATTGTGAAGCACAGTAAGTAATGATCACGTCTGCTTGGTTCATGGTAATAGAACCAACAAAAGCGAGGTTAACAAGATATAAGTAGGGAAAGAAGCTAGTAATGGTAATCGTCACCTATTTTACAGTCATGTCCCATGCTTCTTTGAAGGCCTCATCGAATATCCATGTATAGACAGGAAGGTAGCTAGAAATAGCAGCAGTTATTACTTTAAGCTTCTCATTATCTGGGTGATTAGGAAGTTTATCTACTGCAGTTTCAAGTTCTGTAACTAGGGTATTTAGATAGCATATATTGCTAAACGCATCTTCAACAGATTGCATAGTATTCCAGACATCTTCATTAATCATTATTAATTTTGGCAGGTTGGATCTTCAGTAATCTTCGATAACGCCAGAGACAAGGGAAGATTCGATGCTCAATCGACTAGCAATGTAGTCACTAGGAGCACCTTCCCAGCTATCACACCACCAGAACCACATGGTTGTGGTGAAGGTGAGATCAATTTCATTGTCAAAGGTTTGAATTGTGTAGTTAGTGCTGTCATCCCAAGCATCAGCAAATTTGTTGCTGAGTTCCACGCCTAAGTCTTTAAGACTTTTAAAACTAGTTGAGTAGTTAATTTCGGCGCAGAGCTTGATAAGCCCTTGTTCGCTGTAATCAGTATCATTATCAAGACCAGTGAAGTCTTTCAAATGAATAGCGTTATAGACAGCGCTTGATTTATGGGTAAAAACTTGATCTAGTCCAAACATAATATTCACCGTTTAGTTTATTAGTAGCCTTATCAGCTTTAGCAATGATTTGCTGTGCCTCGTCTCTAGTAGAACAAAGCTCAGCGGCAACCATTGCCTTCTTTAGTTTTTTGCGTTGTTTCTTTGGATTCAATTACGGTGCTCCTCCATGAGATCCATTATGTGCTCAAATTCTTTGCAATGGTCAATTTCCAACAGTAGTTTTGAGAGCATAACAACAACTGATGGCTTTTCATTTACTGCAGCAGATTTAATTGCAGTACGAATCAGACCTTGCGCTTCTTCTAATGGTTCGAGTGTTTGTTTTGATAATGACATATTCTTTCCGTTCTATCATTAATATTGTAGTTGTTATAATCACTGGTTGTGGGCAAGATAAGCCGTTGGTTGTGTCAATTGATTTGTGTAATCATTTACGTGATCGAGACTTTTTCAATTTTAATTTTGCGCTGGCTTCTTGAGCTAATTCAGCTAGGTAATACTTAGTAACATCTGTAGTAACTTGTGAGGTAAGTCCAGTAACCAATCCTTTGCCATCTCTGGCATAAGTAGTGAAGGTGCCCCAGCGACTTTGTTGGATACGGAAATCGCCATGAGCAGTTTTAATCCAGTCGTAGTCTAGGTCCGGTGCTTGTTTATCTGTTGTTTCCATAGGTGAAATTATCATTTAGAATGTTTATATAGTGTCTTTTGTAGTAATTCGGAGGTAAGCCAATGGGTGAACCTCCTGTATTACCAACAATTGATTTGCCAGGGGCTTATCCCCTAGCGCCAGCCATAGATTTACCTAGGGCAATATTGGCTATTCCTCAAGGGGAAGCGCCTTCATATGTGCCACTGCTAGCTCCACCTAAGAACTTAAGACCTCCTAAGGGAGTTCAATCTGAGGAAGAGGAAGCAGCTGCAGCGAAGCCAGCTCCACCTGAGGTCTCAACTATAACGATTCCTTTTATAGATCATGAATTACCTGTACCTAAAGAGGAGATCGTTGTAGCAGCTGGTTTAACAGCAGTTGTATCAGTAGTTGCCACTTTAACTGCTACATCTATGTTCAATCAAGTAGTCAAGATCTTGAAACCTGTATTAATGCAGGTAGTTAAACGAGTTCAAAAGAAGTTTGGAGCTAAGAAAGATGGAAGCGACGATGAATCCTCAAACGGATCCACCCCAGAGCCCACCCAAGAAGGGAGTACTGGGGAAGATTAAGGCAGGACTAGATGATAAGGAAGAGCAGTTAGCTCTACTATCAACATTTGTCCGACTAGGTGTTGTTGTCTGGTCAGGTTTTATACTCACGTTGAATTACGTTGAGATACCTGGACTAGGTAAACAAGATCGTATCGACCCAACTTTCATAGCTAGTGTGTTTACAGGAGCACTCGCTTCATTTGGTCTTGAGACAGCTAAGAAAAGAGGTGATGGTACCTATAAGGCTGATCAAGATAGGAAGCGAGCTGAGGCGGCTGCAGGTGCTAGATATCAAACAATTAGAATAGAGACACCCATCAAGATCATGGGAGCTGATGGTAAAGACATCTCAGTAGTTGAATCCAAGCCGCCATATAAGTTATGACCGATCCTCTTTCACTTGATGCGAATCAAGAAACTAAACTCGTAGTACATACTCTACAAATCGCAAGACTTGAAGAGAAGCAACAAGAACTACGAGAACGTATAAAAACAGTTGAGAAGTGGGTAGCAGGAGCAGCTGCAGTTTTATCTGCTGGTTTAGCTCTACTAGGCCTTCTCGCTCAAATATCAAAAGCTTATCTCTAATTAGGTCATACAGATGATTAAAAGATGTCTATTACCAATAATTTCCTTACTGCTATTGACGCCGCTAAGTGCTCGTGCAAATCAGATCACACCGGCCTTCACACAAGGTTCGATGCAAGCAACGACAACGACAACGCAGACAGTGACCGAGACAATCGCAACGGAAGTAATGGGTGGCGATTACAGCCATTGGTCTGGAAACAATATTTCCGCAAGTTCACACGTCAACGATTCAGCAGTGAACTTCACGCTGACAACAGCAGGGGAAGAGTTTCAGTTAGAGACTGTGAGCAGAGTTGCCGGAGTAGTCGAGACAATCGACATCACCAGAAATATCACCACAAACTCAACCACTACCTCGCTATCTGTCTTCTCGCAGTAACGTCAGCTCCTGCAGTAGCAAATGATACGTACAACACAGCAGCGCCTACGAGTAGTGCGACTGGCAATGTGACTAATCAAGCTGTGCAGTTTCAGAACAACGGTGCCCCTAGTCGTCAGTCATATGGCGGCAGTGTGGTTTGCAACGGCGCAACTATGACCTTGTCGCCTTTCATCATGGGAACCGAAACCAATCCCTATGACCCAGAAGGTTGGGTAGCTAGTGAAAACATGGGAGTTCAGTTGAGTTTCATGGTTCCATTGAATGGACAAACAGTTGAACAGTGCTTGGCAATAGCAAGACGGCAAGAAGAGAAAATGCGCTTGGACTATGAATTAGTCAGAGCATTGAAGTGTGCTGAGCTGCAACGTCAAGGTTTTACCTTTAGACCCGGATCACGAGTAGAGATGCTATGCCATGACGTTGTACCAATCGTTTCTATTACTGATGAAGTAATCAGGATTGAAAATCCTTAAATAGATATTTATCTATTATTTATATAATTAAAAGATAAGTAAATAGTAGATAGATATGTTAAGTCGTTTAGCAGGAAGTAGGCTATTAGCTGAGCGTCCTGTAGGAATTATTACTGAGGATATTGCAGAGCATTTGCAAGCATTAACAGAGCGAATGGAATATGGTAAATCGCTTGAGGTTGATGTAGGTCCTCAGATAATGGATAGGACTAATAATATTCCACTTCAGATGAAAATGAAGTTAATGAATTCACCTGTCGATGCACCATTTGACGTTGATAGATATATACAAGAACAAATCGGTATAGTCCCAGGAATAGGAGGAGCGCTAGATGTACTTGAGAGTGCACCTAATGTAAGAGAGATATCTTTTGGATGGCATGATCCAACTAAAAGAAGTGGAATGTCATTTAAGACTCCAACAGATCCGTCCGCTAAGCAAGCTATCAAGGAACTTGGCATGCAAGAGCTATTAAAGGCTGCACAATTAAAGCTAATGGACCGTGCTGGTATGAGTGCTGGTGATTTATTAGTAAACACTCCAGTTGGTTTAGCTGATGGTAACTATAAACGTACTAAGACCTATATGGCACAAGGTTTTGGAGCACCAGATGCTTCAAGTGGTCAGATGTATGGAAAGATAACGGGGGATGGTAGTTTATCCCCCGTACAGATTTATAGCGCTGAGCCTACATTAATGGAGAACCTTAAGTGGCACATCGATAATGAAGCACTTAAGAGAGCAAGTGCAGCGCTTTATTTTCAATAGGAGTAATTTTAACGTAGAACTCCTTTGGGGGAGAAGGAAAATAATCCATTAGATGTGGGCATAAAGGTACTAGCGGATCCTCAACAACGAGTTCAGCAAGCGCTGCTTGTTCTGCTGCTGCTTCAGGTGCTATTACCTCTGATGAATACATGCTGTAGTCATCTTCTGCTTTAACGTAGGTTAGATGAACGACAACGTTGTCTTTACAGACCGGGTCGTTAATGGACTGAAAGTAATTTGGATCTTCAGAAAAAGTAAGCTTAATCTGTTTAGGATTCTCCTTAGGTTTAGATAACCTTGCACAAATCATGGCACCGATAATAACTTCAGTAGCATCATGCACAAGAGGCTCAGCAATTAAGTTGAAGTTAGGCTCGTCATAGCAATAGCAATCCTTATAGGCAATTGCTGCCTGTGGGTGTTGATATGTAGCAATAATGGTGTGAAATGTCATAGTTAGTTTAAGAAAGTAAAAAGAGACTTGCTATTAAGCAAGCCTCAGGTGTTTTACATTTGGGCCGAACTAAGAGCAGCAGTAGCAACAGTTGCCTTAGGCTCCATTGTCACTTCTGCGCCCGTGTTGTTCACTTCTGCTACTTTTGGCATGGGACCTAGTCCACCATCAAGGATTTGAACACCCTTGAGGTGTATTTCGGGCCTTGCTTTCATAAGCAGCTTACCGTCTTTCTCGTAAGTTTCGGCAACCCGATTTACGTGTCCGGTAATAGTGACAGTACGGCCTACTGCCAAAAACCCCTTCTCAAACAAGGCTTTAAGACCATTGCTGTTATTGAAGGTGAAGTTGATGGACTGTCCATCATTTTCTAGGGTGCTTATTACAGTCACCGCAAGAAAGTCCCTACCTTTAGGAATTTCAGCATGGAAAATCCGTCCAGTTACCGTAATGGCATTGAACTGGGCGTAGGTTTTGTTTGTGTCAGCCATTTTTAAATGGTGAAAGGACACAGTCAAATAGAGGCCCCGTTAGGGGCCAATCTAGTTAGTGATCACAAGTACAGACATCATTGCCTTCATCATAAGTGAAGTCATCTTGAGTAACTTCAACAGCTAGTAAAGATCTATAAGTACTTTTTAAAATACCTACATCTTCACTCCAGGCTAGAGCAGCATCAGGTGATTCCTCTAAGAGGGACTCTGCTGCCTTGTTGTGCCAGTTGATGAGATTAGAAATAACCATTAAAGCAAGTACTTTATGAGCTACAGGATGTGGGATTTCCTGTATAAGCATGTTAGATGCAATTTCGGCAGCTGTGATTAACTCAGCTTGGCTATGACCTGCAAAAGGATATCCCTGCTTGTTTATGTCGTCTGTTGGCGCATCTTCCATTAATGTGGAAAGTGCCGTTGAGGAAATTCCATCAGGAATTAATGTCATGTTGTATAAACAAAGGACATGAGCAACTAAAGGCACCGCGAGGTGCCAATAGCTCTATAGATCAAGCGTGATGTAGAAGATAACCATCATGTTCGTACTCATCTTGCTGCTGTTGCATTAGTAATACATCACTCACATATGCAGGTGGACGGTTACGATTTAGGTACTCAACAAGTTCATCATACTCTGGGGTTCCAGGGCATTGCTCAGGATCAAGCGGTAACATAGTTTTAAGGAATATATGTACATAAAGTTTTAAAGCCCCTGATAAGGGGCAATAGGGTTATTTACCTTGGCCTTTACGCATTTTGTGATTATGCTTAGGCCTTGAATTAGCTGATTGTCCTTGACGTGTACGCTTTGGTACCGGCGGTTGAATGTTTCCAACCTTATCAAATCTAGAAGCCATGATTCACTAATATAAGTTTAACTGTTGCGCTTCACGTTCTGCCCATATTTCTGCACGTCTACGGGTTAAACCGAATTCGTCCATCAAAGAGAGAACATGATCCTCTTGCTTGTCAAAGAAACCTTTTTTAGCAAGAATATTAATGTGGCAGGACGCTGTAGTCATAATAAAATTATAAATCAGCACAGCCACTTAGAGCCCCTGTTAAGGGGCAAATGTGTTCAGTTAAAGATTAGACATTGCAAAGAGTTTAAAGGGCCACCAGTTAGGGGGTGACCCAATAAACATTAGATAGTATTTAATTTTGCTATGCGTTTTTTGCTGTTTTTGGATTATTCAACGTGACCTAAATCTCTTCAATGAAGTAGAGGTAAGATGGGATGCCCGCAAGGGATCCTTGTAGCTATGTGATATCAGTATGCCAAGGAACACCAGAGGTGAGCCTTTTCAGCATCAGCGGTAAACGCATCGAGATGTTTTGTCTTGACGGATGTGGATCCATCTAGATAAGTTTCCATCTCGGCCTCATCAATGAGGTAGCTGTAAGCATCCAGATTCATTGGCATTACAATCGTCATATCAGGCACTTGAGTGCTTGAAATGAGTTGAAAATCTGCCGTTGGTGTCATGAGGGTGACATCTAGAAAATGTGCACAAGAAACTAAAGGCCCCGCGAGGGGCCATAAGGTTTTGTCGAAAACTAGCTACAGTTCGCTCATGGAACGATCTGCTGCTCTTTTTTCATTCGCGGGTGGGAGATCAAGAAATACTTTCTAACCAACCACCAAATTCAGTAAATTTTCTACCAAGGAAAGAGAATGCTGTACCTAAGTAATTAAGGCCTTTACGGCATCGTGCTAGAAATTCTTTCCAAGTAATAGCAGGTTTAGGTTGAGCATTTTTAAATTCGTCAGTCATTTTCACTACAGATATTTATAGGATCTATAAATATGATAATTGCTTAATCATATAGTTGCGGGAAAGATACCCTCCATAAGGGAGGGCATGTTATTAAATAGAAGCAATACAGCCTTCTATCCACTGCAGTTTGTTCTGTAGTGTCTGAAGGCTTTGAGTACGTGCATTATATTCAGCTGTATAAACAGCGCCTAAGTTCCGCAAGGCTGAAGCAATGTTCAATTTCTCGGTGTAGTTCCTTTCGGAATCTAAGCATGAGAAGCGTGAACGCTCACGAGCATTACGGTTGGGAAAGTCAACCTTATTTATATCTTTCATTGAATTTACCTTGAGGTATTGGTTTACAACGTGTCCAAAAGGACAAACGAAACTAAAGGCCCCGTGAGGGGCCATAGGTTTAATAAACAGCGTTTAGCTGTCCATAAGGCTCAGAGCAATAGTCGTCTACGGCATCTGAGAGAAGGTTCTTAAGCTCATCTTTAACGAAGTCACAGTAAAGACTCCAGACATGCAATGCCTCAATCTCACTTATTGGTTCAGGTTTAGCTTGATATTTGTTGTTAGCAAAAATCAGATCCTGAAAGTGAGAATTTTCATAAGAACTAATCACAGTCATAATGACAGAGGACATCGTGAGATAAACCCCCCGTTAGGGGGGAATAAGGGCTGTTGAAACATTTATGTAGCGACAACCTCTTTGATGGATTGTGCCCGGTGATCACAGATAAGAGATAAGATCTCAAGTTCTGATTCACTAGTAATAGTTTCAATAGCTAGATGAGCAACATACCTTGCATCCGTATCACTAAGTACTTTAGTGGTACCGTAGTTTAGAAGGTTAAAAACCTTAGCAGCTACTTCAGGGCTTGTATCTGGTCTCATGTTATTCAAAAATGAAGAACATAAGAAACTAAACCCCCCGTTAGGGGGGAATTGATTCAAGGATGCTAACTAGTAATGGGTTAATCAGGTGAGTGAGTAATACTTTCTGTCTGCTGATGAGACAAGCACATGTTGTCCCATATATCCGCAGCATGTTCAAGATCACTCGCATAGACTTCTTGTCTGCGCCAGTAATCTTTGCCTAGAAAGTTTTCAGTGTAGTCGACGATGTAGAGCTTCATTCGTTAATCATGAAGTGCAAGTAGGGAAAAGGCCCGCGTTAGCGGGCTATTGAAGCTTGTCCATATAGATCTGCTTGGGTGGCATATCCACCGATGTTGTGGGAATAAAAATCCGCCACAACACTACAGCAGCCAATGAAAACGAAGCAGCTATCTTCAAAGAGATAGCAAGTATGTTCACGACTTCTTAAGAATAGAGAAGCCGTTCAACTCACTTTTGAACTGGTTATAGCGTGCTTTCAGATCTAAACCAAGATTAGTCAGCTGCCTACGAACAATGGAGAATTCATCAAGATGAATAGCCCATCTAGCGCGTAGATTTGCAGACTGCGCAGGCCATGAGATGATTACATCTGGACCTAGGCGTATTTGGTCTAGCTGTTTAGAAATACTTGCACGTTGCTCACGCTCAGAAGTAAGAGCAGCGAACAATTCATTGCAAGTCCAACGCTTGCCAGTATCAGGGTTGATTTCAGTAAATGCCAAGGCATTATTGATAAAGAACATAAGTAACTAAAGGCCCCGCTAGGGGCCAATAGTGATTAAGAAGGCTTAATACCACAAGCTTTTTTAACTATTGATTTAACATCACCAGGTGTCAAAAGCTCGCTATAGAAAGCTTCTGCTTCTAATAGTCTGTCTTCACTGGAGTATTGATCTAAGATCCTTATGTAGTGAGGTGCTTCTGTCCGAAGGCCACGAAAGATTCTAGGAAGATAAGTGTCTTTAAAGATGTTTTCACCAAGGCAAGCTTGAGCAACATGAATAGATTCATGAGCGACGACTTCCCATACAGCATGGGGATCTTGAGAATCAATATTATTCTTACAGATAGTTATCTGATCAATATTTGCTCTAGTATTTATCTGGTAATAGCCTTGAACATTGCGATCACAGACAGTAGAAGTGACAGTAGTGCCAGTACTCTCAACTATTTCTATAAGTTCTTGTGTATCAGCCCAAGTAGAGGCCATTACTGGAGGTGCTAGACAAGTAGCAGCTGTAATTAAGCCGATTAATAAACGTTTCATAGGTATATAGATGACTATATAAGCACACTATAGCCACTGATAAGTGGCACAAGAGAGGTAAACCCTCCGTAAGGAGGGAAATGGTTAGTAGCCTTTGAGTCTCATGGGTACTCTTCAGTGGGGTTGTCTTCGAGAGCTAGATCCATGATGGAGTTAGAGAGTTCCTCGATAAAATCTTGAGGACCGTGAGTATAGTTATTTAGGTGGGTAGGGACATGTTCGTAGCCTCTCTTCGTTCGTTCCTCCAAATTAAGGGACATCCAGCCCTCCGTCGCTTCGAGGGCTTCATTATTTGCGATCGTTTGCTTCTCCTCTTCGGTGTATTCCGAAGCTTCTTTTGGGATAGCAACTCCTTGATCGCAGAATTGGACTGAAACCCCGTATCCAAGGAGGACGTACAAGAGGTCTGACAACTTGCGTCGTTCAGATTTCGCTATTCGAGCTAGCAGGTCGTACTGTTTGTCTTTGAGTTGAATTGAGAGCGTTTTCATAAGTTGGTGTAGAGATTGTTAGAGAGATAATACCCCTGAAAGCAGGTGCCATCAGGGGTGATGGTCATAGCGAGTGGTGATTCCAGCCAAGGTCAGGAATGAAGACGTACATGTGTTCACAGCAGCTATTAAGCCAGTACTCCTTGGCTGATTCAAGTGATGGCGTCTCATGTGGGAGATCGCCATAGTCACTATTGCTAGCAGCCCAAGGTCCGTCATTACCTCGCTCCCAGTGGTATAGGGGTTGAGGACCTCGGTCACCTTCCTTGCAGAAGTAGCCCTCCGCATCACGGATGACCTCATTGTTTTCGTCCCTGAGCATGCTGTCGGCGTAAGTCTTCCAGGTATCTCGGGTGCGG
>Ga0080013_1004857_pt1 | contig 12947 bp, 18 predicted proteins | sample ETNvirenome_6_85_FD_69236 | JGI IMG/M metagenome (GOLD analysis project Ga0080013, IMG submission 69236) | Marine viral communities from the Pacific Ocean - ETNP_6_85 (SPADES assembly) (version 2) | ecosystem: Environmental > Aquatic > Marine > Oceanic | place: Pacific Ocean | collected 2013-06-19 | reverse complement strand
CGACAAGATCGCACAACTAGTAATGATGCCGGTTGTGCATTTTCAGCCACAAGAAAACACAGAGGGTACGCTATATGACTACCCTAAAACAATTAGCAACAGGGGCACAGGAGCCCTGGGGAGTACCGATGGATGAAGAGTTTTTTTGCGGAAAGCCATGTAGTAAATATGGCCATCTATGCACGAAGCCAAGTGGTCATTCTGGCGCCTGCAGTCATACGCATGTTTCCAGGGCCATCCGAACTTATGTTGATCCCAGGGCCGGCGAGAAGCTACGTTGCGACTCTTACATAACGCCGGGAAACAAAGGAGCCGCAAAGAATCGTGGCGATCGTTGTGAGCCTGTACAGTACAGCAGGCAACAAATTTACGAGGCCAATAGGCGCGGCGAAGTAGGAGTGTGCATTCCGCAGAGATTTGCATCCACTCCCTACGATTGTTTTAAAATTAATATTGAATTAGCGATACAGATCGTTAGCATTAAGGGCTTCGATGCTTCTTCAGCGGCCGATAATATGACGATGAACTATCTGGTTAACCGGGCAAAAGAACGCTATCCGCAACGCTTGCGGTGTAGGATTTGTCAACAGCCTATTCTTCTAGACGATTTTCATACCGAGCATGGAACCAGTGGCGCTAATAGCGCTCAGTTAGGACACATAGTTCCTCATCCTCGTGGCAAAGACCAGACGGCTCACATCGCTGGTAATACGCAGTGGATTCACCGGGATTGCAACATTATTCAAGGGGAAAAGACAGAGGATGAAACTTTAGAAGTTCTCGCCGGCATTTTAGAAAGCCATGGCTTTTCTGTCAACAAGGAGGCAGTCGCATGAAGGAGATACTTAATGAAGTAATTTGCGGAGATGCCATTGAAAAATTGCGCGAGCTTCCTGACAAATCAGTCAATCTGGTATGCATCGATCCTCCTTACAATATCGCTAAGGATGAGTGGGATAAGCTCGGCATCGTAAAGAAAGGATACGGTGGCAACACTGAAAACAGTTATGGCGATCATTATTTTGACTGGATGTCCACAGTGTTTCAAGAGATAGAAAGAGTACTTAAAGATAATGGATCATTCTTCTTCTTTCATAATGATTTTCGTATGACAGCAGAATTAGATCGTCGTATTCAACAGAATACTCGTTTTATACTGAAGAATTTTATTGTATGGAACAAGCGCTTTGATGGCTCACCTAAAAAGGGATTTTTAGATGGGTATGTGGTCAAGACCGGCTTAACTTCGTTTAATAAGATGTGTGAGTATATTATGTTTTATACTTTTAATAATGCGTGGAAGCTTAAAGAGGCGCGATCGCGCCTGGAGGTGAAACAGACAACGATCTCTAAGGAGATACTATCAAAGAACGGAAATATGACGGGATGGTATTCTAATATCGAGACTGGCAAGAATTATGTTACTGAGGAGACGATTCGGCCCATTACCAAACACTTGGATCTGACTTATGACGATATCGTTCCTAAGTTTTATAATCAGAAAACTCATCACTCAGTTTGGAACTATGACCTAGATGGCAAGAAGCGTGGCCACGTGACCCCGAAGCCGGTGGCGCTGTTGGAAAACATCATTAAACATGTAACAGAGGAGGGTGATGTTGTGTTGGACTGTTTTGCCGGCACATCTTCCACCGCGATCGCTTGTCGAAATCTTGGACGCTCATATATAATGATTGAGAACAGTGCCCGCTACTGTGAGATATCTCGGGAAAGAATCGCACAGCACACTCGGAAAAATAAGTGAAGAATAGATTTCGGCGGCTGTTGAAATACCTTTGTGGTCCTGCGGCCCGCTGGCTCTATAATACTGCGTTTATTCAAAAATGCATTCAACGAGAACTAAAAAAAGAGGAGAAACTCAATGAATAAAAACACACAAAAAACAATGTTTAGCTCAAAGACAGGCGAGTGGGCAACCCCTCAAGAATTCTTTGATAAACTTAACTGGCGCTTTGGACCCTTTGATTTGGATCCGTGTGCCGGCCCACACAATACAAAGTGCGCCAACTTCTACACAGAAGCCGAAAACGGTTTATCGAAAGACTGGACGGGCCACACCACGTTTGTTAACCCTCCGTACGGAAAAGGTATTGACAAGTGGATCAAAAAGGGTTATGATACAGCTAAGGATGGAGAATCCAAAGTGGTAATGTTAATCCCATCACGAACCGATACGAAGTACTGGCACAATTATGTGATGAAGGCTTCAGAGGTATATTTCCTCAAGGGTCGGTTAAAGTTTGGAGACAGCGTTAACAGCGCCCCCTTCCCGTCAGCTATTATAGTGTTTGACGGCACGAACAAGCACCAGATATTTGGAACGATGAATCGATGAATCGCAAGCAACGGCGCGCCGCAGAGAAAGAAGTAGGAAAGGAAAACGCCGAAAAACTTGCCGATAAAATTTTCCAGTTTGATCAATTGCCAGAGGAATGTCTGGCCTGCTTAAAGCCCTTTGACAAGGCAAACAAAGAGATGGCCACAACTTGGAATGTGGTGATTCGGGACAAGGATACCGTACGGCTCTACTGTCCAGACTGCTGGAAAATGGCGACTGATGCATATGAGCGTTATCAAAACGAACATGGAGAAAACAATGGACAATCTTAAGAAATTAACTCTTGACGATATCGGGCGCATCATGTATCAAGATCAGCAGTCGCCACCTAGTATAATCAAGTTTTATTCTAGTCGTTGTGATATGTGTCACAAGCTTGCTCCTTTTTATGAAGATTTGGCTGATGAATTTTATGAGCAGCTAGATTTTTTTGTATTTGATGTGGATTTAATTGGAGATGCCTTAGAGGTTGTTTTTCCCCAAGTTAATGGAGTGCCTACTTTGTGTACGGTGGATTCCCCGGGACGTCTTAAGATTCTTCCCGATCCCCCCACGCCCTCTGAAGATACATGGTATCACGAGGACGATATTCGTAATTTTATTAAGGAGATATTAAAATGAATATAAAACTTTATCAAGCCACCATGGCCCAATTGCGCAGCCGAGCGCTGGCTTCATTGGCCTCTATCGAGCGACTTTTGGACGATAAAGCTGCCCAGTCACCCCAGATTGATGTAACTGAACATATCGTTAAGCATGCACTTGAACTGGTGCAGCACGAAGGCGCAATGCACAGCTTGCAGCAATATTTCGAGCGGCCTCCAGCTGCCCGGCCGCCCCCACCCTCGGCACCACCTTCGACAGGGGAACCTTTAACCGTGACTCCGGAAATGTCTTCTACATATAAACAGTCTCTTGAAGAGCAAAAATTAAAAGCTGATATAGCCAAGAGAAGAAAAGAGAAGAAAGATGAATAGAACATATTCCTACGATGATGTGTTGTTGATCCCCCAATATTCCGACATCCGCAGTCGCTCCGAGATAGATATTTCTACCGATTTGGGGAAAACCATAGAGCTTCAGCTTCCTGTTATCGCCTCCCCGATGGACACAATATCCGAAGGTGCCATGGCCATCGCCATGGGGCGCCCCGGGGCGTGTGCCATTATTCATCGATACAACACTATCGAAGAACAGGCCATCGAACTGAAGAGAATAACCGCGCCGACAATTGTTGGTGCCGCCATCGGAATTTCGGGCGATTATCTGGAGCGCTCCTCCGCTTTAGTAGATGCTGGCGCAAGCTTTCTCTGCATCGACGTGGCCCACGGCCACCACATTATGATGAAAGAGGCGCTGTGGGAGCTAAGGTTATTATTTGGTGATGACTACCATATTATGGCTGGCAACGTTGCAACGCTTAAAGGCATCAACGATCTCGCAGACTGGGGAGCAGACAGCGTACGCTGCAACATCGGCGGTGGTTCTATTTGTTCCACGCGCATACAGACAGGTCATGGATTACCGGGACTGCAAACGATTATCGAGTGCGCCAAGACAGACAGAGACGTTAAGATCATCGCCGATGGAGGCATCAAAAACTCTGGCGATATGGTCAAAGCTTTGGCTGCCGGTGCAGACGCCGTGATGGTGGGCTCTCTGCTCGCAGGAACGACGGAGACCCCTGGAGAAATATTTATGAACCCGAAGGGGGAGCGATGGAAAACTTATCGCGGAATGGCCTCTAAAGAGGCTCAAGTTGAGTGGCGGGGAAAGTACTCATCGTTTGAAGGTGTTGCGACTCGGGTGCCACATCGAGGCCCCGCCGAGATGGTGCTTAAAGATTTAGAAAAAGGTATCCGCTCTGGATTTTCATACACCGGCGCCCGCAATTTGCGTGAACTACACAGCAAAGCCAAGTTCGTTGCTCAAACTTCCTCTGGCCTATCTGAAAGCCGCACGCATATCAATACGAGGGATTGGTAATGTCTGAAGACGTAGCCAATCCTCATTTGGATAAGAAGGTTGCGTTTGTCGAGAACACACACCAGCACGCTAAACTTATCTTAAAGTTGCGTCACGATGGTGTCACCCAGTCAAAGTTCTTTCGTGCAATAATCGCTGGCTATCTCGATGGAGACGATCGCATACAAAGCTACATTGACGAGATGAAACCGCAAAATAAAAAAAAGAAAGCAAAATCAAAACAGTTGAGAGACAAAGGAAAGCAGAAGATGGAAGATTTTGGATTGAATGATGGAGAGATAGAGAACATATTCGACTTAATCGAAGAGGAACACCCGGAGCTATGAAGAAAATTGATGGCTTACGCGAGTGTTCGCGCAAATGTATAAAAAGAAAAAAGCAGTGTAAAGACTCAGAATGTCGCCTTTGGCAAAATTATCCCGAGGAGTATAATTGTACTTTAATTTCGGTCCACGAACACGGCCCAATGACTTTGAGAGAAATAGCAGAACGCGAACATTTATCATTCGCGAGAATAAAACAGATAGAAACGAAAGCCCTTAAGAAGCTTAAGTCTTTAAATTTAATAGAAGCTTTTCGATTTTGAGGCTATTATGGAAAGATGTTACTATTTATTTTTGAAGTTTTGTCATTACACAAGGAGAATTTACAATGGCTCGTAAGAAATTATTATCAGAAGGCGAGATCCGCCAATTTATGAAGCTCGCTAACTTGCGACCTATTGGGGGGAAGCGCCTCCAAGAAATTTACCCTGGCGCCCGTGATGAAGAGGCGGAACTTGATGCAACTGAGGACGAACTCGGCGCGGAAGACGAGTTGGCCGACGACGAAGGTGACGAGCTTGCCATGGCTGACGATGAGTTGGGCATGGATGATGCCGGCGGCGGCGAGATGGTGTCTATGGATGATTTCATGTCGGCCCTTGAGCGCGCCATTGAAGAAGTTACCGGCGAGGAAGCTGATGTCTCGGAAGAGCCCGGCGATGAAGAAGAGGTCGACATGGAAATGGATGTAGAGGCCGACCCCGAAGGTGGCGAAGAAATGGAGATGGAAATGGGCGCAGAGGAAGAAATGATGCAGGAAATCGTTCGCCGCGTCATGGAGCGCCAGAAGTATGGCGGCAACAAGGGAGACATCCCCGATGCTGATCGCAAAAAGAAGGGTCATCATGGCCGCGGCGGCAAGACTAAGGAAACAGCCAAAGAAGAAGGCGAAGAAGACTTTAAAGAAGGTCTCGCTGATGCGCGCCCCGCGCCTCATCGTTCCCCCCGTAGACTTCGACCCGACCCTGACGAAGAGGAAGGTTTTGGAGCAGAAGGCCCGATGATCGGTGAGCCCTCCGAGCTTGAGCCAGGGAGCGAGTATGACCCGGCCGAAGAAGACGAGCTTGCCGCGCGTCCTCCTCGCAGGCGCCCATCGCGCAGACAGCCCGGCGGTGTTAAAATGTCCGCGCTGGGAATGGAAGAGCGCCTAGTTGCCGAAGTTTCGAAAAGGGTTGCAGCACGCTTGCAGAGTCAAACACGCAAGGAGCAGGTGGTCGACCAGCTAGCCGAGCGTATTATGAAGAGACTTACAAAGTAGGTTGACAATTTCAATGTATTGTGATACATTAACCACTGGGGAAACTCAGTGGTTAATTTTTTGAGGTAATTATGGGACCGTGGTGGCTATACTTATTGGTTTTTATATTTGGGTATCTCACTCATAAAACATTTTATTTCTTTCGATCGATGCGCCTAAGCCTGGGTTTAATCCGGGTCTCCCAACTAGTTAGTTTAGCGGTGTTAGCTAAGGCTATGGAACACTTTTATTATTCTCATACGGCTCGTATACGCCAGATGAGAGAAGATAATCAAAGTGAAGACGCTTTAAAAGAATGCCGCCGAGCTTTCGGAAAAGAGATCACTTCTTACCAAGACACGGCCATTAAAGAGATGTTAATGTTGTATCCCAAATCTTATGAGCCCATAGTTCACTTTAGCGATTGGAAATCCGGTATGCATCATCTTAATGATAATAAAGAATTTATGTTAAATATGCTGACTCAGGAATCACATGATTAAAAAATTGTTAGAGATGTTGGCCTCGGGCGGCAATGAACAACAGCTCGTCCTGCTTGACCCCGCTAGCCTAGCGGCCGCCCCCCGCGAACCCGACCTACGAGTGATTGGGATGTTTTGCGATGTTCACGAAGAAAAGGTGGCCGAAGTAATCCATGCAATGCTCTATCTAAGTGAGATGAACAGGATAGCTCAAAAGGAAGAAGACAAGCATCCTATTGATTTCTACCTTTCGACGTATGGCGGCTCTGCTGATGATATGTTCGCTTTGTATGATGTGATGAGAACTGTGCGACAAGACACTCCCATTCACACCTTTGGCTTAGGGAAGGTAATGTCGGCAGGGGTCCTGCTCTTGGCCGCCGGTACAAAGGGTAAGCGCCGCATTGCGAAGAATTGTCGCGTGATGATTCATTCGGTCGCAGCCGGCAATCATGGAAATCTTCAGGATCTAACAAATGAGTTGGAAGCGATTCAAGATCTCCAGGATATGTATACAAGCTGCTTGGTGGCTGAGACCAACATGTCGGAGAGCGGTATAAAAGAAATGCTTAATCGCAATGTTAATGTCTATTTATCAGCAGTAGAGGCAGTTAAACTTGGGATAGCAGATATTATTGTTTAGGACTTAAGAAATGACAGAACTGAAAGACATATTGAGAGAAGAGTACATTAAAGAGATCAATAAGCTTGACTTGCGATCGCTGCTGGAGATGGTAGAAGATGTGATGTCACAACCTCTAACAATTGTGGAGGACACCGTGCCTACGGTTGATAGCGTTTCTGATAGAGACACTTTAGAGATGGTAATGAAGATGATTCCCAACATCGAGGTGTCCGAAATTGGTTGGTCAGATGTGCGCACCACGGACACCGGCGCCGCAGTAAGCGGCCCACAGCGCGCCCTCTTAGAGAATTACCTCAACAACATACACGGCACCACCTTTCAGGAGCGTATCGACTACGTGGGTATGTTTTATGCAGCCGGCGCCGGCGTTATTGCTCAAGGTGAAGATCAAAGTCCAACTGGTCGCATTACTCAGGCTATCTCTTATCTGGTGTTCTATAAGACTTTGACAAAGGTGATCACTAACTTCAACGCCTCCTCTGCTGGCTTTAGCTTTGAGTCATTCTTGTCTGCGCTGGTAAAAGGCCAACAGATTCAGACCGGCAACAAAACGATTGCCGACTATACCGACAATCTTACCGACCAAGAGATACCGGTTAGCTTAAAGTTGTATCGGGAAGGGAGCCTTGAAGTTGGCGGAAGCTATACTGCTCTGGTGGATGACCTTATCGATCCTAAGTTTGACTTCGATGGGATGCGTTATGTCATCTGCACCAAGGAGTTAGAGGGTGAAGATCTTGAACAAGAGGGCGAAATTAAGGTGTGGCAGTTTGATTTTACACTAGACAACGTAATGTGGATCATGATGAACTCCAAAGATAAATCGTCCCGCTGCATTATGATTCCCCAAGCCGTTAAAAGCAAGATAGAGGCGAAAGGTGCTGAATCGTCTGACGAAAGCTATACTAATATACTCAAGCTTCCGAGTAAAAGTGTGATGCCCACCGCCGATGAGATCCACACTCAACTATTTATTCCTAAGTTTAGAGGACAGCTTGAAATCCTTAAACAAAATGAAAGGCGCCTCCTGCGATTTCTCTTCCGTAGCGAAGGGGAGATAGAGAATTTTTTGAATCAGTTAAATTGGGACAGCAATGACGATCTCTTTAATGATTATATCGTTACCATTAAGCACGAAGAAGGCGAAGGCGATCAAGAAGTAAATAAGGGCGCCATCCGAGGCATTTCCACCATGAATTTAGAGCGCCTCCGAAAATTTGTTATCAACTGGAGAGACAGCATGGTGGCAGATTTGGAAGACGATCCTGAGAGGAATCGAGCGCTCGCTAAACTGCTCCAAACGAGGACCCCTAGGCAGCGCGAAACACTTTTAAACCAGCTTGTTCTGGATGTGGAAAAGGCTGTCAAAAACGCAAATCAAGGAAAGTCTAAGAAGTCTTCTGTCGAACGTAAAAGTCGCGATTACCGCCCTCACACAGATGCGGATGCCGGCATTTTATCCGTTTATAGATCATCAGAAATCGACGCAGAGAGGCGCGCCCTGCTCCAGGGTCTTTTAGAGGCTCCCGGAGGATTTTTGAATCCGGTTGAGTCGGCCACGTTCTACTCCTCTCAGAATGAAAGGTTTAAAAAGATAATCCTTGAACACACTCTCGGCTACTTGACCACGATGCACTTCTCTCTTAACCAGACACAGGCTACAAATGGGGCCGCTCCTGGACCCGATAAGATAGAGGCGGCCCCCACCGAGAAAAACCCTCGTGCTACTAAAACAGTCAAAGGTGGCACCGGCGCCGATTACTTGGGCGAGATTAAAGTTGGCGCCAAGTATGTAGCGGAAGCCATGGCGGATGTGCGAGACATACTTAATGAAGAGATCCTTGAAATCTTTAGTTCGTTAAAGGCTCTATCTGACAATCTTAATGCGTTCTTTGCCGGCGGTTTGAAGAAAAACAGTCTCGCCACACTCGCAGTTGGTAACGCTAACAACATTACCAGCAAGAAAGTGCTCAACCCAGAATCCGCTACAACCCAGGCCGGCCCAGCACAACGCGCAACTAGAGTATATGATGCCGGCGGCTATGGTGGGGCCCCCACTTACGAAGAATAAATTACTAATTTAGCTTGACAAAAAAGCATGCAGAGATTATAATATAATATAACCATGAGGGAACAATGAGCAGAGCTTATGATGACAATCAAACTCTACAACAGAAAATTATAAGGGGCGCCAACGTACTAGCAGACAACGTAGCCTCCACACTTGGGCCGAAAGGCCGCAATGTACTGCTAAAAGAAAAAGACAAACAACCATTCATTACCAAGGACGGCGTGACAGTCGCAGCGTTCGTAGCGTTGGAGGATCCATTTGAAGATGCAGGCGCTCAAATCTTACGCCAAGCGGCTATTGAAACTAATAACGAGGCCGGAGACGGGACAACAACGTCAACGGTGCTTGCAAGAGCTATCCTCCGCGAATCCCAACGATTTATCGCGTCAGGCATATCTCCTATCGAGCTACAACGTGGCATCGATTTGGCTGTTAGGGAAGTGGTAGCTAATTTAAATAAATTAGCACAGCCCGTTAAAAGTGTAGCGGAAATTGAACAGGTAGCTTCTATCTCTGCTAATAATGATGCCGCTATCGGCACCCTCATAGCCACTGCTGTCGATAAGGTGGGCCAGGACGGCTCCATTACTATTGAGGAATCGCGCTCCTTAGATACCTCCTTGGATATTGCTGAAGGGTTTAAATTTGGTGCTGGATATTGTGCCGGCGCCTTTATTACAGATGAACGGCGCGCCGTCATGCACTACGATGAGCCGCTCTTCTTGGTGACTGATCACAAAGTCTCCTCAGTCGAATCTATTTTGCCTGTGTTAGAAATGATCGCACGCGAAAACAGGCCGCTTGTGATGGTGACAGAGGATATTGAAGGACAGGCGCTAGCAGCAATGATTATGAATGCTATGCGAGGCACGCTAAAAGTAGCCGCCATCAAAGCTCCTATGTACGGAGAAGAGCGCCGCAATATTTTGAATGATATCGCTATGTCGGTAGGGGCCACTTTTATTACGCGCGAAAGTGGCGCCCAGCTTACAGATGTAAAGTTGGCCGATTTGGGCACCGCTACCTTCGTGGAGAGCACCAAATACAGCACCACGATCGTGGGGGGCACTTCTGACTATGAGGCTATTGAAACAAAAATCCTCTTCTTAAAAGAGTTGATGAAGCAGACTCCAGATCTAGAAGAATGTGCTCGCCTGCAAGAGCGCATTGTTAGGTTGTCTTCTGGTGTGGCTGTAATTAGAGTGGGGGGATCAACTGAGGTGGAAATGACGGAAAGAAAACACCGCATTGAGGACGCTTTAGAGGCCGTCCGATCTGCCCAAGAAGAGGGAATTGTTATGGGTGGCGGCTCCGCTTTATTGTGGGCCTCGCAGCAGATTGCCGTGACAACGAAAAGTAGCGAACAGGCCTATGGTGCGGTTGTCGTACGTGAAGCATGCCGCGAGCCGGCGCGCCAGATGGCATTGAACGCCAATGAATCGCCCGACATAATTATCGACCAAGTTTTAAAGGCTCGTAAAAATTACGGCTGGAATTTTAGGACTGGTGAACTAGTTAATCTATTTAAGAGTGGAATTATAGATCCCGTTAAAGTTACTCGAACTGCGCTGCAAAATGCGGCCAGTTGTGCTGGAACTTTAATCACCACCAACTATGGGATCATACAAACGGAGTAAATATATGACAGACAATATGAACAAAGGAGACTTAGTGTGGATTCCCCAACACACGCGCCTGCATTGGCTTCGCGAAGATAGCGACAAGAGATATCTAGTTACCGACGCGCCCCGAACAGCTGTCATCTGCGAGGAAAAGGATCGCAGCTATGATGTGTTCGTTGATGGTAACTTGTGGACGATCAACAAAGCTTATACGTACCCGCTGGGAGGTAGAAGTGCTGGTTAAACTTACAGAAGTATGCAACAACGGCGCGGTAACTACTAATAAAACGTATTCATTACGAGAGGTGTTTATCAATCCCGAACACGTTGTAATGATCAGAGAGGAAAAAAGAATGAGAGAGTTAAACGAGAGGGGCAGCGTGGCTTCGGGCCTCGATGCTGCTCACCAATTCTCCAAATTGACAATCAATCGTGGACAATCTGGTACAGAAATAGTAGTGGTGGGTTCTCCCGAGCTGATCGAAACTACGCTTAACAGCGGCAAACAATTACTAAGAGGATAATATGAACCCACGAGTTAATATAACTTATACTGTGGAACTCGGCGAATTAGAAGACGAGACACAAAGGCTTGTGAGCCGAGCGATAGTAAAGCTCAAAAATATTACGGATCGCTCAGAAGAGTCGTTTTTTCGATCCGATATTCTATCACTAAATTCGGCCGATCAGGTGGCGGCGTTACGCAGAGAACTAGCCACTGTGGACTTTATGTTAGAAGATATCAGCCGCATAATCAATGGGTATCTCCAGTATAAGAGCGCCCCGCCGGAAGCTCCTGGCCCCACCGCCGCGCCGGCGGGCCCACCTACGATTCCCGAAGAATTGCAACAAAAGCTCCAGGAATTTGCTGACGCCGCGTCCACATCATAGGGATAGTCATGCGGCCGGTGCTTACCCATACCCATCATCATCGCGCCTCTTTGCGTGCTCTTAAAAAGAAAATCCCGGCCAGTTCGGTTATAAATTCTTTTTTCTTTTTTCTCGGTGAAGTAGAGCTAGGCCTTGCAGGTGCACAGCGATTTATATCTGCTCATACTAATAACGCTGTCATACATGAGTTTTGGACGTCTCTCTTGCGCAATCCTCAACTGGTTAGAGACATAGCGCGTTCGGATCAATTTCGAATGCTGGGAAACCCACAGATGTTTGCACTACTGCAAGAGAATTGGCGCACTTATCGCGACCCTTATGTTCGCGCTGCCTTGTTTTATTTATTGAGCCATACTTCTCACTCTGGCCTTCCCTCGTCGGGAGAGTATAAGCCCCAGGATTTTGGCCCGAGACATTGGCGCCCTATCGAGCAATTGAGTGCGTCAAACCTTCACGTTACACGTTTTCAAGAAGACGATGTGGTCAAATATGCTCTTTCGCAGCCGAGGGGCGACTATACGTTGTATGCGTTGGGGCGTTTTGCGTACAATACTCTTAATGAGCGCTTTCACGGAGGCCCAGAAGAGACACCCATAGACCATTTGAATTTTCATAGACAAATTGTAGAGACGCACAACGAGCGCCCCTTCGTTCTTTTATATAAGAAACACCCTCAAGTATTAAGGCTCTATGATCAGTTCCATCTTACGATGGTAGATAGGTTTGGTGCCCTTACCGCCGACCCCGACAATTGCGAGGATATAATTGTTACAAATTTCTAATAAATTAATGCTGGCCATGGCTTTGTTTGCGATAGGGCAGACCCTAGCTTGGTTCCAGATCAATTCTCAGTTCGTATGGGATTGGTGGAAAGAGCATCCAATATTTGCAGTGATGCTGTATGGTATTCCAACTGGTCTGTGTTTTTTGTACGGCGTACGTTTTGCATACGAAGAGATGGGTCAAGTATGGGGCCCAAGGTTCTTAATATTCAGCATGTCTTACTTAACCTTTCCAATTTTGACGTGGTATTTTCTCAATGAGAGTATGTTTACGACCAAAACGATGATTTGCGTGTTTTTGTCAATGCTTATAGTCGCCGTTCAACTGTTTTGGAGATAGCCAACTATTTATAGTGTTGAGGTATATTTATGGATTTTGTGACACGTAACTGGTTCGGTTATATAAACGAGAACATCAGGCTAGCCGAGGGCCTCCGAGACATTGGGCTCTCCGAGTTTGTCGCCGACGCAATTGACTCTACGCTCCACGCAGCGGACGAGAGCGCGAAGACATGGCTCGGCCATATGTGGAAGAAAACTCATCTGCA
>Ga0080013_1004856_pt1 | contig 12948 bp, 33 predicted proteins | sample ETNvirenome_6_85_FD_69236 | JGI IMG/M metagenome (GOLD analysis project Ga0080013, IMG submission 69236) | Marine viral communities from the Pacific Ocean - ETNP_6_85 (SPADES assembly) (version 2) | ecosystem: Environmental > Aquatic > Marine > Oceanic | place: Pacific Ocean | collected 2013-06-19 | reverse complement strand
ACCCACGCCCATAAAATAAATCCTTGTCCCGATAACGGGACATCCCCACCCCCCCAAAAAACAAAACCGTGTCCCGGTATACGAAAACCAACACACAAAACACACCCATCCTCGTACATACACAGAGTTCGTAACAAACGCCCAAACACAAAAACACCAACGAACACCACACGTAACTACCAGCAGATACACACCTTAGAGTGTTCGGAACAAGACTTGCTAACCGAAATGAGAATTTGCTGCGATTTCTGGAAGGGTCGTAATTGAAGTTCAGGGAAATCGGGTCGGTTCGTGATCTTCTGGATTTCAGGCCGAGGTAAGTGATTACTTACTTACTTGGCTGTTGTAAGTGAGTGCTTACTTACCCCTGGGATTCCGTTCCATTCCTCCCTAGGATATACGCCATTTCACCCCTCCTTACGCCTTGCGTAAATAATGGCTTGACACCACATCCCGTATTTACTATAATGGTAGTGTAGCTTGGTCTTTGACAGCTGAATAGTGATTGCCTAGCCATCACCCGGAACTGCGGAAATTTCCGCAGAAGGAGTTGAGATGGCTAAGAAAGCAATGAGAAACGGTGTTGTTGACCCTACGCCTAACCTTCCATCTAGGGAATTGGTAGAAAAGGGGTTTGGTGCGGGTCTGGATACTGTAGTTGGGCGCGAGGCTTTTGCCAATTGGCTTTGGTTGTTGTGGCAGGCGATGAAACCCGTCGACGGTCTGCGTCACTTCTTTATGAGCGAGTCTTGGGGCGGGGCTGAGACGTTCACGACTCAAGCAAGTTTCAGGCGTTGGCTGTCTGATGAGTTGGGCCTGAACAAAGACAAGCTCAAAGGATATATGGAGTTGGCGTCACGGCTCTTCGGTCAGTCTGATGAGCACACGACGAGGTTCGGATTCACGCTGGATGCGGTTGTCCACTATACGCGGCATCATAAATGGCTGTTCTCGTGGTCAAAAAAACTTAGCGCGTGGGCAAACGTTTACCAACACAATATTCCCAACTCTATGGAGTTGGCTCTTGAGGCTCTTGACGCTATCTGTAACGAGCCCCGGCAGTCTGATTACAAGGAAGTAGAGAGGGAATATCATCGCATATTTTACCCGCCCAAACAGGCGACTATAGACGATACGCCGAGTGACAAGGCGGACGTTATATATGCTCAAGATATCAAGTCGCTTATAGAGCAAGGCGTGAGGTTTACGGAATCCGATGCATTGCAGGTTATTGGAACGCTGAGCGAAGATGATAAGGCGTCCCTGTTTGCACGTATTCACGCGGACATACTGCTTGATACGGCAGAAACTGCGGAAATTTCCGCAGAATAAATCAATCGGCTAGGCGGTCACTATTCAGTTTGAACGGTTGCGGAAATTCCGCAGCCGTTTTTTTTGTGCCCGTTTTTTTTGTGCCCGGGTCTCCCGGCTGGGAGTAATCAGGGAGAACGACCGCCGTTTGCTCTGGCGGCCAAATAATTGGGTTCAGTGAACCCAGAAAGGAACCAAGCATGTCTACCATGGCAACATGCACGCTTCACATCTACAGGATAGACCTGCCTGACGCGCCCGTCGCCTTCTACAATGACGGATTCGGACTGAAGCGTGGACCAATCAAGCACATCGGTAGCGTGATCTGCAACATACCGGGTGATGAGTACACTGTAAGACTCACGCCCTATGACAAGATCATCAGCTGTCGGTACACCGACGGGGAGTGCACACTGATCCTCGGAACCCGTGAAGTATACGGTTGAGAGGGGGGTCTAATGTTCTGGGAAGCCGTAATCACGGCCCTACTGCTCTATCTGTGGGGCAAACCAGGGGATGGCTTCAAAGCAGAGAACACACCAATTAACGGGGGGACAAGATTATGAGACGGTGGAATGTTGAGCGCGACGGGAGATATATGACAGTATTAGGTGGATACAAACTGGACATGGAAAACGGCGGGAGGTTAGTGCGGGAAACGATTAAACCGAAGGCCGACGGGGATTACGGGTGTGATCCGTTGGGTGACAATAAATTTCGGATGGTGCCTTCTGGAGATGTCGTAGACATCACGGAAATGCGTCGCAGGCTGGGAAAAACAGACACACTAGGGGAGGGATAGGTAATGGTGAAATTGACAAAGGAACAACGTAAGTCCGTTTTCCGAATTTGGCAGCGAGACAATCAGGGAAAAACCTACCGGGAGTTTAGGAGGACAGTTAAGGGTGGTTGGGGATGCGTAATGGTGCATTGGTGCGGCATGTGGCTCGGAGTAGAGCCAGACGGCTATACCCATTCCTAGAGGGGGATATGATATATGAACGGGCGCGATAAGATTTCAACAACGGGGGACGAGATGGGAATAGACTACACAACACCATTACCGGAAAATGGGGACTATCGGACATACTGCGAAGATGCAGTTAAGGGGCCTGGGAAATTTGAGGGGGAGAAGGGCTATACCTTCTACTTCTACGAGAATATGATGGAGGGTGATGGCGAAGACTACACGGACGTTACGGAGTTTATGGGGGAGGAATACGAAACCTCCTATACAGCGTTTGACATTACCGGCGCAGACACGGCCATATTCCCGGAGTTGAAGGGATACAAACGAGCCTTTCTGCATGAGGACGAGTGCGGGTTTGTTACCTGCACACTAAGCAAAGGGGAGGAATAGACATGGGATTATGGAGCCACTTTTCTCAGCAATTGGCGGCGTTTTCACAGGCGTTTGAAAGGAAAACGCGAACAGATGGAAGCGAATATGTCGTTCTTAAAGAGGGGTCGCCCGATTGGATGCAGGACGCCATCCAATCGGCTCATATGGGGTCAATGCCTTGCGACACAGTGTACGCCATGTGTCAACGTGTGGTCGATCATCTGGCCTGGAGGGATTACGGGGACGACGACGACATGTACGATGCACTCTACGAGTTGGAGGCTGACCCCTACACGCACGATCTCAAGCAATGGCTCCTCAATGCATCGGATGCCGATGCATACGTGGAAGAGGTTATGGGGGAGGGAAAGCAAGCGTACCTGTGGGAGTTACTCGCCGAGGGGCAACAGCGACACCTATACGCAATAGGTGAGCACCTAATACAGGCCATAACGGAGGTATAACAAGGGGGAAACGGTGAGCGTCCAGAAAGCAATAGAGTGTGTAGAGGAGGCGGAAAACTGGCTATGGGATGCCCTGGAGGAGTTTCCCGTGACCACGGGCAAGAGGTGTTCTCACTGCGGTCAGCCACACTACACGACCAGAGAAACAGCGATCCATAGGGCACGTCTGTCACTTGAGGGACAAGTGCAGAAGATCAGGCGTGTCATCGACAACCTGAAGGAGGCATAACATGTGTCAGCCTTTCAAATACGAGAACCCATCGACCCACGCGTTGGTTGGGGAGCTTATGAGTGTCGGGTCATCCCTCTATATTCCAGATGATTATGGACTCAAAGGCGGAGAGGGTTGGGATGACCATCAAGTCATAGGCCAGATTGATCACGGCCTTGAACATCTTCGCTCTGCTCAACAAATGGTGAGGCTAATAGAGAAGCGCATCAAGAAAGCGCAATCCTCTATCGCAAAGCTTGCCGAGGAGATGAAGTCCCACCCCAACAGAACGATGGTCGATGCAGAGTATGTCTGCGAGAAACTGTGGGATCTCTGCTATGAAGTCGAGGGCATCACCGATAAGTCGGAGGGATTTGTTGATCAGGAAGACTTCTCTACCTACTGCGATAGGGTGGAGAAGGAGAAGGAGAAGAAGCAACTTAACGTATTGTGGGCTGACTCTATGGACGAGGAGGCATAACATGCCAGAAGATTATATGCACAAATACCTAGACCCCTTGGTAGGGATGCGGGTTACAGGGATAGCCAAGGATAAAGAGATGGGAGAGTACGCACTGAAATTGGAATCTGCGGAAATTCCCGTAAGCCGTGCCGTGTGCTACGCATGGATTATGTGTGACGAGGAGGGCAACGGCCCCGGTCACCTTGACCTAGATTGGGAGAAAAAATGACGGAGGATATGATCCAGAAAGAGATGTCGAAGCTAAGTATTAACGAAGTCGAAAACGCTTGGCAACGGGGCAGATACACTGACTCACAAGTCGACGCATACGTGGAGGAGTGGAACAAAGGCCCACACTTCACAACGGCAAGACGAAGCCCATTCGGGTCTAAGCGTATCCACCTTATCGAGGAGGACGATTAATGTCATTGGGAGCCCAGGAGGAGCCGATGAAGGTTAACACTGAGATTATCGGGAGGCATATCGACAGGGTGCTGTCCGACGACCGCATCGACTGGACGGGCTACTGGCCCATCGTGGACCCTGACACCCTGATCGTGACCGGGATCAGCGACGGCGACGACGACGAACTCGTATTGGCTGACGTCGTAGACGGGCGCATCGTCCGCAGGGACGGGGCCTGTGACGTGCTGATCCAGCGGCAGGGAGACCCAGTCCTATGTCGATCCGACTGTGGTGACGGGGGCTGGTCCCTGCATCCAGCGGGGTCTACGGACGCGCAGATCGCCTCCGGGGACGCATTCGTCCTAGTGTCGGGACCGGCCCAGTGGGATGATGACGAGGGGTGTTGGGACAGGCCCAATGCCCAGGACTACGCGAAGGCGAGAGGGGAGGCAAAATGATCACCGACCATGAGACACGGATACGGAAGTTCTTTTTCATGGGGATGCCAACCAACCAGTGGAAGGTGGAGGTGTTCCGCACGTGGGACGATGGACACGGATACAGGGGGGAAGCGTGGCGCCCCGCCGCCCCCCACACATTCTCTTCCTACGAGGAAGCAGAAGCCTACCTAGAAAGGGGGAACAATGGATCTGACTAACACTTGCTTGCTACTTGATCACTTGGTGGACTTGCTGGATGGCCGGGACGCTCCCGGCCAACAGGTGGTCGTCTACCTCGACAGTCTACACCCATACCGGGACGACCAGACTCTGGAGGATCTGATCCTGTCTGCCAGATCGGAACTTCGCAACAAAATGAAGGGCCGAGACACGATAATGGAAAAGCACTACCTACGACCACGACCCCCACGCCGACCAAAACCACCGAAAGGGAAACCGGCACCCCCGAAGCGCGAGGACAGGCACGGATACACATACTAATGACTATGGGGCGAGGGAAAGGGACGGCTTGTCGGGGAACTTGCTGTTCCTTTGGTGGCCGAAATGGCAAAGAGCCATCTTGGGGGGAACACCATCTCCCTCGCCCCTCTAGCCCGTGACAAACCCCACATATACAGGTTTGTCACGGGCTAGTAGGAAATCTTTTCTCTTGAAGTTTGCGTAAGCTGGCGTAAGATTACAGAGGGAAGGAGGTGAATTAAATGGACGTTCTTGTGGCATGCGAGACAAGTGGAGCAGTGAGGAACGCCTTTCGTGACAGGGGGCATGACGCCTGGTCTTGTGACTTACTCCCGTCTGACGATCTGTCGGACTACCACATACAGGCTGACGCCCTTGAGGTCATACCGAGTAGGGCGTGGGACTTGATGATTGCCCACCCACCCTGCACCTATCTCTCTTCCTCCGGGTTGCATTGGAACACTAGACGACCGGGACGGGAGCAGAAAACGACCGCAGCCCTGCATTTTGTGCAAGCTCTCTTAGGCGCACCCATTCAGAAAATTGCTATTGAGAACCCCGTGGGACGCATAGGAACAGCGATTAGAAAAGCCGACCAGTATATACAGCCATACGAGTTTGGGCACGATGCATCTAAACGAACCGGATTATGGCTCAAGGGACTGCCTACGTTACAACCCACTCAGTACGTAGAGCCTAGAATTGTGGGGAACAAAAAACGATGGGCGAATCAGACCGACAACGGACAAAATAGACTAGGGCCTTCGCCAGATCGATGGGCAAAACGGGCCGAAACATACACTGGCATAGCACAAGCTATGGCTACTCAATGGGGGTAAAAATGTTATATGGAGCACTAGGCCACACAGACAACGACCTGGACGAGGACGTTCGACTAGGCCGCCACACAAGGGAGGAGCCGATGAACGAGATGGATCATCTGCGAATTGGAAACTGGCTCATCGAAGCGACAAACGACGACGATGACCATCTCACCCTGATCATCTCCAGACCCGACGATGATGAGGAGGTCATCGAGATTGAGGGGCCTGACCAAATGGAGGTTACCGTCAGGTTCACAACCGTAGAGAACGAGCACCGAAACTCACTCAGCTAAAAGGAGGAACAAGACATGGATATGGACCAGCTTGACAATTTTCGCTTCAAGCGAAGTAAAAGACCCAAGAGGCCGATGGTTAACTTCGATTCGGGTTGGCAGTTCTGGGAGTTCTGCCATGAGAACGATTTAAATCGGAATAAGCTGCTGAGAGCACTCATCGACAGGTTCCTTAAGGAGCAGGGGGTTATCGTTGGAACCAAAGACCAATGACCTAATCGTCGTCTGGTTTTCCTGTGGAGCCGCAAGCGCAGTTGCCGCACAGAAAACCTTGACGCGATACCCAGACTGCGAGGTGCGGGTTGTCAACAATCCCGTGGCCGAAGAGGACGCCGACAACCAACGCTTCCTTAAAGATGTAGAGCAGTGGCTAGGGGTGCCCATAGAAACAGCCACGAACCCTAAGTATCCATCGACATCTGCGGTGGATGTATGGGACAAGCGGAGTTACATGAGCGGCGTGGCGGGAGCACCGTGCACTGTCGAACTGAAAAAGGAAGCGCGGCGCGAGTGGGAACTAGCACACAAACCAGATTGGCATGTACTAGGCTTCACGGCCAACGAGCGGTCACGATACGACCGCTTTGTCTTGGGTGAGAGAGAGAACACCTTGCCTGTCTTGATTGACGAGGGCCTGACCAAGGACGACTGCTTCCGTTTACTAACCCGTGCGGGGCTTACTCTGCCTCGCGTATATCACCAAGGCTACCCCAACGCGAACTGTATTGGGTGTGTCAAGGCCACATCCCCCACGTACTGGAACCACGTCAGGACAATACACCCAGAAGTTTTTCAGGAACGGGCTACGCAGTCACGGTCCTTGGGTGCTAGGTTGGTCCGCGTCAGTGGAGAGAGGAGGTTCTTGGACGAGCTACAGCCAACCGACATAGGGAAGCCTATGAAATCGATGGACATAGAGTGCGGGATATTCTGTGAGGAACGCCCTACACAGGGGGTTATTGTCAAGGAGGAATCATGAGTCAGGTGACGCAGTGCGATGTCTGCAAGAAAGTTGAAGCCGTTGGCAGACCTATCCTACAGGAACGGTCTACCTATCTGGAGGGGGAGGACGGCTCAACGTTTGAAGTGGCTGGCTCCGACATGAGGATGAGTTACTACTTCACCCTTCCCACTGGGGAGTATTACCAACACCAGAAGATTGACATCTGCACCCAATGCGCGGAGAAGGGACTGGAAGATGCTTTCAGGGCAGCGAACGGCACACAAGGGGTCAAGGAGAAAGCAAGGGTATAAGTCTGCGGACAGGGCAGACATCACGGCACTAGGAGGAAGGACATGGAACAGATGGAACAGATACAGATCAGCGAGAACATACGTCAGGGCGCGAAAGAGGCCATTGACTCCCTCAAACTCGCTATGGTAAAGGATGTCATGTTGTCGGTAGTTCAGACCTCCGACGACCCGCACCTCTTGGCACAGATACACACTACGGCCACGGTAATGGCGAAGACAGAGAAGCAAGAGCGGGGATACACGGGAGGGACAGACTCATGGCAAGAATAAGGTCGCAGAAGGAGCGGATTAGGGATGCCCTGGAATTGGGGCAACCCATTACGCCACTGGATGCTATGCAGTGGTTTGGATGCAACCGACTCGCCGCCAGGATAAAGGATCTGCGGCGGGAGGGGATGGATATTGAGACAGTATACGTCAAGAAGGGGCGTTCACGATACGCCTCATACAGGCTGAGATGAACGATGTCTTCGACACAGAATCGAGTCTCTCTACAGCCCTACGGAGAGGCTATCATATCAGCCCTGCGGGTGATGGAGAAGCTACATTCCACAACCCCAATAACGGAAACACTTACACGATCAGCAACTTCGAGTGCGATTGCCCCGCCTCGACCTACGGGAAGGGCAACTGCAAGCATGAGATATGGCTTTCGCAGATGAGGCCATGCCCACACTGTGACAGGTATCAGCTACTATCCAAGGTGATAGTAGCCGGGAGCGACGAGCCGCTCTTTGAATTCAGGTGCTCAAACGGGCACATATCCACTTGGGAACAGGTTGAAAGGGAGAGGACGGAGATATAATGGAACACGGACCACGGTGTTGGGGATACATCAAGCCAGTAATGCAAGACAGGGATGGTGAGGATATTTGCCAATGCGATAAGTGTGGGCAGCTATTCTACACCAAGTGGGTGAACCACGGCGGGGCTGACGTTCCTTCACTTAGGGAGCTAGACTCAGATCCCTTTCACGCAGACGAATAGGAGGACAAGTGAGGATCAGCGGCGAACGCAGCACAAGCTTCTTGGTGGAGTTGGTGCGTGACAGGATTCCATTCAGCGTCCGGTACGATGGTGATACCATCATCGTATCGGACATAGGGGAGGACAAAGATGGACGAGGAAAGAGAAGTAGCGGAGAGGTATTACCTGGACAAGTTGAAAGATCCGTTCCCGATTGAGAAGGTGAAGTATCGTCAGGGTCCGGGCGGTAAGCAACTCGCCTACATCGATGCGCGAGATGTGGCCGACAGGCTGGACGAGGTCGTCGGTCAGGCTTTCTGGCAGAACAGGTATACCTGCGTCAACGGTGTTACCGTCTGCGAGATCGGACTTAAGGTGGACGGGGAGTGGGCGTGGAAGGCAGACGGCGCACCGGAGACAACGATAGAGGCGGAGAAGGGTGCGCTTTCAGACGCCTTCAAGAGAGCGGGAGTAAAGTGGGGCATTGCCCGATACCTGTATGACGATGCACCTCCACCGCCACAGGAGCAACCACAACAGGAACAGCCACCCATCCAACAGGAACCCCCGGCGTGGGTGACAGATCACAGTATCGGGCAGCACATCAGCACCGTTGTGACGGAGGGAGGGGGACAGGGGCATGCCCCCCCTTCGGAGAAGCAGATGAACTTCCTGAGAAAGCTCCTGTCCTCAAAATCTGAGGCGGAGCGGGACAAGTTTATGCAAGGCCTTGGACCTAACCCATCGAAACAGGACGTGTCCAAGGCCATTGACCAACTCAAACAGGCAGGGGGCTAGGCTCACCCTCTGCCCTCCGCCCCTGCCGCCCTGTTCTGGGGTGGGGCGGTGGGGGTTTTACCATAAAGGACTACGGCACAGTGGCCTACAGAGACTTTGTTGTTGAGACATACAAGGAAACAATTAAGAAAACAAGCCAAGCCATGGAGAAAAACCGGAAGCCGTATGGCGAGAACAAGCTGCCGCGCCTGTATCTCTTGGAGTTGTCAGGCGATACGGCCATCCGGGATTTCAAGCGGGTGTGTGAGGAGCGGGACTTGGTTATATCCAAGGTTGTGCGGACGATGTTGCGTGAGTTCACGGAGGAGTTCAATAACCTCCCGCCAGAAGAACGGTTCTGATGTGAAACGTAACAAGCGGTTCGTCCAGGATGCGTGGTATCGGGACAAGGTGTTGGCACCGGAGCGTGACACGTGCGATATGTGCGGCATCAAGTTTGTGCGGGGCGACAGGATTGAGGGTCACCACACATTCGGGAAGCGGTGGCGGAAAAACTGCAAGAGCCATGAGCGCATACACGTAGACTTCAGGATGATCAAGGTGCATTATGATTGCCACCAACAGGCACACGCCGGGGTCAACACTGACGAGGCAACCATAGAAACTCTGTTGGAGATCGTGGGCGACTGCGCCCTATCTGACCATTTGGAAAAGGCGGGGTATGTATAAGCTAGAATTAGAACTGAAGGGTAAGCTCCCGAAGATGAACACCTCCCACACACGGGGGAGACACTGGAGCGTGGGGCACAGGGAGGCTCAATACTGGCACGAGCGCGTGTGGGCAGAGGTGCGGGGGAAGACGCCCGATCGTCCCTTAAAACGGGCGACAGGCACCTTCACGCGGCACTCCGCTAGGGAGCCTGACTTTGAGAACCTCGCCTACTCCTTCAAGGAGATCATCGATGCACTCGTTAAGTTGGATATCCTGGAGGATGACGCGCCCACTAACCTGACCAGAACATACGAATGGGAGAAGGCCAAGCCAGCCGCTGGCAAGGTCACCATACTACTGGAGGAAGTATGATCAGCGAGATCGACAAGTTCCTGGCCCCCCTGCTATACAGGGCACAGATTCTGTGCGGGACAACCGTAGCCAAAAACATTCCTAACAAGGAGAGCCGATGGAAGAGGACTACAGGAAATACAGAGAAGAGCTTGCCGCACTCCACGCCAAATACAAGTTCAGCCGAAAAGACAGGGTAGGCACAATCCCCAAGGACATAAGAAATAAACGGCGACACTTGTCGAGGCTGGTATACGAACATGCTCAAAAGGAGTGGCGTGCTGTGCCAGAGGACATCCAGGCGGAGCTATGGAAAGACGTGGACAGGGCAATGAAAAGGGCAAAACAATTAGAAAGAACGGATGATGAAGAATTGTCTTGACAAGGGCTGACCCGTGACACACATTGCCTATCGTGCGGCTGTATAATTGGGAGACACGTGCGAGGATATAGGTTTTAAACCCTAGCCGACATACCTCCATGGGTTCCCTTTCTGGCCGCACACCTAGAAAGAACGGCTAGGGTTTTTATTTTGTGTTGCGTCCCTTAGATAGGGGGGAGGGGGATGTGACACGGGGGCAAGAGGGGGTTCTTGCTCCCAGTAAGGGTTGGCTTCGCTTGTTGTGGGGGAGCAACAGTTAATGCGGAGCCAACCCATAAATAAGAGTCGTTGCGTGGGGCTGGCGACTATAAACAAACGCCACCGGATCGGGCACGATACGCCGCACCGTTATTTCCTGACGGTTACTGGAGAGATGAAACCCCAGGATGCGAAAGCTAGGGCGTCTTCTCCGGTATAGTGTGTGGTCACGGACGCTGACCTTAAACGCCCGATCTTTGGGTGCGTGGATTGGGGGGTGCTTGTGGTTTATGCCTTGGAATCGGACTTGGAAGTGGTCTTACAGACGGGAGGACAATACGATGTCAGGAGCGTATAAGGAGTTTATCAAGAGGCAAATGAAGCAGAGTTTTTCAAACGTGCTACAGAGAGCAGTAGATAGCAATCAACTTAGCAACGATGCCTGGATGCAAGCAGTTAAGTGGGCAGACACAGCTTCCATGGAAGAGATATCCAGTAAGGCTGCCAAGTGGACAAAGAGGCTTGATGAACTGGAGGGTCCGCCGCCAGAGATAGATGCCACCAGAGAACAGTTTATAGAGGAGTGGAGGACAACGGCAGAAAATGAGACACTGCTTATGGATGAACTGCTAGGTAGGATCTACGATTCGATCAACTCGTAATGGGGCAGGTCATCGAAATTGTTGTCCCTTACTTTCCAATCCCGATTCCAATCTCCACCCCATCTCAGAGTGATGCCATGCTGATCAGCAACGCCCATAACGTAACCAGCAAAATAATTAAACCGCTCTCTGTCAGTCCAATCGATTGGATACGGCACCACATCCACGGCCATAGACGGTGATTGATTGTGCTTGCTGTCAGGCCACTGAACGTGCGAACGGCCCGTTCTAAAAAGCTCATTCTGTGTTTCCTCATCCCTATATCCACACAAGACTGCACAGTCAAAAACCTTTACGACCTCATTCAGCACTAGCTGAATCCTGTCGTCACACTCACTGAGCCTACGCAGTGAGGCGGTACCAAATTTAGGCATCAGATTTCCTCATTCCGTTTTGATACGTACGTCTGAAGGGGCACCAATATCCCGCTCACTACTCCTGACAACAGGAGATATGGCGTGAACGACCCGTCATTTAGTGAAGCTGGAATGGCTATGCCCAATCCGATAAAATTCGACAGGACTGAGTTCCAAGCAGACTTCTTAATGATCTCCTTGCTCTTCTTGTCAATGACGCCCTTCTTCTTTTTCTGAACACGTACCAGCTTGGTATTTTTGTGGCGCAAGTCTGAGTTCCGCGCCATGCTGTCAGAGAGACCACCCCTAGTGCGCTGGAGTTCCTCTTCCAGATCATAGCACTTGGATACTAACGCCTTCTGGCTCATCTGCTCGTATCTGAGGTTCATTCATTTGGTCGATTCGCTCCCCGCTCCAGCCCTCTGCTGGGCCTTCCACACGCTTTTTTTCTCGTAGACCCACGGACCACCTGTCACCAGCCGCATGGCTGTCACATCGCTTACTCTGCGTATCTCGCCCGTCTGCGTGTTCCGTATGCACTTCATTACTGACGCCTCGCTACACCACGCATCTTCTCAAATGTTCTCAGCCCACTCATCCCCAGCATAGCGGTCACTAGTTCCATCAGATACGAGGTGTCTATAGTGGGCAACTCCGTTCCGTCACCCCACGCAATCATAGCCCACTGCGCCATAGGCTGAACGACCATCGACCACGCAATACCAACGCCACACACCCAACCGATGAACGGTCTCCAGCCTGCAACGAAAATGGATTTGTGCTTGGCCTCAACTGCATTGATCTCCGTCTGGGCCAGCATGACGGAGTTCGCCGCATCGACCAACTCCTTCTCCAGGGCTTCCTTGGCCCGTGCCCTCTCGTTCCCATTAGGGATACGGTCAACAAATTTGTTGACGATGGGGCCGACGAGTGATGCTAGTCCAATCATTTGAACAAGACGTATCCCGGCTTGGCGTCCTTGCGGTCCATCCCCGGCAAAACGATGGTCTCGACATCCCTGTCAGGCCACTTGTCTTTCACCAGTTCCCGGACGGCATGATAGACCTCATGGCGTGTCAGCACACCGTGGTCCCTT
>Ga0080013_1004855_pt1 | contig 12952 bp, 8 predicted proteins | sample ETNvirenome_6_85_FD_69236 | JGI IMG/M metagenome (GOLD analysis project Ga0080013, IMG submission 69236) | Marine viral communities from the Pacific Ocean - ETNP_6_85 (SPADES assembly) (version 2) | ecosystem: Environmental > Aquatic > Marine > Oceanic | place: Pacific Ocean | collected 2013-06-19 | reverse complement strand
GAGATGATCCAACCTTTCATTGTAAGGACCGGAAATATAAACTATCATGTGATACAAAACAACTTTCATCGCTATGAAATGTTTATGGACTCAAACTACAACATCACTGACAACTCGGCAAACCTAGGTGAAGAGCAGAGAAAACTAGAAGCAAAAATCTCTTTTAACATTATCGGATATCTATTTGGCCAATACGTTAACGAAGAAAAGCCAAAAATAATAGTCAGGGAAAGCATTGTAGAGTACAAATTTCCAAAAGAGACAACAATTTTAACATTGTAAGTGTTTTTAGGATTTATTTAACTATTTACTAGTGAACTATAATATTATATAATTCAATTAAGGAGTTTAAGCAATGGCAGTAGATAAGTTTCGTTTTGTATCACCTGGAGTTCAGGTTGCAGAAATTGACAGATCAGGAATTCCCACTACCGCACCCGTTATTGGACCTGCGATTATTGGTCGTGCAGCTAAAGGACCAGGCTTGGTGCCGACAAGAGTAGAAACAGTTAATGAGCTTTACGCTCTCTTCGGCCAGCCCAATGCTGGCGGCCGCACCGGTGACGTCTGGCGTGAAGGAAACCACGCATCGCCGACACCTGGACTTTATGCTGCGGAGGCTTACCTTCGCAACAACGGGCCCGTAACCTTTGTTCGCCTAGTTGGAGACGAGGCCCCCGCCGCCGACCTTGTAACCGGCCAGGGTGAAGCCGGATGGGATCTCGACAAGGCAATCGGGATCTTTTTTGCTAATTCTGTATCAGGCACGTTGGGCATAGATGATATCACGGCTTCTCTTGGCGCCGTGGTTTATTGTGACTCCGACGCCGATGTATACTTGATTAGTGGGCAAAATAATCAAACAAGTTCAAACGCTGATTACCAGCTATACCAAAGCGACTCTGCCACCGTCTCATCGATGGATTATACGATGATTGTATCTGCGAGCAGCGCAAATCATCTAACGGCAACATTTAACCTTAATCCAAATTCAGATTTATATATTCGAAATGTATTAAATACAAACCCGCAATACCTCAACGATACACTTTATCCAACAGGCGCCCTCAACTACTTCTTAGGTGAAACCTTTGAAAGTTCGATATCAGAGCAACTAGTTGGAAGTAGGTCTGGGGCGCCCACCTCCGTGCTCCCCGCCGGCGCCGATAACTATGCTTGGATGTTTAGAGCCTCTCTAGCCGCTGGAGCGGGAGGAACAGTTGACCACTCAAAACGACAAGGCGGCGCAGCCGTAGCAAAAACTGGTTATGTGTTCTCACAAGATGTATCATCAAACACCGGCAGCTATGATCCGTCTTCAATGCAAAAGCTTTTCCGCTTTGTATCAACTAATACTAGAGGAGAGTGGGATAATAAAAACCTTAAGATATCAATAGCTAATATCAAAGCGCCAACCAACCCAACTGTTGACCCATATGGGCTTTTTGATGTCCTAATTAGAGAAGCTTCCGATACAGATAATTCGGTTCGCTTGCTTGAAACGTTTACCGGTCTTAGTTTGAACCCAAACTCAGTCGACTATATCGCAAGAAAAATTGGCGATAAGTATGTTGGGTGGAACTCAGACGAAAAACTTTACAACTCTTTTGGAACATATGAGAATGTTTCAAAGTTTATTCGCATGGACATGATTGATGAAGTCGACAACGGTTCGACAAATCCAGCATATGTGCCAGCTGGCTTCTATGGGCCACTTAGATATATAGGCGAGCCAGTAGCTCTGGCCGGCGCCGGATCAAATACGAGATCCATCGGTAGCAATTTCTTGGCCGGCGGTACCCTAACGACGGCTTCTTATAGCTCTGGCGGCGAAACCATCGTTGCCGACTTTACATCATCAATTTCATTCCCGAAGATGGTACTAAGACAGTCCGGATCTGATGGGGTCTCTTCAACCACAAAAGCTAGCTATGGTGTTAAACCCCAAGGTACGCTCGGCCGCCGGGACAATGGATATTCAGATTATCTTGTCAGACTTTCAAGCAACGTCACGGACGCTCATATTGCCTCAGCTACTACTAAGACAGAATATTCATTCATCTTTACGTTGGATGACATGTCAGGATCGTCTACCGCTCCGGTATACGTATCGGGTTCACGAGCTGCAGCCACATCGCTTAGGGGGGCTAGTTCTTTCGATACCGCACTACTAAACAACAGCATTAACTCTTTCACGATGCCACTAGCCTGTGGGACTGATGGCTTTGATATTCTAGAACCAGAGCCGTTTGCAAATAGACTCTTAACGGACAAGGCTGATGGAACTTCATATGAATTCTATTCTCTAAGAAAAGCAATCGATACAATTAGGGATCCTGAAGTGGTAGAACACAATGTTTGCGCAGTGCCGGGCATATACACCACCGGGATCACTGATTACCTTATCGACATGGCAGAAGAAAGAAGAGACACGATCGCTGTTATCGATATTGAAAATGATTATAAGTCTAGATTTGAACAAACAACCCAGCCAAGCCTAGGCGGCGATCGGGTCACACTTCCCAACGTCTCTTCAGCTGTCACTAGCATAAAGGCCCGGGGCTTTAATACTTCATATGCAGCTGCCTATTTCCCCTCAGTCCAAATTGCGGACGGCGCAACGGGCGTTCGTCTTTTTGTGCCGGCTTCTGTAGCTGCAATTGCTGCTTACGGCTCGACTGATGGTACTGCGGCACCATGGTTCGCCCCGGCCGGCTTTAACAGAGGAGGCCTCTCGGACTCTTCTTCGGGCATAACTGCTACCGGCGTGGCAAAAAGACTAACAAGCAAAGAAAGAGATGAACTTTACGAAGTAAATGTTAACCCAATTGCTCAATTCCCACAAGAGGGCGTTGTAATCTTCGGGCAAAAGACACTTCTCTCTGACAGAACAGCACTCGACCGAGTTAATGTTCGCCGGCTTCTTATATATCTTAAGAAAGAAATATCAAGAATTGCTAATTCAATACTCTTTGAGCCGAATGTCCGTGCAACTTGGAATAGTTTCACAAGCAGAGTTAAGCCGCTTCTAGACGATGTTAAGGCTGACTTTGGCCTAGAAGATTATCGTTTAATTCTAGATGAAACAACAACAACCCCAGATTTGGTCGATCGAAACATTCTATACGCCAGAGTACTTCTTAAGCCAACAAGGGCTATAGAATTTATTGCTCTTGATTTCGAAATGTTCCGCTCGGGCGCAAGTTTTGACGACTAATACTAGTTATAATTAAAGGAGAATAATAAATGTCATTCTGGTCAACCAGCGCAAGCGAGCCCCGCAGGAACTTTAAATTTATTTTGAATGTGAGCGATATACCTGTATGGGTGGTAAAAAATGTTAATTTACCAAAAATCACAGTCAAAGAAGGCACTCATAAATTTTTGAATCATACATTCTATTTTCCAGGCACTGTAGAATATAACACTGTCTCTTTTACGATTATTGATTCAATATCCGATAACATCTCTGCTAAGCTTTTGGAGAGATTTGTCGCCGGAGGTTACAAAACGCCAACAGGCGCCACCGTTGCTGAAAGCTCACTAATAACAAAAGGCGACTCAGTGAATTCTCTCGGAAACATATCGATTGAGCATCTTGGTGATGGCAGAGAAGGGCACGAAGGGCAGACCCATATCTCTTTCTCACTTCAGAACGCCTGGATCCAGGATGTTGAGTTTTCTTCAGCGCTAGCATACGATAGCGAAGACCCGTCGGAAATTAAGGTTCAATTAAGGTATGATTTCTTTAGTTTCGACAAAGGCGACCAGGCTGCAGCTCCAATTGCTGGCTTCGGCGCATAAATTAATTAATTAACCTCATAGGAGTATAATGAGAAACAATCAAGATCGCTTGGGGGCTCCCGAAGTCCCACAAGCATCCCCGGAACCAGCACCTGCAATGGCCCAGCAGGGTGCTGACTTTTCTTTTGTGGCCGCAAACGATATCGTTGAGCTTCCATCAAATGGCGAATTCTACCCAGAGGGACATGCCCTTAGAGAAAGCCCAACAGTGGAAGTAAGACAAATGACCGCTAAAGAGGAAGATATTCTTCTAAACCAGTCATATCTCAAACAAGGCGTTGTCGTCGAGAAGCTTTTGCATTCTTTGGTCATAACGAAGGATTTCAAGTTAGATGATCTCTTAATTGGAGACAAAAATGCGATCCTGACCCAAGTGCGAAGATCTGCCTACGGTGATGAATATCCAGTTGAAGCAGTTTGCCGTTCTTGTATGACGAAGACTGAAAATACTTTTGACTTGGAGGAATGTGTTCGCAACAAACCTCTAACTTTGGTTGAAGGCGTCGAAAGAACAGAAAAAAACACCTTTACTTTCATAGCGCCAAAAACAAAAGCAAAAGTTGAAACACGCTTTCTAACCGGCGCAGATGAGAAGGCATTAGCCGACAAGGAAAAGAAATACAAGAAGCACAACATTGACTTTTCAGCATCCTTAGAGACTTACAAGATGATCATTGTTTCTGTTAATGACGACCCATCTCTAGTTGGATCCTATGTAGACAACATGCCTCTTCGAGATGCCAAGAAGCTAAAAGAGGTGATGAAAGAAATACAGCCAGGAATTGAAATGAAGGGCCAGTTTGTTTGCCCTTCTTGTGAAACGGAGGTTGAGATGGACTTACCGATCAACTTTCGCTTCCTTTGGCCTGACCTCTAGTTATCAAGAGGTAATCTACGAAGAGCTGTTTGCCCTAAAATACCATGGCGGATTTTCTTTGTTCGAATCTTATTCAATCCCAGTAGGCCTAAGAAAATGGTTTATTCAAAGACTAGTCAAACAGAAAGAAGATGAAGCAGAACAAACAAAGAAAGCAAGAACAAACAACAAATAATAAAACCCGCTTTTTGGCGGGTTTTGTTTTATAAACTATTTACTGTGCCAGGAGGAGTATTATGTCTGATCGAGAAGAAACAAATGAAGTCTTAGACTTTACAAAGCTAGAAGAAGGATTAGCCGAGCAGGGAGCTAAGCTTAAAGGCGCCTTGATGAAGATGCTTGGGCTAGAAGATTACTTTCGAATGTTCCCAGTACCGTCTTCTGTAAGGGGGACGTCTAGACAGGTTTCCTCTTTTCGCAATGCAGCTGTAGGTGAAAAGAAATATATGGCGGCAGTGAAAAAGCATGGGCTTAATGACCCAAGCACTTTCGCCTCTAAATCTAGACTGAACAGCGCCATTAGAAACTTTGAGCGTGAAACTGGAATGAGATGGCCGATCCAATAAGGTAACTATGAATGGCTGGTGAAGAAAACAATCAGAAGTTAGCGCATAAGCAAAAGTTAGCCTTGCTTGAAGACGCCATTACAGATGCATCCGGCTTGCGGAAGCAGATATTAGAAGCAGAGGTAGGACTTCTAAAAATTCAGAACAAACTAAAAGAGGATCAATCTGACACAGTCGCAAAAGCGGTAAATGCCCAGGAAGAAGTTGTTGAAAAACTCAAAGAAGAACTGAAGTTAAGAGAGCAGTCACGTGAGATCGGCAAAAACAGGGCCGATCAGATCATTAAGATCAACAGCCTCCTTCTTGATCAGCTCTCAACGGCCGAGTCTATGGGTCAGGCCTTCAGCATCGTTGGTGATCAGATAAAAGGGCAGCTAAGTCAATTTGCATCATTTCAGAAAGTGGCGTTTATGGCCATCGACAAGATCGCTGGCTCAACAATCGCCGCAGTTTCTGCTCTTGATGACGCCGGTGCTTCTTTCGTTCAGAGCACAGGGGCTTCTCGTGACTTTGCAAGAGCAGCATTTGAGACTAGAGATTCCTTGGGCCTTATGGGTATTACCGGCGCCGAGGCCGTTGAGACAATGGGGTCTCTTTATGCAGGCTTCAGCGAGTTCACAGAACTATCCGAAGCTTCACAGCAAAGCTTTACAGAATTCGCAACCCAAATAAATAAGCTTGGCGGTAATGCTGAGGGCATGTCGCAAGTATTTACAAAAGTTGCAGGAATGTCCATAACCCAAACAACAGAGTCGATGAGACTATTGCACGGCGCAGCGGATGCTCTTGGCATACCTTTTAGTCAAGTGTCAAATGACCTTATCGGTATGGGCGATCTTTTTGGAAAAATGGGCGACGCCGGAATGGAGGTTTTCTTGGGGTTGCAAGCTGCGGCTAAGGCAACCGGAATGTCTGTACAAGATCTTTATGGGATTGTTGGTAAATACGATACATTCGAAAGCGCAACACAAGCAGCCGGCCGCCTAAACATGGTTCTGGGCGGCAACCTGATTGATACATACTCTCTTTTGAACGCCACAGAGGAAGAAAGAATAGAATTATTACAAGAAGCCATGGAACAGTCTTCAATGACATTTGATGACATGGATAAATGGCAAAAAATGGAGGTTGCATCTGCTCTTAACATTTCCCTGGAAGAAGCATCACAGTTATTTGGAACAACTAGTGATGAAGTGCAAAGAACGGCGCAGCAACTAATGTATGCCGGAGAAACCCAAGAAGAATTGACCGCTAGAACACTGGCGGCCGCAACCGCAACGGACAAGCTCAAAGTTCTTATGGGTAACTTGGCAATTGCTGTTGGCCCTATTGTGGAAAAGATCAATTGGATGATCGATGGGTTTTTAGAATTCTCAGCGGGAATGGGATCAACAAAAGCGGCACTAACTATTCTGGCTGCGGGGTTGATATCGTCCCTCGTAGCATTTACACTATTTGGAGCTGGCATTGGAATTACTTTCGGTACCGCAGCAGCAGTGATCTCATCAACAGCTGCCCCGATCTCTGCTGGATTGGCTGCAATGGGCGTCGCTTCTGGTGGAGCTTCTATTGGCATGGCCATGTTCAGCGGCGCCGTCCTTGCGCTCGGTGGAGGCGTCGCCATAGCAGCTTATGGGTTATCTTTGCTGGTGGCCTCGTTTAAAGATTTAGACCCAGAATCGGTGTTGGCGAGCGGCGGCGCCCTCACGGCGTTTTCAGCCGCTGCAGCATCTTTGGGCTTTAGCAGCCTCCTAGGAGCAGGAGTGCCTAGGTACATAAGACAAATCGCAGCTGCGCTAAACGATATCCCCGACAACACAGAAAAAATGCTAGCGTTCAAAACAACAACAGAGTCGCTAGCCAGCCTAATGCAAATTGGTTCATCTGTTGAGGCAGAGCAATTAGAAAGAATAAAAATGATTATTGACGCCGTTTCAAATGTTGAAGGCGCTGAAAGCACTAATCGGCTGGCTGCAGCAATCAATAGCCTCGCTAGGGGGCAGGCTAATAACGAAGGGGCAACGAATGTGATAGAACTCGACGGTAAAGTGTTGGCTAAGTGGCTTGATAAACATGAGCAAACAAGGTTTAGAAAGGTAATAGGATAGGAGAAATATATGGCAGATTATATAACCAACTATGCAAAAAAGAAACAATATTATTTTCATTTCTATTCTGTAGTTTCAGGCGAGCAAGCTAGTTTCCCGGCTTTGTTAACCCAGTTAGACGATAAGTTTTCTCCCAATTGGAACCCACAAAGGGTTTTTGGAAGGCAGGATCCGATCCTAACCTTTCAAGGTACTGAAAGAAAAATCGATGTTGCCTTTGACGTTCCTTCGAACAGCATTCAACAAGCGAAAGAAAATTTGGTCACTCTTAATAGGCTAATCAACTTTCTTTATCCAGGCTTCAGCCGCAGCGGCACTGCAAACACGATATCAGCATCTCCTTTATTTCGAATAAAGTTCGCAAATCTAATCTATGATCAGTCAAAAGGTGCACACGGAAACGATCCGGAATCTGGACTGGTTTGCGGCATAGATAGCTTTTCCCATAGTTTTAAATTTGATGGCTCTGCCGGTTGGGTTGACGAAGTTGGATCAGCAATCCCGGCTTTCTTCTCAGTGAATTTTTCAGCCACAATTCTTCACACTCACGACCTTGGATATATCGCTAACGAGTACCGACCAGAATCTGAGTTTCCTTACTTTGTCAGAGAGGCCGGCCCTTCTGCGCTAGCGCCCGGGCTTGGGGACGAGGAAAGCACAACGACGCCGGCACCCCCCGTCGAGCAAAACACCGGCCTCGCACTCGGCATGATGGAGAGCGGCGACATCCGACGGCACGTCGTTCATCAGGCCCAGGAGATCGCCGATACCATCGCAATAACAGACGGGGCTGGCCCTTGGAGCTCCGGCGGCCACAGCTGGCCCCGGTAACAAAAGAGCTAAACAATGTCAAGATATTTAAACAAAAGAATCTTTCAAGCCAATAGAACACCGGCAGCAAAAGAAATACTAAAATCAAGAAATCTAACAAATACAAGATTGATTGAAACAGCACTAGTTCAGCCCCTCTCTATTGAGGAAAGAAAAAAGTATTCAATGCGAACCGCCATATGGCAGAGAAGAACAAGGTTGTTTAAGTTGTCTTTTGAGTTTTATGGGGACTCAAGGCTTTGGTGGGTTATTGCTTGGTTTAATCAAAGACCAACCGACGCACACTTTTCTGTGGGAGACGAAGTTTTGATTCCTTTTCCTTTGGAGCAAATCTATGAGAGGTTTATCTAAATGGCAAGTGCACGATATTATAGAAATCTCGCAAACGATCTCGATCGGGATCCGGATCCTGTTATAGACCTGCGTAATTTTGGGGAAATGATCAACAGAGAATCCGGCACAAGGTATACTTCGTTCGAAAAGTTAATAACAGTTGACGCTCGGGTGCACATCCGAGGTGGCGTTGATGGAGCCCCCTTGACCCGAGTCGGCAACAACGAGCATGGTCGTGCACTGACGGCAGCCGATCACCAAACTGCGGCCGCTTATTTCGATGCGATACTTGTCGAGGACAGCCTGTGGAGGGGTCAATCGCACATTGAGAGTGGCATGATCGGGGCGCTAGAACGTTCTGGCCGGGGACCGTTGGGCACTTCGAACGCTCGTCTTCGTGACTTGATTTTCAGGGCCTATAGGTACCATATGGAACACCGGCATGCCAAAGAGCCGAACGAAAGATATATACTAGATCCGGCATTCAGGGCCGGGGCGCTCCTTCTCGGTAGCGAAGCAGGCGTGGATGATCTCTTCGAAGAGCTCGACGTTCCCCGCCTGCCAGAAGTAGAAGAAGCAGAAGAAGTAGAAGCGCCGCTGAGGCTTCAAGGCGAAGAGGCTGTGGACTTTCTGCTGAACAGACAACAGCGAGTTTTGGCAACAGTCAATGAGCGGATAATCAAGGAGTACTTTGATAATGTAAGGGTTTTGCAAAATAACGTTATACAAGTAAGTACCGAAGATGAAAGCATGCTGATCAACTATCTTTTAAAAAGGCCAGATCTCCTTCCTTTCTTTGCGATCCGAACACCTTATCTGTCTTTATTAGTACCAAAAATAAGATTGTTTAAAAAAGTCTACGAAAGACAAGACGATGGTTCATTCGCCGCCGCCGATTTGGGCACTTTAGAATTTACGTTTAAATCATTTACAGAAAATCTAGATATTGAACAAATAACAAGCTCAAAGTTTGGAAGGTCTGGCGGCGCCGGGATCAAAAGTGCAAACTGGTCATATGAAGGAACAAATCCAGAAACCGTCAAGTCGTTTGTTAATTTTGATATATCATTATTCTTTCAAAGTTTAAGCGACTTTATTGGATCCGATGTCGCATCAACCAACGAAGCCTTAAGAGATCCAGAAAATGTTGACCTAATCAGCCTTATCGGCGCCGGCATTGGAGTTGCAGATAAAGAAACTGGGCAAATCAGATTTAAATTTGAGATAACAGCACAATTAGGTTGGGAGATCGAACGTTCGATCAACCACGATCTTGCTAGTGATCAATATATCGCTGATCTTAAAAGGATTATTGGCGAAACAAACACCAATCTTCGCCTTTCCCTGCGGGAGCACAGTGTCAACTTCAACGAAGACGGCACGCTAACTTTGGACATTAGCTATTTTTCAGCCATTGATGAAGTTTTTACAGATGAGACACTTAACATATTGAGAATTGGGCTCGCTGAAGGATCAGCGATTCAGTCGATAGAAGAAGCTTCGGACAGCCCCGATCCAAGCACATCAACTGGGGAGACAGGGAGAATTGTTCGTCCTGAGTTTGATTTGTGCGCAGCCTCCAGACGTGTAGCTACCGGCGATGAAACTTCTGATTCTGAAGAGGAAAGCCCGCCAACTGCTGAGGAAATAGCTATCAGCGCAGCTTTGCAGGGTACTGATGATGATAGTATTATTCAAAATTATAATAATATATTTTCTAAATTAATCGAAGGCGATAAAATCTATAGGGTAGAAATAAATGTAAATGAAATTTCAACAGTGATCGTCCAGGATCATCTCCGAGACCGGTCCTTGTTTACTGAAGATGCCAATGATCCGGTAGGAAATCAAGCGAGGATGCGTGCACGTGCCAATCGAAGAACGGTTGTAGCTAGATATTTCACGGAACAGCAGCTAAGAACTATAAGCACGGGGGACAACTTTAATGTCGACCAAGTGATCATCACTGCGCCTCTTATTGCAGATTCTGATGCAGCGTCGGTGAACACACAGGCGAATAACGCCGATGTCGCCGACGAGACCCTCCTCACTGATGAAAGTTTGACAGCAGCGTTTAATCGCCAAATAGTAAATAACTACTCTGGCGGGGAAGGCAGCATGCTGCGGATTGACTTTGTAAGACTAGGAGATATCTTAGACAATATAATAGCCGGTCTAAAAGACATCCCAGGAGGATCGCTGCAGGAAAGAGAAAAAGACTTTGTATTCCTGACCGGCCTTTACACATATAGAGAGACGGCGTCCGGTATACGAAAGGCGTATAACTATTCTGATATGCTTATTTCGATCGATGGTTTTAGATCATTCTTTATTGAAAAGATCGTAAGGCCATTAAAAGTAAGATATAGTTTGACTAGCTTCATTATCGATATCGCAAATAAGTTTTCTTATGTCAACTCAGTCAGACTAGCTAGCCAAGGAACTTTTGTTAGTGCCGAGGGCCGACCGACATTTGCAGCCTTCCAAGCGCCCGACATAGGCTTGAGCGAAAACATGCGTGGGGCCGCTATACGTGACGCCTGGAACCGGCACGACCTCGACCCCACCAGATATTTTCGTGAGCCGCTCTATGTGGGGAGCCTCGACGAAATAACACCCACAGTCCCGGTATCTGGTGAAGCTCTAAGGGAAGTATCTTATTTTATCCTACGTAGTACCGGCGACATTATAGAAAGGAAGGGTGATGAAGAAGACGACATTGAAGCAGGAATCTATCACTTAAAGATAGGCTCAGATAGAGGCATTCTAAAATCAATCAAGTTTCGAAAAGATGAGATTAGAGGTCGTCGAGAGGGCAGGATTGTTCGTGCAGGCGGCCTAAACCTGGCAGCGTTAAGAGAGAAGTATGATGCTACGATAACAATATTTGGCGCACCATTCATCTTTCCAGGAATGTTTGTTTATGTTAACCCTTCTTTGATTGGTTATGGCGCCGGGCCTAACTCTGCCGCACGGGTTTTGGGCCTAGGTGGATACTATTTCATCAACAAGGTTGGAAACTCGATTAATGCCGACGGAACGTTTGAGACAGAAATCGAAGCCAGCTGGAATGCGTTCGCCGGAACAGACTGCGCAAGGCCCGCTCTGGATATCATTACACCCCCACCAAGGGCAAAAACGGAGATCCTCCCAGCAGACGTGGTCGTTGATGCGCCCGAGGAGACCGACACAACACCGTGGTACTACCCAGACGTCGGGCCCCCCAGCTGGTAGCTGCGTGACCCGGCAGCCCCACCTTATCCGACCGTAGGCGATATCAAAACAATGACTATACAAGAATTCAACATAAGCAAATATATAGAAAGAAATTCGAACAGGATTAGAACAAACTATAATAGTGATCTAAACTATAAACTATTCCTGGATCCAAACCTGTTTCCGCTTATCCCAAAAGACAGTAAGCTTGTTGGGTTTAGTGAAAATTCCTTCATTCTAGAAGAAGTGTCCGAACAATACAAAAAGTTCACAGATCTAATAACAAGAAAAATATTCCAAAATAAAGTCAACTTTGAGTTTTATAACTTTACAAAAAAACCAGACTTCTTCAACAGCAGCCTAGTAGAAGCATACGAAAACAACCTAAATGCTTATTATGGTTTGCTTGTAGGTTACATTAATGGAAGAAACATAAAGATAAGAAATGTAACAGATTTTTATAATACTTTTCTAGAATACATTGAAAAATACTCTAGCATTTTACCATTAACTTTGTACAACTTAAACTTTAAAAAGAGATTATACTTTGAAAACACCGGATTGTCAATAGTTCTCAAACAAAAGGGAGTAGGCAGCCCAGCAGATCGTTTTACTAACTTTCTTAGAAACACCAGAAGCACTAATGACTATGTAAAGATAGCAAACTTGCAAGGTTTTGAGGTTGATCTTGCAAATCCGTATCGTTTGGTATATAATCCATACAGAAAGATAAATAACGTTGACATAAAGCGCTTCTATTCTGATAACTTTTTCAACTATTTCAATTTAGAGTTCAAGTACCTTGACACTATGGTCACAACGTTGTATAATCAATACAACGAGGACCGCTTTCCGAAAAACCACTTCTCAGAGAAGTACAAAGTATACTTTCCAAACGAGATGTGCAAGAACCAAATAAAAACAATAAAAGAAAATGTTAACAAAGAAGGCACATTAACAAAAGAACAAAAGTTTAAACTATACTTCTTTGCTCTTTTATCAGAGACAGGGCAAAACAAGATGCCAAATAAAGATATGGTATTATATAATGCCATGGCGCTGGCGGATTCGCTTGACATGCCGGCCGCAATGCAGTATACTGTAGCTCAAGTCAGGAGATCGGCCAAGACGACCACGTTCACCCCAGTTTTTTAATGTTCCAGACCCTTGATACGAAAAATATATGCCACGCTGTCTATGAAGACGGCGTTTTTCAT
>Ga0080013_1004854_pt1 | contig 12953 bp, 13 predicted proteins | sample ETNvirenome_6_85_FD_69236 | JGI IMG/M metagenome (GOLD analysis project Ga0080013, IMG submission 69236) | Marine viral communities from the Pacific Ocean - ETNP_6_85 (SPADES assembly) (version 2) | ecosystem: Environmental > Aquatic > Marine > Oceanic | place: Pacific Ocean | collected 2013-06-19 | reverse complement strand
GATTGGAATGGCTAGTGGAATGGCTATTGAAGGCCTGAGACCAATAGTACATACTATTGCTCCTTTTCTAGTTGAAAGAGCTCATGAACAAATAAAAGTAGATTTAGGATATCAACATACAGAAGTAACTATCGTTACAGTTGGTGGCACGTATGACTATTCAGATTTAGGATGTACACATCATTGTTATAATGATATAGCTTTGATGAAATCAATACCAAATATGGAAGTATATGAACCAGGAACACCTAAAGAATTTAGAGAGTTATTTACTCAGACTTGGGGAAATGGAAATCCAAAATATTTTAGATTGTCAGCTCATACACATAGTCAAGATGTTACTGTACAAAGTAGAGAGGTAAATGTAATACGAGATTCAGTGGATGGTAAGTGGGTTTTTGTAACTGGACATTTATTAGATGATGTATTAGAAGATTCTACTTGTGGAGTTATTTATGTTTCTACATTGCATAGCATGTCTAAAAGTTCTATTGAAATGTTAAATAAGTTATTTACAAAACAATCTAAATTATATTCAGTAGAGAATCATTTTAAAATAGGTGGATTAGGAGATTTAGTGAGTGATATATTTAGTTTACCAGTAAAACGAATTGGTTTAGATAGAAAGTTTCTTACAAATTATGGTTCATATGACGATTTAAGAAAAGAAAGTAATATGGATAGAGAAAGTATTTTGAGACAAATATATGAATAAGTACATTAAACAAATATCAGATAGAATATTTAAAAATGTTTTAATAGCTGAATTTAAAGATAAAACTGTATTAATAACTGGTGCAAATGGATTGATTGGTGGATTTATAGCAGACTTTTTACATTATCTTAATGTTGAACATGACTATAATATTAAAATTATTTTAACAAGTTTAAGTGCGAATCCAAAAAGATTGAAACATTTATTAAGTGAAGACAATGTGATGTATTTTTCGACAGATTTGACTGTAACAGGTGTGGCTCAACATTTAGATATTGATTATTGTTTTTATTGTGCTGGATATGCTCAACCAGGTAAATTTTTATCTAACCCATATAAAACATTTTCATTGAATGTTAATGGATTACGTTATACACTTGAAAATATATTTTATAATAATAAAAAAGCTAAAGTAATTTATATAAGTAGTTCTGAAGTCTATGCGTTGAATGATAATTCAGAACCTCATAGAGAAGAAGACTTTTTAAACATATCGCTCTCACATAAAAGAATACCTTATATTTTAGGTAAAGTTAGTGGAGAATATCAAGTAAATATATTTCGAGATTTAGGATTTGACGCCAAATCAGCTAGAGTTTCTTTATGTTATGGACCAGGACACGTAATGGATGATTCACGAGTAATGAGTGATTTAACGCGAAAAGGTATGGAGAACGATACAATAAATTTATTTGACGATGGTTCTTCATTTAGAAAATATCAGCATATATCTGATTGTTGTATAATGTTATTTAATATTTTATTTAGCGGTAAGAATGAAGTTTATAATGTTGGTGGTAAAGAAGAAGTTACAATCTATGATATGGCTAAGATAATAGGAGATAAATTTAATAAAGAAGTTATTAAGGGTAAAGTTAATAACGAAGTAGCTAGTTCAGCTCCTAAAAAAGTATCAATATCATTAGACAGGTATGAAACAGAATTTGATGAATTTAATTTTATGTCATTTAGAGATGGAATGGAAAATTATTTAAATTGGTATATGGAAGAAAGTAAATGAATATATTTGTAGATATAGATGAAACTATTTGTTTTTACACTGGAGTAGAACGACAATATAAAAATGCTATACCCAACTATGATAATATTGATAAGATAAATAAGTTATATAATGAGGGTAATCACATAACATATTGGACCGGTAGGGGTACAGTATCTAAAGTAGATTATTACAAATTAACGAGAGAACAATTAGAAAAGTGGGAATGTAAATATCATGAATTAAGTACAGGTGAAAAACCGAATTATGATTTATTAATTTGTGATAAAACAAAAAGAATAGAAGAAATATGAATATTTTAATTTTAGCTGCGGGCGGACCAGCTGCACATGGTGCTATAAAATCATTACGCGACATAGATTTTAATGGAAAAATAGTTTCTGTTGATAGTAATGAGTTATCTGCAGGATTCTATTTATCTGATAAATATTATGTTGTTTCTGAAGCATTTAATGATACTTATATAAAAGAACTTTTGAATATAGTAGATAAAGAAGATATTAATTTAATATTACCTACAAGTTCGAATGATATAGTTTCAATATCAAAAAAATTAGATTTATTTAAATCTAGAGGTGTAACAGTATTTATGTCAGGTTATGAGTCTATCCAAGTTTGTTCTGATAAGTTAAAGTTTTATGACAAATGTAAAGATAATTTTCCTTTACCAAACACATCCACTAATTATAATGAAATTGGTTTTCCATTGTTTGCTAAACCAAGAAGACATTCTGCTGGAAGTAAAGGAGTTTTTGTATGTAAAGACCAAACAACTATCAAGTGTTTAGAGTCAGATAAGTATGAATATATATATCAAGAGCATCTTCCAGGTCAAGAGTATACGATTGATGTTTTAAGTGATATGAATTCTAACCCATTAGTGGTTATACCAAGAAAAAGATTACAAACTAAAGCAGGAATATCATTTAAAGGTGAAATAGTTAAAGATGAATTTATTGAAAAAGCTTGTTTTGATATATGTAAGTTTCTTAATTTAAAAGGTCCAATATGTTTACAAATGAAGGAAGATAAGAACGGAGAATTAAAGTTTATAGAAATAAATCCAAGATTGGGTGGTGGTAGTTACTTTACTACATTAGCAGGAGTAAATTTTATAGAAGTAATATTAAATTTAATATCTGGCAAAGACGTAAAAATAAATGAACCAAAGTTAATTAAAGTTTTAAGATATTATAGTGAAGTGGTAGTAACATGAAACAGAATGTAGTATTTTGGGTAGGAGTTAAAAATAAAAGATACGCTGAGAAGTATGGTGGTTGGGATTGGATGGATATTAGTAGAAAGACGTGGGAGTATTGGTGTGAAAAGAATGATGTTTTATTTGTACCTTTTGAAGACCATATAGAGGAAGATTTGATACGATTTAGAATTAATTGGCAAAAAGCTATTTTTGTTTTTGATGAATTAGAAAAAAGAAAAATTGATTATAATCAAATTTATTTAGTTGATGGAATGAATATGATAAAATGGGATGCTCCAAATATATTTAAAATGACTGAAAATAAGTTTGTTGGATGGAGAGATATTGATAACTTAAATTGGGTATATAAAAGTAAAGTTGGATATAAAGAATTTTTTGATGGGTTTGAATTAGACTTAACAAAATATATAAGTTCTGGTTTGATTATTTTTAATGAAAAACATAAAGAGTTATTTCAATCTTTTAAAAAATTATATTATGATAATGTTGATACGTTTGTAAATTTACAGGATAAATTAGTAGGAAAAGGTACAGAACAAACACCTTTAAATTATTGGTTACAGATAAATGATGTAGATGTAAAATTAGATTTACCGTTAAGTTGGAAATTAACTCATATACATAGAAAAGAAATGTATTCTTATAATTGGCAATTAGATGAAGATAAAACACCATTTTTTATAAAGTATGGATATGTTTGGAACTTTAGTGGATTTGATAAAGATAAACGTACAGAAATTATGACCCAAGTTTGGAATTCAGTAAAACATCATTATGATGAAAATTTTATTTTAAATAAGATTGAAAATAAAAATGATAATAAGAGTACTACATCTCGTAAGTTTAAAGAGGATATATTGAGAATATTTGGTAATGGATATGAAGATAAAACTTTATTGGAACTTGGATGCCATCAAGGAAATACAACACGAGTTTATGCAGAATGTTTTAATAAAGTTATTGCAGTTGAAAGAGATGAAAGTAATCTAATGAAGACTAAAGAAATATGTAAGGACGTAGATAACGTAGAATTTATTTGTAGTGATGTTTATGATAAAGATTTTCAATTACCTACTGTAGATATTGTACATATAGATGCCGGTCATACATATGAATCAGTTGGATATGATATTGATAGATGTATTAATCAAATGAACAATCCTATATTGATTTTTGATGATTATGGTCATGAAGGTAGAACTGTTAGAGATGCGATTAATGCAAAATTAGATGAAGGTAAAATACAATTATGGACACACATTGGAGAAGATAAAGGTTATATTGCTGCCAATAATAAAGTATTTATTGGTAGAGAAGGGATAATTTGTAATGTTTAGTTATAATGAATATAAAAATTTAATAAATTTAGTTGGAGCTCATTTACCCATAGTAGATTTTTCAGATGTGTATATAGATGATTATATGCCTAAATTTTGTGTTTTAAGACACGACATAGAATTTTCAGTTGATAGGGCTCTTGTAATGGCAAGAATGGAAGCAAATGATTTAGGTGTGAAATCTACGTATACTGTACAGTTGAGAAATAATACGTATAATGCGTTATCTCAAAAGAACATAGAGACAGTACAAGAGATAAAAAATCTTGGACATAGTATTGGACTACACCAGAATCCACCTGAAATGAGTGATGAAAAGTTAATTCAGTATATACTAAAAGATATAGAAACTTTAGAACACTATTATGAGTTTGAAGTCGATAGATTTGCATTTCATAGATGTGGTAGTAATCCAGGAATACTTGAAAAATATGTTGTAGTTCCAAACAAAATAAATTGTTACGCTGAAGAATTTTTTCATTATTTTCAGGGAGAAAAGCCAAATGAACTAAGAGTTCATTATGTAGCAGACTCGAATCATAAATGGAAATATGGACATCCATTAGATTTAGATTTTAGTAAAGTTAATAATCTACAGTTATTGACGCATCCATATTCTTGGACTGAAAAGGGAATACCAGATAATTATAGTAATTATACTCTTTTGATAAAAGAAAGAAATAATGAATTAATATCATCTATGAATACAGAAACTAAAACTTTTCCTAAGGAATTATTGATATGAGTTTTGGAAGAAAAGATGTAATTAATTATTTTGTAGACAAAAATAATTATGAATCTTACCTAGAAATTGGTTTACGTGGGGCCCATAGTACATTTGATCACATAAAATGTAAAATAAAAAATAGTGTTGATATCAATCCTAGTACAAAAGCTCAATTTTGTATGTCTTCGGATGAGTTTTTTGAGGATTTAGATGATAACTTGTTAACCATACCAAGTGATTATAAATGGGATATAATTTTTATAGACGGAGACCATTATCATGAGACGGTTGATCGTGATATACTAAATGCTTTAAATCATTTATCTGATAGTGGTACTATTGTAATGCATGATTGTGCTTATGGTGAAGGTATAACTGCAGCAAATCCTAGAGGAACGTCTGTTTGGAAATCGTGGGTAAAATTAAGGTGTACGAGACCAGATTTAACGATGAATGTAGTTGATTTTGATTGGGGAGTTGGTATTATCCAACGAGGTAGTCAAAGCGTATGGGAAAAGGAATCTTTAGAGAAATGCTTAACTGAAGAATATTTTACGAGTTTGGTGGATGAAAATTTAGAGAACCCATTAGATACATATATTGGTTTAAAATCAGATGGATGTTTTGTAACAGCTAAAGGGTGTATTTACAGTAACCATCATAATTTAACAAGAACAAAGTTGTTACCGTTGATTACAAAGGAAGAGTTTTATACAATATATGAATAGTATTTTTATAACAGTTAGAACTGGTTCATCAAGATTACCAAAAAAATCTATACTAAAGATAAAAGATAAATACACTATTGAGTATGTAATTGATAGTGTTAAAAAATCAAAGTATGCTGATAAGATAATTTTATGCACTACTGAAAATCGTGAAGATAACATTTTATGTGATATTGCTGAAAGGAATGGTATAGAATATTATCAAGGGAGTGAGTTAAATAAATTTAAAAGGTGGGTTGATGCGGCTGAAAAATTTGGTGTAGATTTTTTTGTAACGGCAGATGGTGATGATTTGTTTTATGATGTGGGGTTAGCAGATTTGATTTTTGAACAATATGAAAAGGAGAAAGCAGATTTTATAAATGGGCGAGGATTGTATGTTGACGTTTATGGTTTACAAACGACTGCTTTATCAAATGTTCTTAATACTATACATGAAAATGTAGTAGAACTTGAAGCTTTTGAATTAGAACATTATTTTGATACAAGACAAATAGGACATCAGTTATATTATACTCAAACAGTAAAAAATGTACCCGATATATACGAAAAGAAAAATATCAGAATGACATTGGATTATAAAGAAGATTTAGATTTTTTTAAAAAGATAATTGAAAATTTAAATGATGATTTTACATTAAAAGATGTAATGAATTACATTAAAGAAAATAAGTATGTTGTTGATATTAATTATCATAGAGAGAAAGAATGGAAAGAAAATCAACAAATGTCTATACAAGATAAAGGTTGGAGATTTAGAGGTAATGAACGAGAATATTTAGAAAAAACTTTAACAAGTGGATTCGGTGCTGGTGAAGATGGAACGATGATAGAAAAGTTAGAAAAGTTATTTGCAGAAAAACACAATCAAAAGTATGCTATAGGATTTAATTCTGGAACTTCTACATTACATACTGCTTTAGAATCTTTTGGGGTTGGTAACGGTGATGAGGTTATAGTTCCAGCATTAACACCTGCTATGTGTGGTTACGCAATATGGCAAACTGGAGCAACACCTGTTTTTACTGATGTTAGAGAGGACACGTTTTTATTAGACCCAATAGATATAAGAAAAAAAATAACTAAGAAAACAAAAGCGATTATGGTTGTACATATTTATGGTTTAATGTGTGATATGAAATCAATTATGGCTATAGCTGATGAATATGATTTGTACGTTTTAGAAGATTGTGCACAATGTTTTTTAGCTCACGATGACGAAGATAGACTTTCAGGTACTATAGGTGATGTTGGTAGTTGGAGTTTTGAAAATTCAAAACACTTATCTTGTGGAGATGGGGGCATTATAACGACAGATAATAGACAACTAGCTAAAGATATGAGAAGATTTGGCGGCGTGGGTTTTAGAAATCTAACAGCGAATAGTGGTAAGGTAAGAATATCAAGAGATAAGTTTCAGAACCCTGATTGGGAAAGACATTCTGTTATGGCTTATAATTATAGAATACCTGAATTGTGTGCTGCGGTAGCATTGGCTCAGACAGAAAGAATGGAACATTTTTGTGAAAGAAGAATAGTTGTAGGGAAAGGTTATGAAAGTGTATTGAAAAATACTAGTACTAAATTGTTAGTTCCACAGAAAGTTCCAGTAGGATATAAACATTCATATTATACTTATGGTGCTATATTTACTGGAATAGATTATGATATTGAGTGGCAAACTTTTAGAAAAAAATATATAGAGTTTGGTGGTGATGGTATTTATGCAGCTTGGAAAACACTAAATCAAGAACCCTGTTTTAAAGAAAATAGTATAGGTTGGGGTGATGTACCAGTAGCAGAAAAATTACAAAGACACTTGATGCAATTTACAACAAATCAACAGAATGATTCAGAGGTTCGTACTCAAATGGTTGCTCTTGAAAAAACGATAAGTTATTTTGGAAGATGATGAGAAGAATAATAATAACAGGGTCTTCAGGTTTAATTGGTAAAGAAGTCGTATCATATTTTAAAAATGATAATAATGTTACAATAATAGAATGTGATTTATTGAAAGGTCAAGATTTATCGAATGAACAGAATGTAAAAGATTTTTTTAAAAAAAATAATGCTAATTATTTAATTAATTTATTTGCATTAAATCACCATATAAGTAAAAACAGTAGTAGTGATAATTTATTTGATGTTTCGCTAAAATCATTTGATACTTATTTAAAAGTAAACTTAACATCATTGTTTTCAGTATGTAGAGAGTTTGCGAGGAATAATAAAGAGGGTTCTATTGTTAATTTTTCATCAACATATGGTTGTGGTTCACCAATTCCTAGTATGTATATTGATGGAGAAAAACATATCGGTTATGGAGTTTCTAAGGCTGGAGTTATACAATTGACTAAACATTTAGCTGTACACTTAGCACCAGATATAAGAGTAAATTGTGTTGTGCCAGGTGGAGTTAAGTTTGAACAAGATGAAAATTTTATAAAACGTTATAGTAAATATACACCAATGGGTAGAATGATGAATGTAAATGAATTAACAGGTATATTAGATTTTTTGTGTTCTGAAAAATCTACTTATATTACTGGAGAGAATATAAAGGTAGACGGGGGGTGGACTGCATGGTAGATTTTGAAACTATAGACAAATTATATTTTATTGCTGAAATAGGTATAAATCATAATGGTGATATTCAAATAGCGAAGAAGTTAATTGATGCTAGTTTTGGTAGTTCTTGGGAGTGCGTTAAATTTCAAAAAAGAAATCCAGATGTATGTGTGCCTGAACATCAAAAAGGAGTAATGAGGGACACACCTTGGGGTAGAATGACATATTTAGAATATAAACATAGGGTAGAATTTGGTAAAAAAGAATATGATTTTATTAATGAATATTGTAAACAAAAACCTATAGATTGGACAGCGTCAGTTTGGGATTTAGATAGTGTAGATTTTATGTCTAACTATGATGTACCGTTTATAAAAATACCATCTGCAATGTTGACTAACGATGAACTGTTAGAAGCTGCAATAGCAACTAAAAAACACATTATTTTAAGTACTGGTATGAGTTCTTTAGATGAGATAGACCATGCTGTACAAATATTGAAAAGTGGCGATGTGTATTATAGAGAAAAAGATTATCATCATGCAAGTTTTACTTTGTTACATTGTAATTCTACTTATCCAGCACCAGATAATGAGTTAAATTTAAGAGTTATTCAAACTTTGAAAGATAGATATTATTGTCCAGTAGGATATTCAGGTCATGAAAGAGATTTAGAGGCACCGTTATTAGCAATTGTTTTAGGTGCTAGAGTAATCGAGAGACATATAACCTTAAGTCATAATATGTGGGGTACAGATCATAAATCTAGTTTAGAAGTTCATGCTATGGATATGTTAAAAAAGAGGTCAGAAAAAGTTTTACCAATGATGGGTTCGTCAGAAAAGATAATTATGAGTAGTGAAAAAGAAATTAGAAAAAAATTAAGAGGTTAAAATGAGTAGTGTTTCTGTTTTATGTAGAGGTCAAAGTTTAAAATATATTGAATCTTTGCCAAAATCAGACGTGGTTGTTTTAGTTAATAGATTTGGTGATGAATTAGAAAAGTATCCTGAGATAGTAGAATATATAAATAAAGCTGAAATTTATTTATGCACAAGTGGTAGTGGTGGTGAGTTAGATACTTTACATAGATTTGGTTTTTTTGAAAAGTTCAATCCTACTAGAATGGTAAGACCATATTTAGGTGAGATATCTAAAACACATATTCGTTTACAAAATTCTATCAACTTACCTGATATTTTCTTATCAAATGCTCATAAAAAATATATGTATCAGATAAAAAATCATAAATACCCATATACGTATCCATCTTCTGGTATAGCTGCTTTATCTTATGTTATTTTAGATTGTGATTTTGATGATATAAACATAATAGGGTTAGATTTTTATGAGACTATAAATAATTCATCTTATTATGCTGCTAATGATGCTTATGAAAATCCAGATTGGGGTAAGGATGGACATATGCAAGAAGTAGTAACAAGTTTAGTAGAAGACCATCCAGAAAAAGCGTTTAATATGATATCAACTGCTGAAAATTATTTGAGTAATGTGAAAGCAATGAAAAATATGAATTTTAGAAAAGTGGGTGCTTAACGTGAATAAAATAGCTATTTTAATTGGTGGTTGGCACTATCCAAAAGAATTTTATACTCAAGTATCAAATTTAAGATATCCTAAGGGGTTTGAAGTAGAGACTTTTGTAATATCTCATAGAGATGTAGATTTACCAATAGTTTATGACGAGAAGAGAACAATACTTGATAAAATTAATAAAGAAACAGATACTGGTAAATTAGACCATGAGTTATATAAAGACCCATTGACTAAAGAATATATAGAGTCATTAGAATTTAATTTAATTGAAGCTGAAAATTTATATGGAGATTATTATTTTATTAATCAATGGTTAAAGTTACATGATTATAAAGAGTATGATTATATTTGTTTTTTGCATGATGATACTTATATAGCAGATTACGATTTGATAGTAGATATAGTTGAGAATAAATGTGAATTGTTTGATAGGCAAAATAATAAGTCAGAAGATTTAGGTTGGTTGATGATTTTTAATACGAGTGCAAATGGAACAACGGTACCAAGAGGTTCTTTTGCGTTCTTTAAAAGAGAGTTTTTTGATATAATTGAAACTTTCGATTTCCAATCTGATGTTACTTATAAGATTGACTATAATAGAATGAATAAAGTTAATAGTCCAACTACAATGGGAGCTTTAGGTAGTTGGAATAATATAACAAGATTTTTAGATAATATTGTTGATAAAAAAGGTATTGGAAATAAAATAGTCAAACTTAGTACTGAATATAGAACAAGTCAATATATAATAGAAGCTGAACGGGGTTTTATAACAAAGGTTTTTACATGAAAAATATAGTATTTATGTTAGATATTGATATACAGGGGGGTGGTAGATATTCAAGTACACGAAGATTACCATATAAATATTCAATAGAAAGTTGGAAAGCTTGGTGTAATAAAAATAATTGTGAATTATTTGTGTTAAATGATTTGTTGTTATCTAATAAAGATATGGGAATATGTTGGCAAAGATATTATTTGTTTGATATATTAGATGCTAATGAAATAGAATATGACCAAATTCTAATGGTAGATGCTGATACTATAGTACATCCAGAATGTCCAAATGTTTTTGAGATGTCAGAGAATAGATTTTGTGGTATACATAATAATGGTAGTTATGATTGGGTTATTAGAAGTATAGAAAATTATAGTAAATATCTTTTTAAAGGACATATGATGCCATACTGGAAATATATAGATTGTGGATTTGTGCTTGTTAATAAAAATCATAGACCCTTCTTCAATGAAGTTGTTAACTTTTATAATGTTAATTCAGAACTTTTACGACAAGTAGAACAGAAGTGGCACGGAGGTACAGACCAAACACCGGTTAATTTTTTAATACATGAACATAATATTGATTTGAAATTATTTCCATATGAATTTAACATGGTTGATTTAACTAGAAAAGAACTTTTAACAGATGATTTATTATTTACTAAAGTCGGTTGGATATATCAGTACAATAGTATACCGAATAATAAAGAAGATAAATTAACATATTATTGGATGGATAAAACTTATAGACATTTGTATGGAGAAATAAAATGACTACATTAAAAAATAAATATGTAATAGGAACTCACGTAATGTTTTTTGAAATTGAGATGTATAAAGATTTCATTGATGGTCTTGTGAATTTATTAGAAACTGTAGAGAACAGAGATAATGTAACCATAGATTTATGTTTTAATATGTCTGAAATAGTTGAGAATATAGATTATGATAAAATATCAAAGGATGAATTATTAGGTAAGTTTTATGCTGGTGTTAATAGAATTGTTGAATTGGGTTATGAGAATGTACATACAGGAATAATTGAAAAAGACGAGTTTTATTTTCATGCTGATTATAGAAGGGATTTAAATTATAACTATTGTAAGAAAGTAGATTATGTTATGTGGGGTGAAACTGATAGTTTCTTTCCAAAAGAAGCATTTGATGTAATAGAAACCCTATCTGAATATACAAAAGAACAAAATTTACATAGGTACCTATTAAGTTTTTCTGATAGAAAGATGTGGGATGCGTCTTGGGATCCGTTAGTGCATGTTGATTATGAAAGTCATGTATTTATTGATGATGATAAAGGACACTTAAATCCTAATCAAGCTAAGTCTCCGATGTCTATTGAGAAGATGAATGAGATAAATACTAAAGCTAAAGAGTTTGATTTCACGTATATTACTAAACCAAAGATAAGTGGAGCTTGTTTAGTATTTTCATCAGATTTAATAAAATGTGGTGTAAATATACCACCTTGTTTACTTTATAATGATGATGAAGGCCTTTCTATTATGTCTGAAAGAATATTAGGAAATACTTTTATTCAATTTATATGTAAGAACGTCTTACACGTACATGCTAGAAGACATCCCAATAAAAGATTATATGTAAAAGATGAGGATAATTCTTATTCATTTATAGATAAAAAGAATTCTAATTTTCAAAAGCTATTAGGTTTATCGAAACAAAACATACAAAGTTTAATAACAGGTAAAAATAAATTTTATGAATATAATGATTTAAAAAAAGTATTGGAGATAACATGAAAAGAGCATTAATTACAGGAGTTAATGGACAGGATGGTAGTTATTTAGCAGATTTTTTATTAGAAAAAGGATATAACGTTTTTGGTTTGGAAAGACGGTCTTCCACTAAAAATAGAATAAACACAGAACATTTAGAAGGAAAGATAACTTTTATAACTGGTGATTTAACAGACCAAAATTCATTACTTAGATGTTTAAGAGAATGTAATCCAGATGAGATTTATAATCTAGGTTCACAATCTTTTGTAGCAGAGAGTTGGAATACACCAGAACAAACTGGTGATGTAACTGGATTAGGTGTTTTAAGAATGTTAGAAGCTATTAGAGAATATAAAGAACCAATAAAATTTTATCAAGCATCTACTTCAGAAATGTTTGGTAGAATGGAAAACTATGCTAGTGAAACTACACCATTTTATCCAAGAAGTCCATATGGAGTGGCTAAATTATATGGTCATTGGATTACTATAAATTATAAAGAATCATATGATATGTTTAATTGTTGTGGTATACTATT
>Ga0080013_1004853_pt1 | contig 12954 bp, 13 predicted proteins | sample ETNvirenome_6_85_FD_69236 | JGI IMG/M metagenome (GOLD analysis project Ga0080013, IMG submission 69236) | Marine viral communities from the Pacific Ocean - ETNP_6_85 (SPADES assembly) (version 2) | ecosystem: Environmental > Aquatic > Marine > Oceanic | place: Pacific Ocean | collected 2013-06-19 | reverse complement strand
TGCAATCCTTCCTTCATCAGCTGTACCTTGTGCACCAATATTTGCACGATCCTGTGCTCCTTGAGCTAGAACCTTCTTCAGATCAACATCACCTTGAGTCGTAATGGACAGACGATCTTGTGTGCCTTGCGTGACTTGTCCTTTCCTATTCTCCTGACCAGTTTTACCAATATTTGCTCGATCCTGTGCACCTTGTGCTGTAATCTGAGCGACTTGACCAGCTGTCGAGGCTCCAATTTGTTTTAGCGTCTCAACACCTTGTGTCTGAATAGCAGACCTATCCTCCATACCACTTTGTTTAATCTTGTTAACATCTATTCCACCTTGTGCTGTAATTTTACCAACATCTACAGTACCTTGAGATGTAATATTTTGTCGATCCTGACTACCTTGTGCACCAATCTGTGCAATATTAGCATCACTTTGTTCCCCAATATTTAAACGATCCTGTGCACCTTGTGCACCAATCCTCATAACATCAGCACTACTTTGTTCCCCAATATTTAAACGATCCTGACTACCTTGTGCACCAATCTGTGCAATATTAGCATCACTTTGTTCCCCAATATTTAAACGATCCTGTGCACCTTGTGCACCAATCCTCGTAACATCAGCACCACTTTGCTCACTAATATTTAAACGATCCTGACTACCTTGTGCGCCAATCTGTGCAATAGTAGCATCACTTTGTTCCCCAATATTTAAACGATCCTGGCCGCCTTGAGCGCCAATCTGTGCAACAGCAGCTTCACTTTGTTTATCAATATTTAAACGATCTTCTGTACCTTGATTAGAGATTTCAGTACCGCGATGCTCTGAAGCCTTATCCATATTCAGTCGATCCTGTGTTCCCTGAGTCTCCTGCTCCGTTTTCCTATGACCGGCAGCAGTGTCCATGGTTGACCTGTCTTGCGTCCCTTGCTCTTTCATCCCCTCCCGTTGCTCTAATCCTTCTTTCCCTGTCTGGGCTTGCTGAATATCGCCTGCAAATCCCATCTTGCTTACATCTCTTATCGCTTCATTCTGAGCGAAGTTTTCTTGGATATCAGCCTCTGTACCCATCTTCGTCATACCATAATTAAACTCTCTATCCATATTCGCGCCAGTATTACGTAACTCTAGATCAGCAGTCTGATTCATTAGATTCGATTGGATCTCTGCATTCTGCCAACCAGCAGCTACAGATTGCTGATGATTCATCTGTGATGTTGCAGCATCATACATAAATGTATCTTTAAGCGCATTTCCTTCTACATCATCTTCTCCAGGTTTATGTTCAGCTAAATGATTCCATACTTGACCCATACCGAACTGACCGCCAGAAGCAGCAGCAACAGATTGACCTTTCCCTTTCGCACTTATTGTCTGTGGATTTGCATTAGGTGCTGTCGGTTGGCCACCGGTCACACCTCCTGCAGTCGCTTTTGTTTTATCTGCCCAAGTACCTCCACCAGGTGCACTTTGATATCCTGGCATTTCCCACGGCATTAACCTACTTGTCATGGCCTTACTTTATACTTAACTTATTTCTATTCTATAAAATAGTAGAAGACAACGGATTAGACTGACATGAATTTTGCTGCTACTAGAAAAAACACAGGTGCTAATATAGTTAACGCAGGTAATGCGGCAGGGAATGCATTAACTTCATTCCTTGAAACATCAAGGCAGGCAGCTCCTGATTACACCCAGCTTTCAGCTCTTAATATTGCTGCTCAAAGTAGTAAAGCAGCTACTGCTGTTGAGGCAGAAGCTAAAGTAAGAGCTAATAAAATTGAACTGGAAGCAAGAACTAAGGCATATGATAAAGTCAGTAAAGCCAAAAGTGATGCTGAACGTTGGGTTAAAAAAGCTGGCATGTTAGCTGGTATGGGTCAGTTGGCGATCGAAGCAACGAAGAAGAAGAAGGATCCCCCACCTCCTGTTGAAATCATTCCTACCAAAATCGTCGTTGCTGATAATGAAGATATAGATAAAGTAACAGCTGAAGCTGCCAAGAGATATGATGAGCTACTTCAAAATATGCCAAAACCTAGTACTTCTGGCTCTACAACTGGAACGGTTCCTGCAAGCTCCCATGGAGGAGGAGGAGGAGGAGGAGGCACTAATTCATCTCCTGTTGCTGGCTCAACTGACCTATCCAAACTTAGTGAGCAAGACTGGAAAGACCTAGCTTTCGTTGTTAGTGGTGAAGCCCACCCTAACTCAGATGATGAGTATGGTGTTGCAGCTTCTGTCCTTAATCGCGTTGCTTCAGATCAATTCCCTGGCACCATTAGTGATGTGATACATGCTAAGGGTCAGTATGCAGCTATTAAAAATGGTGGTGCAAGACATGTACCTGAACTTGTTGCATCTTTATCCTCTGAGACTGGCAGAGCTGGAATCCTTAAGGCTCTAGAAACCTTAAACGGTCGGACAGACTTTAAAGGTCAAGCACTACTACATAACAGATCAAGCAGAGGGAACAAGGACGGAATACTTGATCCTATGTTCCATGACAAAGGTAACTTCTACCACTACGCTGGTCAGACTTAATTAACCCAGCATTGCCCAACCATCAGTAGGACTTGCAACAGTCCATCGGGCTTTGATTAATTCATTGGAATAACGCAGTGCTTCACCATCTGCTGAAATATACTGCCCTGTCTTGTGATCAAGCTCGCCCCATGGGTCCATGACCCAGAAGCCATCACAGAAGTAACCATACACACAAATCCAATGCCCACCGCCTGCAGGGGCATATCCTGGGCCGTGGTGGAGGATTCCAATTGGTATAGGTTTACCTTTATCAATCTGCTCTTTTAAAGTATCTAAACTACCGTTCTGGATATAACGTACTTCGACACCATACCTGGACAAAGCTTCTTCCTGAACCCATGCTTCCGTTGTATCACCAATACTGAAGACCGTTTTAATATACTCGTCATCTCCACGCGCACCAGGGAGTGTACCTGGGACTAATGTCTCTAACATCATCGCACATGATGATGAGAAACATGTTCTATTAGAATCTCTAAAATTATCTCTCTGTGAAAAGTATGGAGTATCTAATTTCTTAGGAGTGATACCATTCATCTCCTCTTCTACTACCGGAAGTCCATCCCAATGAGCATCATAAATATACCAGTTACCCGCATCATCTGCAAGCGAGATTTTCGTATGACCATCTACCGAATCACCACTCCAGACAATACGCTGTACATCACCCTTATCTATAGCTGAAATTTCATTTTCAGTTAGATCAGAACCCTGTACAGGCCTCTTTTTTAACAGTGTACTATTCTTGGCTGTAATTGATACTTTTGAAGACATACATTTTAGTTATATACCTTATTTAGTTATATCGCAACTGCACCACCTAGTGCGAATAATCCAGCGAGAATGGCTTGAATTCTATTCTCACTTTCATTCTGTTTATGCCAATCTAATTCAGCCTGCCATCTTTCTCTATTTGCATCATTTTGTAATTGTACTTGCTCAATATTTGCTGTATTCTGTAGACGTTGAAGTTCTCTCTGAGCGTTACGCTCTCTAGCTGCTTCTATTACGGCTTCCTTTGCCTCACTCACTTGAAAATTAAATTGCTTATTCTGTAGCCCTTGAGTGAACTTCAAATTATTGAGTTTTTCTGTGACTAATCGCCTATTGTCCTGATGAGTTTCAGTAGCCCTTCTCCCTTCAGTGCTTTTACCGGTGACCTCGTCTCTTATATCCTGCTTCGCTATGTCTATTTTTGTGTTTAGCTCAGAAGTTGTAAAAGGTTTACCGTTTGCATCTATCGTAGGGATACTAAGATCCTTAGCACTAGCTACACTGGACGCATAACTAACCTTCTTTTCCAAAGCAGCTGGCTTTGTATCACGATTGAAGGGTATCTCATACTCAGTTGCTTCTCTATAAAGAGGAGTTTCTAACCTATCACTATATCCAGCATCAAGCCTTGCTCTATGTACATGATGATCTCTGACACCACTGGCCCATTCAAGTGGAGTTATCTTATATCCACCTTCCTTTGACCACTTTCTATTAGGATCCCTTGCTATATCTTTAATTAATCCTCCACCTCTATTAGTAAAAAGCTCAATTGGATCCATCCAATGTTTCATACTTCCTGTATTCTTACCTGCATAGGCCTCTCTTTCAGCCTGAGTGACAAGTGGAAGGGCTTTATTCGGAGTAGAAAGAATAACTGGAGTTGTCGGTTGTGCCATCAAACTAATCCTCTACCTTGAAGTGCTACTAATGCTTCTTCCATTCTACGTTGTTCTGCGGTCTTTTTATCTCCAAATAACCATTGAGTAGCATCACTAAGAGATTTACCTGCACTGGCACCAATCGAAGCTGTTAGTGGTGAGAAGATTCCTCCACCCATGAAGCCACCAATCGCTGCACCAGCAGCCATTGCTGTTGCATCCATTGCTTTATTAGCAAAACTCTCGTCACCTAATATGATATCTCCTACATCTAACAGGTTTGTACCAAGAGATAGTACGGGAACTGCTCTAGCAAATCCTCTTGACAATCCTTGTCCAGCAAACCTACCAACTGTCTTTGGCATCTTATTGAATGTTACATCATTCAATAGCTTCCCAGTAGAAGCCATTACCTGTGATTGTGTCGGCTTACCTCCTAGGTACTGCGCAATATCACTTAAATTAATAGCACCTACATTAGGCATTGAGGTGGGATGCATCATGATGTTAGTCCAACTGGTTCAAGAACGCTTTTGACTTCTAGACGCCTTACACGTCCTTCAAGAGTTTGAATAGCTCCGACTAGCAGTGCTATGAGTTCACTGGTGTCTATACACAACTTACCTGTACTCTTTTCGGTATATGTTGCATCAGGCATATGCTTTTGATATTCCTGTGCAATGAAGCCGTAATGTTTGAGTTCAGGATGTAAACTATATTCTTTATTGTAATAAAAACTAACGGGACGCAGATTCCTTAGAATACTGATTGCATCATCAATAGTATCAACTGTATTCTTTGTTGTCTCATCGCTAAGGAAAGGAAGTACAAAAGGAGCTGCTGCTGTGATAACCCCACCAATACCTGAAATTATACCTGATGTCTTGGAAGCCTGGCCGGCTGCTTCATATGCCTCTTTCTCTGCCTGTGCTTTCTTTTTAATAGCGATAGCCTGATCTTTGGATATCTGCACACCGGCACGTGCTCTTTTTATTGCATTTGTTAACTCTGTATGACCTTTTACTCCTGCACCAGCAACAGCTGCTGGATTCCATGCATTTTTCCTAAAAGACGCATATGCACTAGGCATTGTTGACATTCCAGCGGCAGCGCCTACACTTTCACCTCCAGCACCTGATGCCTTAAACCCGTCAAATACTATTTGATTTTTAGCAGCTGCAAAACGCATTTTTATTAATCTTTAATCTTTATTCTAGTTTATCAAAAGCAACTTATTAAACTAATAATGATCTGATAAACGCCAATAGGTAGGAAGTTCTCTACCTAGGCCTGGGCTGACAGCATTAAGCTTATCCCTTAAAACTGACTTATCATCTTGCTTACCCCAACCAAAATGTTTACCAGCTGCCGTCAAGCCTCCTCCTGCTGTCTTACCAACAGTCTTAAATATACTGCCCCACATCTTATCTCCAGCCCAACGCTGCTTTCCCTCACTTACTGTTTCAGCAGCGGTGACACCTGCATTACTAAGGATCTTATTAGCGTCTACTTCTGCATCCCATAGCCTACTGGTAGCTTCTTCATTGAAACGGGCACGCACACCTAAGGCCCCTAGTTCTCCATAGTCTGGCCTATCAGAATCTAGAAAGCTACTAACATAATTAGTTGGTGAAAATCTACGTGCCATTACTCTGTATCTTTACTACTAACTAGTCTATCAATAATTATTAACTGGACCTTCTGGATCAAGTACAGCAGACTTCGGCATATTATCACGCATGTTTCTATTTCGTCTTTCATTCTCAAGCGCCAACCCTAAGACAGTACTGCCTGCTAAAGCTGTCATTCCGCCTGCAAATGCATTACGAATAGGATGACTTCCACGTGATGCGCCAATTGTTGTTCCAGCAATAGTAGCTGCTATAGGTATCAGCGCTGTTGTAACTGGTAAGCTACGTCCAAGGAACTGCAGCTCTGGACCATGGATGCCATCCATCGTCCCTTTCAACACGCCAGTAGGTACTGTGAAATCACCGTCTGTAATATTAATATCACCTTTTTTATCCCACTTAAATGCTTTGTATGCATTGTATTCTCCACGGCTTACATCTGGACGATGCTTTACAAACTCCTCATAGGGTGCAAGATTTCCTGTCCTACCTAAGATATACTTAGCAGCAATTTCTGCTACTACATTATCTGTTTTAGTTCGATCTTCATCACTAGCAAATACAGCATCATAGCCTCCACTTCCTCCCATTGGATTCAGTAAACCAATACCTGCATTAACGGCTATACCGCTTGGAATCATTAAAGAGTCAACCCAACCTGGCTGATGATTTACTTCTCTAAATTCTCCATCCTGAATTGATACTCCTCTTGTAGGATTACCGTAATTATCTATATAACCTTTTGCATGCGCAATGTCCATATCTTCTGGACTAGTTGTAAGTGGTCTCTCTTTTGGTTGATTAGGTAGTACTGTCCCTGACTTTGATGTAAGTTGTGCTCCATGCATTATTGGATGCGTATCAAACAAGTCCGGGCGCACCTTATTCAGTAATCCCTCTTGCGTTACATTTGCTACTGCCTGAGGAGCATTTAATAGCCACCATGCTTCGCGTGTACGGTCCTGTGTAAGATCTCCAGCTAGTACACCTAATCCTTGGCCTACCTTACCCATTGTTGTAGGTTTCAGTCCTAACCCCATCTCTTCCCGTACTTCACGAGCGGCAGGCTTTGAAGTACCTGTTAAGTCCCTTAAAAAAGTTGCTGTCCTATTTGTTGCTAATAGCTTTTGACCCCTAGGCGCTTCAATACCTTTTCCACGTAGCTTTCGTTCTCGGTGATGTGCAAGGATCTGATCCTCACGACCTTCCCCATAGGCGCTCTTAAAACCTTCAACAAAATTTTTCCACTGTGCATTAGAAGCCATTATGCTAATCCGCTATTCTGCATGTACTGTTCACGTGTTCCTGGAATGATCCCATACTGCGAAAGGATCTGCTGTTCCAATTGCTGAGCAAATAGTTTCTGTTCCTCAGCACTCATTCGTTCCCAAGGAGTCATTCCTACTCCACCTGCTATTACATCTTTAGCACGTAGCGCAGAATTACCTGCATACATTCCTGCAAAGTCTCCACCAACACTTCCTGCCATATCAAGCAAACCGGCCACTGCCTGGTTTCTTCCTCCAAGCTTACCTAATGCCAGACCTCCAGTCATTCCTCCTATAGTCTGTGTACTACCTGCAATTAATTTATCTATTGGGTCGCCTGGCGTCTGTGCACCTGCTAACACACCGAACCCTACATCAGGAACTATCCTTAGTGCCATTTCAGCAGCACCCATACGTTCTCCGCTTGGAGTTTTAAAAAGCCAGCTAGGTATACTCTTCAATGCTCGTCCAGCAAATCTCAACATGGCTCTATTAAATTAGACTACATCTATTGTAACTACTGATTACTATGAAACCATTCCAAGTTTTGATGCCTGATTTTGCTGTCGTGCTGCTGACCATGGAGCAGAATTAGGGCTCATCTTAAATGCTTCCCACCACTCAGCTGAATTCTGCTGTACCTCAGGATTAGTCTTCATTTCTTCAGCACGGATACCAACAGCTTCTCCAGCTTTACGTGACTGACGATCAAGGTTATCGCCAGTGTTCATACCAAAAGAACCACCACTCTCTGTACCAAAGGCATCAGGCTTTTCAGCAAGCTTTGCCTTTACTTTATTACCAAACCGTACCTGTTCTGGATTAAAGCCTGACATTTATTTAACCCCTAAATCTTGCTACGGAATCATCACGTGAACGCTCTTGCTCACGCCTTCTCTTTATCATATCTAATCTTTGCTGTGAACTCATACGTGGCATAGCAGCAGCTTGTGTAGAAGCTCTTTGTGAATCAATAAAAGCATTCTCTCTAGCAGCACGTGCACCTCCTGGGGCTACATTAGCTGACATCTGTCTTCTACGCTTTTCAGCCCGCTTACCACGTTCCTCAGCTACAAAGTTCTTTACCTGCAAATCACGTGTGCCTTGTACATACTTGGCTTCATGCAAACGACGCTCATCTGAAGGTGTCTTCTTACTACCTCCAGTAAAACGTCTAATTAGTCCACCAGCTTCTTTAGGAGGATTGTAACGACCTCCACGTAGATCACGCATTCCTACTGCATCAACAGGATGTTCTCCTGTCATAGTTGAACGCTTTATAGGAAGTTCTCCTTCCCCAGCTACAGCACCGATTTCCTCACTACGTGCAAGTGGATCCTTAAGGGATTTAAATGCTTCGCTGACTTGTTGATAAGCAGGGTTTCCTTTCTTCGTCAGTACTCTATTACCTTCATTATCTGTTAAGGCAATCTTTGCAGTGCGCGGTACTCTAGCTATAGAAGTTTCACCACCTTGGAACTTCTGATTCTGTTCAAGTGCAACATCACCTCTATTGAACTCTACTGGACGTGGTGTTCCGCCAGGACCGGTTCTAGTGTAGTACTGCTGCTTACCTTGACTTTCTACACCAAATCGTCTTGCAGCTTCTAATTGGAATAATGCATTTGCAAGCTGCTTAGATTCATCAGGCTGATAACGCATGCTATTCAGCACTGCTTGTACACTAGGCTCATTTGTTTCCCTTCGTGCACCTGAAGCATCTACATCATAGAACTTGCCACCTTTCCTCATACGTGCTGTTTTGATTAAATCAATAGCACTTTGCATCTCTGACAAACTACGGACATTCGGTGAGACACTTACTCCTTCACCTAATGCCTCTTTAGCTCTTCGTGAGAACTCACTGGTAACTCCTCCAATATCTACCTGAGGATAGTTACCAACTGTCTTACCTAGAGCATACATATCAGGCTGAGTTAATGCTGCCCATGCTGTTGTATTAGTAGGTGAAGGGGCATTAAGAGTTGCACTTTGTGAACTATTTACAGGGGCAGGACCGTAGGCTCCTAATGGACCATAAGTATCTGGATCTATATAAGTAGGTCCCTGTCCTGGACCCATTTCTACTACTGCATACGGATATTCAGCAGGGCTCCTTCCCATCTGATCAAATACTACATCACCTACGCCTCCACCCAGTAAACTCTTACGAGCATCCGCTTGTGCTCTAAACCAGCTTGCTTGCTCGGCTTCTGGATTACGTCTACTAGATTCAGCTGAAACAAGTTCATGAGCTAGAGAACGATCTTCTTCTTTAGAAAAACGTCCTGCTTCTAGTCCTCTTTCTAATGAACCCTCTACAGCTGCTGAACCAGGGAATGTTTCATAACCATACTTTGACGTACCTTGTTGTAATCTCTGCAATGCTTCACGCACACCAGCTGTTCCTTGTGGTGCTCTTTCTGTTGCATCGGCATAAGCTTCTGCTTCAGCTATGCTCATATCTGATCTATCAATTAATCCCTGCTGAAGACGTTCTGATCTACCAGCTGAAAGATCACCACCACCCCACTCTTGGAATGCACTTTGATCTTGACCAAATGGATCTACAAAATCTTCATTTGCATACCCTACTCCCCTAATTTCTTCTGTTAAGCCCTCATCAGCCAACGTATTCTGCTTTTGAGCCCATGATCTCTGTAGATCGGCACGTCCTGCATGAGATGCACGCTGTTTTTGCCGTCTACTTTGCCGTGATACAGCGGCAAGTGTCTCTTCTTCGCTTAATCCAAGCGTTCTTCCAGCACTTGCAACCTGTGCACCTTTAATTAGGACTTCAGTAGCATCATGAGGTATCTGAGCAGGGTCGTTACTAGCTGAAATCTGTGATTGACCAGTTAGATGACTGTTATGTACCTGCTGCCTCCCTTCAAGGCTTACATTACGCGCTCTATTCCCAAATCCGAACATGTTTTTCTACGGATAAACCTAAATCTATTGTAGAAACTTTTAATAACTAGTTATTGGATGTCTCTGTACTATTGCTTTGATTACCAAAGCGGCTCAGGCAGATCTGGATACGATTAATTTGATTTCCAACGCGGGTCGGAAAAGCTTGGAGGCGATTGATTTGATTCCCAAAGCGGCTCAGGCAGATCTGGAAGAGCGTCTATCTGAGCCTGTGCCAAAATCTCAGGAGTTAATTCCCCTGTCAAAGGAACGTCGAAAACATAGGACTCAGCGTTTGCACCAGGCGTGCGCGAACCATCAGGTTGATATTGAGGAATATTATATTCATCTTCAGTCCTACCAGAAGCGGCCAACATTTTCTTAAAGGTCTTAGGGTCAACACCGAATCCAGACGGATCATCGTTCCGAGCCTGTGCCAAAATCTCAGGAGTTACTTCCTCAATCTCAAGGGGCTTCTGTAGCGGATGTGGTGTCTTATCTACTTCTTCGATAACACCTCCCTCGGTGCTAACTCCCGTAAGCTCATCAAGTATGACACCAGCTGTTTTATTGCCATTCATTACATCACGTGAATTAATAGCATGCTCCTTATCATCTACATCTTGAACAAAATCCATATTCCCACGTCTGATGACACCTTGAGTAGCTAATGCTCTCTTGTAACCTGTTTGACCATCAGGAGCATCTAAAAACGCACGTCTCCTGTCATAATCAATCTTTGGATCATACCACTGAGAATCTTCACCATAATCTCTACTGAAGTCCCATGTACCGTCCTTATTCTTTGTTGCTTTCAACGGACCATTCTGCTTTGCCAGCACTCGATCAGTTTCATTCAAACCTACACCACCTTCACCTGTAGGAAGTACAGCTTTACCTGTGCTCCTCTCGTTATAGGGTGAGGTATCAGTTAGGCCAATATAATAATCAAGCTGGTCATCCCAATCATCACCCTCTCCATCATCAACAGGTAATGTAGCTAGATTGTGCTTTTCTGGCTCGTTTGAATCTGGTAAACTCACTGAATCAAATGGACCCTTGTAGTATCCCTCTATTTCGGAGGGAAGGTCTCGTGGCTCAAAGACATGCCCCTTAGGAGTAGTAATATAAGATAACTTACTCATCTGTCCACCACTGCCTTTTTGAGTAGATGGCTTTAGTGGCAGTGGTGTTGGTGTTACAAAACCGTTCTCTATATCTAATTTTTTCTGATCTTCAGCAGTCCACTCACCTCCTTCACCAGTCCCTTTAGAACCGTAAGGGTCTTCCCAAAACTGCAAATGACCTTTAGCACCATAAGGCTTAGACCAAGTCCTCATTGGTTTCTGTACTGGTTCTCCTGGTTTACCCCTCTCTGAATGAGGCCTTAAATCTGTATCCCAAACTCTCCCAAAGTAACGTGACGACATAGCCTTCAAATAAACACTTACTATTCCTTATATTCTACAAATATTACTTGGCTCGTTTTCTAGAAACTATTTCTTTTGCTACAGCTTGCATAGCTTGCGCCTGAGGAGCTGCTTGAGGAGCAGGATTACCTTGTATATCTGATGGTTGAACGTTTGTTTTTGAACGCTTTTGGCCTTTAGCTTTAGGCCTTTCTGGTAAATCAGCACCTCCGCCGTAACTTACGCACTTATCAATAGCATCAATGTACTTATATCCGTATCCGCAGATCCGTCGATCCCTTTCTTCACGTAAACTTAGCTCATTTGCTCTATAACTACTAAATTTTCCCATGATTACGTACAAATTTACTAATATTACCCTATTTTACCTAAAAATATTACAAAGTTATTTGGATTCCAAAAAAATAGACAGGTCAGCAGAGTATAAAGTAACTTTAGGTTTCGTTACAAAGCCTATAGCATTAGTGAACATTATTTGATATTTAGTAATACTAATTCATATAGTCAATACGAATTCGTAACATATCGTTAGAGTCGATCTATAGTAGGCCAAAAGTGATACAAAATTTTTGACGTGTCTAATACCCTCAGTACCCCGGCGGTTGGCCGAACAAAAAAAATATACGTGAGCTGAGACAGCTGTCACTCACTCGCTTCGCTCGTTCGTTTGCATTTGTTTCTACCTTGAGTGTAACTGAGGTGAACAATCGATGTTCACTTGCTTTCGCAAGTTCACTTAAGTTTCTATTGTTCACGCGAATCAACGCAAGCTAAACTCATATTAACTTTGGTTAATGATACGAATTCATATCGTATATATTCGTAGCTTACGTTTCGTATTCGCGTTCACATTCGTAATCGTATGAACTCTTCAGTTCAACACGGAAGTTTATTCCGTACGCTATTACTCATGTGTATTCTTAGGTGATACTTGTTCACCTTCGCTTATTGATATCTCTTATCATCTATATCTCTCTTAGTTCTCTTGTCTCACCTTAACTACTCCCAGCTATCGCTGGGTTTAAATCTTTGTGTTCTTTATAAATTCACACATGAATTTCTGGTATGAAGTATGCGATCGCAAAGAGTTTGAATGCATCTGCAATCTTTGGGGCTGCTATGAGGCCTGCTTTCGTATAGAACTAGATAACCAACTAGGTTGTTACTACTGGACGCCAGTTCTAGCTGGGCCTCGTCGCCCTATCTGTCCAATGGACAGTCCTTTCTAATAACCATGCCCGCTAACGCGGGCTTTATTTACTTGTGTTCTTCATTCAATTTCCGAATGTCTATTTCTATTTGCACTGCTGTTGTTGCTGGTATTGCTGGAACATTGCTCTGCAATCAGCTCGTCACTGATCATGTTGCATACCTCAATCAAGCAACTGCTGAGCAATGCATCACACATTCGTGGCCTGCTGAGGCACATCAAATCCATATGGATTGGTGTGCTGATAACGGCTACGCAACCAAATAACTATTCCCCCCCATAAGGGGGGTTTATTTATTCATGTTGTTT
>Ga0080013_1004852_pt1 | contig 12958 bp, 22 predicted proteins | sample ETNvirenome_6_85_FD_69236 | JGI IMG/M metagenome (GOLD analysis project Ga0080013, IMG submission 69236) | Marine viral communities from the Pacific Ocean - ETNP_6_85 (SPADES assembly) (version 2) | ecosystem: Environmental > Aquatic > Marine > Oceanic | place: Pacific Ocean | collected 2013-06-19 | reverse complement strand
TTCTAGTTATTAAAAGGAATTAAAAATGGCAAGTAAAGAAAAAGATTATGAAGTTGTTAAAGAAATCCCATTAGATATAGTGCACTCTGGATTTGGAACAAGGACTGAGGATTTCGTTGGCAAAAAAGCGTATGACAAAATTATTGATTCATTTGAAAGAGCAATATTAAGTCCAACAGATAAAGACCTTTTTTATCTGAGAACATTTGTTAATGGATTATGTGCTTATATAGAAAATAATCAAGCAGATATAGAAGCATTTAGAAGAAAGAAATTAAAGGAAAATAATTAATGTCACATTTTTATATGGTTGGGACAAATTTTGTAAATTCTGATGTAACCAGAAGAGGATTTGCTAGGCATGGAATTGAAATTGAAGCACAATCTAATTTTGGAAAAGTAGTTACAAAACTATATGTAAATTCTGATGGTGAAGATTGTTTTAGAGTATTTTTAGATAACCATCAGGGTAGTGATATTAATCCCGTAGATTTAGCTTCTGGTAAGTTTAACGATCATAAAAGAAAAAGGAATTAAAATGCTAAAGAATTTAACAAAAGATGAAGTTGCTTTATTTATAAAATATGGAAGCACTGATATGAATATTAGTTCTGAAGATATGGCTAAAGTGATAAATAATTTAAGTGTTTCTGATAATTATATTTATAAAGCATTGCAGAATATAGAAGAAGATATTTCAGAAACAGCAGATAATATTTCAAATCTTAGATCAGAAGTAGAATCAAAAGTTAATGAGCTTGAAGAATATGAATCTCATCTAGAGAAATCCAGAGCAGAATTAGATAATCTTATAAATTTCTGGTTAATGTCTACTAAACCTAGTAATTAATCTACAAAACTTTCCTGCTAGAGCAAAATAAAATTCTAGCAGGAATTTTCTTTTATTATTTTTTATTGAACGAGGTTAAAAAAATGCAACAAAACTTATATGAGAACATTCACAAATGGCAACGTGCTTCAAATTATCTAGGCGATGATCTAGGCGAATATTATGTTATATATTCTAGGCATCGTGACTCTGATATTTTAAATCTTTCAAATTGGCAATGTTTAATCAGGGATTTCGATCAATTCATAAAAGAATATGGTGATGATTATTTTATTCCAAGGTTTGGTGATTGGATGGTAGGTTGGTCAGAACTAATTCTAGTCCACGAAAGTCAGACCAAGTTGTTAAAGTATTGCAACACTGCTATTGGAAAGATAAATAATTATCCAGTTTATGATGAAGAACATCATTCTAATATGGAAAGAGAAGCATTAGAAAAGAATATTAAACAGGAAACAGATTATTTCTTATCAGATCATAGTGAAGATATAGACTACGAATGCAAAACTTATTTTAAGGATTATGAACCAATTGAAGATAAGATATATGGCGCTGTTATTTCCAAATATATTGAGATGGAATTTACACCAGATGAAGATCAGTATCCAGATGAAAAAGATATTGAAAATGTATTTGTAGAATTAGGAATCTTTGGAAACCTTAACGTATTAATTAACAAAGCTGATAAGTTTGCTCATGATCGTGGTCATTATTTAGCCCTGTGGGAAAAAGTTACAACTGATTATTACAAACGTATGAATCATCCTAGTTTATTCAGTAAAGAACATTGGGATTCAGTTGAACAAGTTAATTCAGAATCTCAAGAGAAATATAAGTTTGCAAATTCTCATTGTTTAAACTGTAGTGCTGAAGTTCAAGTAATTCCAAAGCCTATGCCAAATGAAATTACAATTGGTGGAACAGCAGTAGTTATTAATTGCGAGGTAATTCATGTCTCTTAGATTAGATGGAGATAATCATCCAGAAGTTAATAAATTATTTAAACAATTAAACGATGGAGTTCCTGTTCATTATCAACACTTTTTTATTGTTGCAGGAGATAGTGGATACCTACCATCTTACAATGATGAAAGTACATATTATTCTTTAGGCGAGGCCAGTGAATCTTTAAAAGAATATGTAGAACATATTATTGATTCTTATGAACCGTTACCAGATGAAGAATCAGAAGAAATTAGAAGAATGGATTTTTCTAATAAGCATGATTGTTATATAGATAACTGGTATGCAACAAGAATTATTACAGGTACAGATACAGTAATTCAAGAAACTGGAGAGGATTTAAATAATCCATTACTTCAATCTGTAATGTTTAATCGGGAATATGCCTTTATAGATTATGCAGAAGTAGTTATTGGAAATTGCGACTGCGAATCTTCAGAAATTTAATTCTGAATTAATCAGGACAAAATAGAAGTTCCAGATTGATTGGGTTTTAGCATTTTCCATTCTCGTATCTGACAACTCTCGCAAGGTTTGCCTTGTGGCTAAACGTGAAAGCCACATTATTTTATATATCTAGGAGATTTATATCAACATATCTAGGAGATTTATGTAAATGATTTATCAAATAAAAATAGAAACTAATTCTAAAGAAGACTGGAGTAGGCTTAGAGGGATTTTTGATAATCCTTTAACTCATCCAATGTGCTTTCCGTATCGTTATGATGCTAAAGCAATTAATGCTTGGTCTAGGACGATAAAAATTAATAGAGATGAGGAGTTTGTTAAAGAAAAGAACAAGCATAGGTTAGAAGGAAAAATCAATCCAGATGATGTTCAAGATTTTATAGACTCAGAGATTCAGGATTCTTGTACACCTTATGAAATGATTGCAAAGCTAATGAATGGTGAATATACAGTTCAAGCAATGCGACAGGATTTTCTTGAAAGCGATGGAAGTATTTACGATTATGAAAGTTACGAATAGGAGTTTTTTCAATGGCAAGTACAGAAGAATCTTATCACAGAAGATTAGCATATGGACTTATTAACCCTCAGTCTACTTTTAAATTAATTAACCGCACATTATCAACAGCTAATTATCAAAAAGGATTTCGTAAGTGTCCTATATGTGTAGGTTTTAAGGGAAACACACCAAAGTTTGAAGTCACTGAGACTTATTTAGTAAATGTTGCAGGAAAAAGAGAAGAATATTCAGATGTTTTTAAGGATTTAATTGATCCAAATGAATCTTTAAGAAATGATTGCAAATCGTATCATCTTAATCAACGCAATAGAGAAATGTGGAGAGAAGCTATTCTAGATAAAAAACAAAGGCGTGAAGCTGGAGTTTGTATGCATGGTACTGATACAGGTGGAGATCTAGGACGCGATTATTTATGTGGTTTATGTGAAGATGGCTACACAGAATTAGTTATATGTGAAGTAGATTTAGAATGTCATTTTGCAGAGTGGGTAAAAGACAGTACAGATATTAAATTAATCCATGTTAAAGGAAATCCAGAACGTGACCATTTCCTAAAAATAGTTAAAGAGATTTTAAAAGATGGAAGTCTTTCTAGACGTAAAACAGACAGGCCAAGATCATATATAAGAAAAATGGTCATGGATTTTATAGAGTTATATAAACAAAAGAATCCTATCGTATTAGAGAAATATACTCATAAATTAACAGGAGGTAAATATGAAAGAATTTAACTGGCAATTATTATCCATAGAAGGTAAAACCTTTGCGAGTTCTCACGATAAAAGAAAGCTAGAAAGAATTGCAGGAAAAGATTGTATATGTGTTGGTGGAGCATTAATTCATGTGCATTTAGAAAAACTTCAATCCCAACTATATGAGTTTTCTAGGGCAGATAAATCAATGTTGGCCTTTCCGCAGGCAGAGTTATTAAGTTCAGCATTAATAGAATTGTTTGATATTCCTAATACAGAAGAAGCTATGGATCATATAGACCATGTAGCTAATATGGTAATTGAAATTAACGACCAAGGTGAACAATTCTGGACAGCAATTGATTATTTAAAAAGAGAAATGCAAGCCTTTGAATACACTGGAGATTATGTTGCAACATAAAGAATTAGCTATACAGATTGCAAAAGATGGAGCTGTACAAGCATTTCTTAAGAACATTAGAGTCATTCCAGTTATATTAATAGTAAAGCCTGATGGTATTTTAGAGAGCCATATTATTGCATCGTCATCTGATGATGAAGCAAGAAATACAATTGTAAAACTTCTTCAAGTGAACAATATTAATATTTATTTATTCATTGGCTCTGGTCAGGTCAGGATTACTGAAGACGCATTTGAAAATTTAAGTGAAGAATATGAAGACATGTTAATCGTGGCATACATAGAAAATGGAGGTGCAGTTGAACAATATATTTGTCCTGTTAGAAATATAAAGGAGGCATACAAAAAGAATATTATTAGTGATCTTAAATGGAAAAGACGACAAATCTTTTCTGTTGGAAACGTAATTGTTAGAGAGTGGTAGTTATGAAAGAACCAAATAAAACTTGCATAACGTGTGAAAATGAATTTCATCCTAAGTACACATACTATAGAAATAATGAAGTGTGTGGATGGTGTGGATATTTAATGGAATATGGAAGGGAAGCTAGGGAGTGGCAAGATTTAATTCCAATCACAAGATTAATCATAAGAGTAGATATATCAGAAGGAGAATCAAATGGAAACTAAATGCAAAAGACTTTTAAGTAAGAAGGAACAAGAATTGCGTCTTGATAATCCTAATAAATTTAAAGAAAAAGGTGAGATGGTTGTTTACGTTGCATCTAGGAATGAAGAAGGTGAGACTTCAATAGAAACACTTATATATATAGATGCAGTTATGTGTGATATTTGCAAAGGTTTAATAACTCCAAATGAATTTGGGTGGCACAATGAAAACAATGCAGAACCAGTTGTTAAGAATGGTATTTGTTGTGAAATATGTGACATAACAGTAGTTTCTAGGCAGAGATTAATAGATGGTGGAACAAGAGTAGAAGTTGCTGATGCCATTGTTGATCAGCTTAAAGATAAAATTATTGTAAACCATGCAACTCCTGAATCATTTTAGAGGATAACTTATGAAAACTTTTACAGTTACAGCAGAACTTAGATTTGAATTAGAGTTTGAGGTAGATGAAAAAAATGCTGATAAGGCCAAGACAAAGTTATTTGATAGATTAAGTTCTGATTTGATGCTTCCAGAAGAAGGTGGAGGTGTTGGATATTATTATGTTGGGATACTCCATAGGTATCCAGAGAAAACTATGGGTGGATCAGTTGATCCTGATCGTAATCCTGAGTTTGGTTATGGTGAACATTGGAAGACTTGTCCAATAGGTCACGATAATGGATTTCAAGTTACAAAAGCAGAGGAGAAAAAATAGATGAGGTAAGTTAAACGTCCATAAAGTTATTTCATAATAGACGTAGTATGACTTAACACTAAATAAATTTTTATATAGATTCTAATTAGAGAGGAATAAGATGGCAGAAAAAACACTGCGTAATAAAATAGAGAAGTCAGTAGCCGATACCATTAAAAGAGATTGGGGTGATAAACCAATTACTATAAATGACTTTATGGGCAAACAGATTACTTATGAAGCTGGTGAACCCATTCACACTAGAATGTTAAACCATCAGATTAAGGAAGCATCATCAGGTGCTATTGAATCTGTTGAAAAGATAGTAGAAGAAGTTACTACTGCTATTAATGGTATTAAAGGTGCTTTCGACAATAAATTCGTTGAAGGATTTGTTGTTCGTTCCAATGGCTCGGGATTTGAAGTAGAGCCAGTAGGTGATATGCGTTTGGTAGATGTTAAACAATACAAACGCAAAAGTTCTTCAGAGGACGAATCTGAAGAATAGTTTCAGCAGGGCTGAATAAATTTTTTACAGGACTTATTCAGCCCTCTTTTGTGTCCTTTAATTCATGAATTCTACTTCATGTATTATGGGTCATATAACGCTTGACAAGTGAAACCGTTATATGAGATAATCTTAGTCCACCCCAATTTAAGGGAGAGAGGAATTGAATTTTGAGCCAAAAAATCTTGACGAATATATAGGTCAAGACAAAATAAAAACGTCCATGAAGTGGACAATTAAAGCATGTAAAAAAAGAAAACAACCATTTCCACATATGTTAATTCATGGTGGAAGTGGACTTGGGAAAACTACATTAGCTAATGTAATCTCAAGACAATTTAGAGTTAAAACACATTTATTATTGGCATCTTCAATAGATAAAGCTGAAGAATTATATATGCCATTCAGTAAGATGAAAAAGAATCAATTCTTATTTATTGATGAGATTCATGCTTTGCCTACAAAGATACAAGAATGTCTTTATATGGCTATGACTGATAATAAATTTTTTGCAAAAGACAAGAGTGGAGAATATGAAATAGATGTTCCACCATTCACATTAATAGGAGCAACTACTAATCTAGGAAAACTTACAGCTCCTTTAAGAGAAAGATTTGGAATTGTAATTCCATTGAATAAATACAATATCGATGAGATTCAAAAGATTCTTAGAATGAATTTAATTAAGTTAAAACTAAAAGCAACTGATGATGCAGTATATAAAATTTCTAAGTCATCTAAGTTAAACCCAAGAAGTGTAAACAGATTATTAAACAGATGTTATGACACAGCAACAGTATTTGATAAAAATATCATAGATTCAGACATAGTTGATAAAACTCTAGATAGTTTACAGCTAGACGAGAATGGTTTGAATCCAGATGACTACAAGATATTAAAAGCACTTATATCTCCTGACCCAGTTGGAGTAAAGAACTTATCTCTTAAAACTGGTGTTGATCTAGAAGCTATAGAAACAAACTATGAGCCATACTTAATAAGTTTAAATCTCATGGAAAGAACTACAAAAGGACGAGTAATAACATCGAAAGGAGTAGACTATCTTGTCAAAAACAATTCGTAAAACAGTACAAATGTCATTAATGGAATTGAGGTATGAATGTGATATTGAATCACTAATACTAGATACCATTGTAAAAGCAAAAGGTCATCAGAAAAATGCCAGTGAACTTCTAGGTATTTCTGAATCAACACTATGTAGATGGATACAGCAATTAGACCTGTCAAAGAAAGTTGGACGCGTTAGAAATAATAATGGATTACTTCCAACACCAAAGACATTAACTATTGAAATTAATGATGGAGATATTTCAGACATTACTCCATGTTCAATGTGTGGAGTTCAATTTGAAGAACTTAAAGTTCCAAACATAACTGGTGTTAATTTTAATAGTGGTGACCCTTCTGGTAGTCCAATAGCTGTAGTGAGAGATGAATTAAATCGTAAACATCACTTCCAATTGATTAGCAAAGTTGCCTCTTCTTTATAGTTAGAACATAGGTGGCATAACTTATAAGTCTGCCACCCTGTAATCATCTAACGTACAAGCATAAAACAACAAAGGTATTGTATGTCAAGTAATTTTGATAGTAATGTTTCGATAATTCAAGATATTTCAACAGAAATTATTGAATTAAAAAACCAACGAAAGAATTTAGATCAACAAATTAATCGGAGAGAAGCTGACGCTCATACATTATTAGAAGACTTTTATAAGTTAGCTGATGCCTCTGAGAGATTAGATATTTCACCTCAGTCGATTCTTAGAAAGATTAAAAGTGGTAAATATGTTGGTGTTCGTTTTAATAAAAGTTGGTATATAAAGTCAGATCAAGTGGATGATGAATATGAACTTATCAGTAGATTAAAGAGAGGAGTGTAAGTTGTCGGACAACAAAGTAAATTTTGATGCGAACATAGAAGACTTTCCAAAAGAAAATTTAGAAGCGTGGGAGTTTCATCAACGCCCATCTAATGATAAAGGTGATAGTGATACGTTTACTGCAAGAGTTGATCCTGCATTAGGACGTATTGTTGATGAGTTAATTATAGATTGCAAAGGTCAAGGTCTTCCATTAAGTGCGAGAGCAGATTTTGTAAGACTGGCAATATTTAGAACAGCTCAAGATATTCAAAAGTATATTAATAATTCTGATGAAGGGATTACTAACTACTTACTTCTTGAGAAACAAATTATGCAAGAAGCTCATAAGTCTGCAATGTTAGAAAAAGTTTTGCAGAATGTACAAAATCTTACTAAAGGACTAGCAGTTCTTTCTGCTGATTACAGACAAGATTGGGATGAAGTTAACAAGCGTATTACTGATTTTCTTAAACCTGTTATTACGATACGAGAATCAGAACCTTTTCTAGCTAAGTTATATGTCACAGAACTTTTTCAATATACAAAGTTCAAAGACATTCTAGCTAGCCTACGACAACATAAAAGAATCAGTAAGGTGATTAGAGATGCAGAGAAATTTTACAAATCAAATAAATAAAGTTATTACTAATCCAGAAAGTGTTGGGTTGCCTTACTCCTATTTAAGGGGTGGGCAACTTAATGCCATCAGTTGGATACATGATCAGGATTGGTTATATGAAAGAGATGAGAATAAAGTAAAAGTTATTGAAGCTCCTACTGGTACAGGTAAAACTGGAATCGTTTTAACCTTATCAGCAATATTTCCTGATCAAAGAATATTAGTTTTATGTGCTACAAAATTAGAACAAGCACAATATGAAAATAATGTTACAGCACTTTATGATGGATTCGTTTCAGTGAAAGGCCGTAATAACTTTCATTGCCATTTAGATAACCCATCTGCATCTGTGGAGTGTTCAACCTCTACTTGCTTTGAATCACATGTTGATACAGCTAGGTGTTCTGTATACACAGAAGGTGGAGAAAAGTTTAAGTGTCCGATACGAATGGATTGTGCTTATTTCCAACAACTAGAATCAATTAAAAGCAAGAAGATTATAGTTACAAACTATGCTTATGGGTTGACCATGTTGAACTTTAACTCAGATGCCTTTGGGAAGTTTGACATTATTGTTTCAGATGAAGGTCATGTATTAGATGAAATGCTTGAACAGTTTATTCAAGTTAGATTGTCTACTAGGCAAATGGATAATCTATACTCAATACCCTTACCAGATTATGAGAAAGTTCCTCAGTGGAAACGATGGTGTACAGATCATAGCTATGCCATAGATAAGCTATATCACGATACACATAATCTATCTCCAAAAGATATGTCGAAAGAAGAATTAAGATTGGCAAAAAGGTCTCAGTCTATTAAAGAATCTTTTGATGAAATTAAAGATATGAATAACGCATGGGTAGTTGAGAACGATGGTTCTAAACGAAAACCCAAAAGCTATATTGAATTTAAGCCAGTATGGGTTACAGAAAAATCTAAGGAAGTTTTATTTGACCACGCGAATAGACATATTATTATGAGTGGGACGATTCCTTCTTCTGAAGAACTTGCTCGCAAGGTAGGACTAAGAACTCATGAGTTTGAATTCCATAGATTGCCTTATGAATTTCCTGTTGAGAATAGACCTATTATTGTGAATCCAATTGCTCCAATGAGTGCTAAACATATTGATGTAAGTCTTCCAATAATAATTAATGCTATTGATCAGATCATCAGTAAAAACATAGATAAAAAGATTTTAATCCATACAGTTAATTACAAAATTGCTGAAGCATTAAAGCGAACAAGTAGACATTCTAGATATATATTTACTCACAATAGTAGAAATAGATTAAATATTTTAAGTCAATTTAAAAAGGCAAGCACTCCTGCCATTTTAGTTTCTCCATCGTTTGATAAAGCTGTGGACTTACCAGATAAAGAGTGTGAATTAATTATAGTTGCAAAACTACCTTATCCATATCTAGGCTCTAAGGTTATGCAAGCAAGAATAAAAAGTGAAAATGGAAGGAGGTATTACAACCATGAAACGATGATGAGTTTGATTCAGATGTTTGGACGGGGTGTAAGGAGCGAGACTGATGTATGTCCTACAATCATTCTTGACTCAGGGGCGGTTCAATTTATTAAAACATGTAGGACACAAAAATTAATACCGCAAGGTATAAATGAAGCCATAGTAGGAGTTTAATATGGTTAACGAGTCGAGAAACGTAATAGATTTTGGTGCTGATATAAGTGCATTTCCTACAGGGACTTGGAGTAACTTTGATGGGGAAGTTAAGGTTATAGAGTTTCGTGAAGGATTGTATGGTACACAGTTATTTGTAGGAGTTCGACCCCTACAACATGAGTGGGAATCCAGAGGATTAGAATATGATCCAGATGGAAACTACATTGGTGGATATCAAAGTTACATGTCTCTAGGGACTGGAGATTTCCAGATAGAAGATATGAACGATGATCAGACTGCTGGATATGAACTGGTTGGGAATGCTCAACCAAACGGTAGGTCTAGAGGAGTAAAGTTTATTCTGGAATTGCGTGAAAGTGCAAAAGTTGAAATGAAGGGGCCAAATATACGTCCATTCGTTGGAGCAAGATGTCACTTTGAAATTAAAGAAGAGACTACTACAAATCCAAACACCAGAGAGAAAGTTACAAAAAATTATCTTCACGCTATCTCTCCAATTGTTGGAGCAGAAGGATCAACTATTAGTGCAACATTAATTGATGAAGCCGAACAGTTTATTCTTTGGTTGGTAACAAAAGAGAAGAATGATGGTAATGAAAATGTTAGAACCAGAGCCATTTCTCAAGAAGCTATGAAGCATGAGGCTGACTATGGTGCAGATGTTATTCAATACGCTACTCGTCCTAACACGATTGACGATATGGTCAGGAAAGGATTATTAGTTAGGGTTGACGAAAGAACTGTAAAACTAGCAGAATAAAAAAATATCAGTAGTGGGAATACAATACGTTCCAATTTATTCAAGGTTAGAGTGGGACGGTTCTATACTAAATACTATTTGTGTTCCCATTGCTGTTATTAATAGAGGTACTCGTAGACTTGTCCGAGTTCGATCACAGTGTCTTCGATCAGAAAATAGAATCCTCCGAGAGAAGAAGTTTTCCAAAACAGTTTTTTACAACACTTGTGACAATAGGGTGAAAATCCTGAACCTCTTAAAAGAGAGAGAAATATGAAAGTCGAGAGAGCGATATTTAGAGAAAATGAGTGGAACGATATATTACAAGAATCATATACAGGAGATATGCGATCTGGTAACTACCATGTATCAGATTTAAATCCTGCGTTGTGTCTCAGGCAAACTGCCCTATCAAGAAAGCATGAACCCAAATGGGATAATACAACTTTATATAGATTTACCATGGGAAGATCAATGGAAAAGTTTTTCTTTTCTTCCATCATGCCAGAGTCTTTACAGGAATATGAAGTAGAGAAAGATGGCATCGTTGGACATATTGATTTTGGTGGGTCTGCTATTGATTATGAATGTAAATTAACGTGGGCTAGAGAGCCTTCCACTCCAGAAGAATTATTTAGCAAAAGACAGTATTGGGTTAAACAGGCAGGGGCTTATGCTCATATGCGTAATAGAACCTATATGAATTTTGTTATTTGTTTCCTGTTTCCAGTTCCAACACTTAGATGTTATGAACTGACATGGGAAAAAGAAGAATTAGAAGACCTGTGGAAAAAGTTTATTGAAGCAAGAGAATATCTAGAGTTTAAAGATGTTCTAGGGCAGCTTCCTGAGAAAACTATTTGGACTAATCTCTGTAGAGGTTGTTCTTATAAGGAAGTGTGTGATGCATCAGTTTGAAAATGGTGTCTGCAATAGATGTAAAGATAATGTTTCTTTTAACAAGAAATTAGCTTACATGGAATCAGGTAATCCTGTATGTCCCACTTGTCTAGAGAGAAGAGTTAATGCACTTAGAAAAAGTATGGGTAAGATGCCTATACCTATTAGTAAAAATGCGTATGAGGTAATAGATGGCAATAGATAATTTTAAATCATTAGATGAATATTTAAAGAACCGTAGAAGAATGGTAATGAGTGTTTGGGCAGGAACTGGTATTGGTAAAAGCTATTTTGGCCTAACTGCACCAAAGCCTATTTACTTTCTTAGCTTAGAACCAGATGGGCCCTACTGGAGTTTAAAGACTGCTCTGGAAAATGGAACTATCAAACAAGAAGATATAGTAATAGATGAAGTAATCAGAAATGCATTAGAGGGAGAGAAGGTTCCTCTAGTTCGTACTATGGTTGAGAACGCAAAAATCTATAAATATATGAAAGATGTTATAGAAGAGATTATTGAAAAGGGTGATGACAATGGAACCATAGTTATCGATACAGGTACTACTTGGAACCAATTCATTCAAGAAATTGAAATGGAGGCTGTGGTCAGGAAACGTCAAGGACAGAATCAATCAATATTTCCTTTTGACTATGCAGTAGCTAATAAGGCTATGAAAAGTTCTGTAGATGCAATTCGAAATTCTAATCTGAACTGCATCATTACTCACCATGCCAGTACCGTTTATAACTCCAAAGGTGAAGAAACCTCTAGGATTAAAATCTCTGCTAACAATCAACTTCATCAGTGGGTTGATGTTCAATTGCAATTAATCTACTCAGAGCAAAGTCATGAACGATATGCTGTTATTGAGAAGTGTCGAATTGATCCTACTAAAGTTGGAGAGGAAATAGACAATCCTAGTTTTGACTCAATAGTTAAAGCAATAGGAGCATGATATGCAGTTTAATCATCCTATCCCAAGGGTTGCCTTTATGAAGATTCAAAAGATAAGAAGCATAGTAGATGAAAATCCAAATATCTCATTACAAGAAATTGGAGATAAGTTAGGTCTTACTAGAGAGAGAATTAGGCAATTAATCAATATGAATAATCAGTATAGTTCTCTTTTTAGATACACCAGTGGAGAGCATGGCCTACCTTTAATTGATAGAAAGAAATTAAAAGAACATAGACGAATAAGCCCTAAATACTTATGTGATTCCTGTGGAAAAAGAAGTACAGCTCCTGTTATTAAATGTAATAAATGTAGAGTTTATGAGAATAGAGAAATTGTTACATGTAAAAACTGCAATAAGACAGTTGAACTTCTAGGAGAAAAAGCTAGGTATAGAAGAGCAAATAGAAAGACCAATAAGAGTAGTAATGAGTTCTGTTCAAGGAAATGCTCATCATCTTATATTGGAAGG